>ENA-OQHY01000021-OQHY01000021.1-human-gut-metagenome-genome-assembly--contig:-NODE-21-length-75869-cov-6.742573_pt1 | contig 75869 bp, 78 predicted proteins | sample MGYA00242570_ERZ504733 | MGnify/ENA primary metagenome ERZ504733 (study PRJEB26092, sample SAMD00036219) | human gut metagenome | host: Homo sapiens | study: EMG produced TPA metagenomics assembly of... | reverse complement strand
GGTATGAAGATAACGGTAAATAGTACCCATTCCAAGGCCTGTTTTTTTTCTTACTTCATTAATTGTAAGTTTTTGAACACGACAAAGCTCATAAACGTGCTTCTGAAGTTTAATGCGATCCAATGAAATTTGGAGTTGTTCTTCTTTCTTTTTCATAATTGTTGACTTTAGGGTGTCAACCTTATTTAAAAAAAGACAAACTTCGATTGGCATCAAGATAAAGATAAAAATGTGTATGTGATTACACCATTGCCTGATGGCAATACAAAAGCACATAATCTTTATGAAATATATGAGCATGGGGATGAAAAACAAGTCAACTTTTTAAGAGAAACTTCTTTTAAGGTTACAAAGATAGAGAAGACTAAAGGTTCTGATTATGTTAAAATCCATTTGGAAGAGATAGCATAATTTCATTTTACTGTTTTCTTACAATTAACCGCGTACTTAGTAAGCACTCAAATTAGGGCTTAAATAAGAAAGAAGTATCATCCTAAATTGTGTACTTACATAATAATTAATAATTACAAAATAATAAATTGAATACTATCCAGATAATAATTATGGCAGGCGGCGTAGGCAGCCGCTTCTGGCCAATGTCAACCCCCGATTACCCAAAGCAGTTCATTGATGTGATGGGTGTCGGTCGTTCCCTCATTCAATTGACAGTAGATAGATTGAAGCCAATCTGTCCTGTTGAGAACATGTGGGTAGTCACCAACGAGAAATACATTCGCATAGTCAAGGAGCAAATCCCTAACATGCCTGTAGACAACATATTATCAGAGCCGGAGGCTCGCAATACGGCTCCATGTATTGCTTATGCTTGTTGGAAGATCCAGAAGAAGCATCCTGCAGCCAACATCGTGGTGACACCATCCGATGCTCTGGTGATCAATACCACCGAGTATCAGCGAGTATTGAGCAAGGCATTGAGCTATACATCCGACAAAGAAGCCATTGTGACCATCGGCATCAAGCCCAGCCGTCCAGAGACAGGCTATGGCTACATAGCTGCAGCCGAGCCCACGGACGTTGATGAGATATATAAGGTTGAAGCCTTCAAGGAAAAGCACGACCTCACCACCGCCGAGCACTACCTTGCCACTGGCAACTACTATTGAAACGCCGGCATCTTCGTGTGGAACATCGACACCATCAGCCGAGCCATCCGCACCTTCCAGCCCAAGCTTGCAGCCATCATGGATGAGATGGCACCTTCTTTTTACACCGACAAAGAAAAAGAGGTCGTGGGCCGACTCTTCCCCACTTGCGACAAGATCAGCATCGACTACGCCGTTATGGAAAAGTCAAAAGATATCTACACCCTCCCTGCCGAGTTCGGTTGGAGCGACCTTGGCAGCTGGGACAGTCTCCGCACCCTCCTCCCGCAGGACGAAGATGGCAATGCAAAAGTAGGCAAAGACATCCGCCTCTATGATTGCAAGAACTGTGTGGTCCACGCCGACGAGGAGACCAAGGTCGTAGCTCAGGGATTGGATGGCTACATCATAGCGAGAAGCACGGACAACTTTTGGTTTGCGAGCTAAAAGAGGAGCAGAGAATCAAGGAGTTTGGGAAATAGTATATTTGGGACTTATGAATAATATTTTTTTTGATGAAGCAGGTTATACAGGTGCAGACTTAACGAATGTGTCTCAACCATATTTTGCATTGGCATCGGTTCGCTTTACGGAAGAAGAACTTGCTACAATACGAAATGATATAGGCTTGGATGCCTATGCAACGGAAATGCATTTTAAAAAGATGCATACTAATTGTGAAGGAAGAAACTTGCTGGACAAGTTGTTTTCTCATCCACTTCTAGATAAAAAACATATAAAAACAGGTGTTGCACTAAAAAGATTCTGTATCTATGCTCAAATTGTCGATACGATTATTGAGACATACCTTTATAGCAATGGTATAGATTTATATAAAAATCGAAATAACAATAAATTAGCAAATATCCTTTATGCTTTTTCTCTTCACCATAAAAATCAAGAGTTAGTATCCAATTTTGAGAAAGCTTTTGTGGAAATGTTACGTAAACACAGCCAAGATGCAATTGTGAAGTTTTATCAATCTGTAGATTTATTGATTAATGATTCGGCAACGACCGATAGCTTTAAAGAGTTGTTGTTTATGATTATTTCAACAAACGAAACGGTTCAAGATGCGTTGGTAAATGATAATCCTTTTTATTTGGATAATACGTTGTCCTTATTTGTTGCATTGGTTGGAAAATGGTATTCTGACACAAAAGCAAAAGATGATATAATATTTGATAATTCTAAACCTATAGCTTTTCAAAAAGACTTGATTGAAAAGTTAAGAGACATGCCTGTTAAAGAAACAGAAGTGGGTTATGATGATAGAAAACATGTGTATCCATTACCTATAGGTAAGATTCTGTTAGCAAGTTCTACTGATTATTTGGGGATACAAATTGCTGATACTGTAGCGAGTGCAATTGTTTTTATATTGACAAATAAGAATGCTAAACTTCAAAAATATCAGCAACAGTTAAAAGGTTTTGAAGTCTTCCGAGAAACTGATGTACCATTAACTCCATCGACAAAAGAATATTTGTCAAAAAATATAGATACATCATCAGATATTAGCCCTTTGAATTTTATTTGTGAACACTTACAATAGTAGAGTAAATGTCAAATCAAATATCAGATAATAATAAGTGAATGGCGAAGAAGACACTGCTACTTTACTTCCGAATGCTCTTGATAATAAGTTATGAGGCATTTTTGATTGTTTGGCGATAAAATAAAGATAATGATAGATACTATATATTTTTGGATATTGTTTGTTATTGTGTGTATAATAGCTATAGCTCCTGCTATGATTTTTTATATTGCCTTTTTCAATGATGAGGATGACGATGCAGGTAGTGCAAGTTATTTAATGGCTTTGTCTGCTTTGCTGTTGGGATTGGTACCTGTTGTGGGAGGAAATGTATTGCCCGTAGATATCCTAAGTCTGTCTTATTGGATAGCTGAGGGTATAATAGGAGTAACTCTTTTCTTGATTTTTATATTTCATGTTAAGAGAAATACTCACTATTTGTTTAGCACATTGTTGACTTTGGGTATTTTGGCAACTTTGTGGTTTACACATACAAATATGCGGCTAAAACACGACTTACCTTATTATGGCAATTTTTCATTTGCGATGCCAGAATCTCTTTATTCTATATGGCTTCCTGTTGCCGTGATATTGGCTTTATTTGCATTAATGCTTAGACGAAAGGAAATTAATTATGTAGAGATACCAAAAGAGAACAGTTCACCAAAAACAGTTAATATAGAAAACTCATTTGGAAATGTCTTAATGAGAAAAAGCATAGAAGAACTTACTGAGAGATTAGCAGAGCAAAATGACAAGATAGAGGCTCACTTAGCTTATTTGCTTAATGAAATAAATAGTGTTAGAATAAATAATGTGGTGAGTGATGAAAAAAAAACACCCCCTAAGTTTGACAGGACAATGTATGAGTGCTTGCAACAATTATCATCCAAGGTTGATGCCCTCATGGATGTTTCGTCCATGAGAGTGCCTGTAAATAATTCGGCTCATTCAAACATAATGCTTATACGAGAAATAACCCATTTCATAGCAACACCTTTAGCAAATATTGAAGGTAATGTAGAGCTTTTAGGAAAAACCTTGAACCAGAAGAAGACTGATAAGAATCTCGTTAATTATATAGATAGAATTAAGACGAGTCTTACTATATGTAAAGGTATTCTGGAAACTTATCGTGAAATCTATCTCTGCTCAAAAAGTGATGATAAGTTCGGATTGCGAGAGTTGATTGAAGAGACTTTCGAATTATATAGGGAGCGAGAACATAAAAAGTTAGTATTGAACACAAACATTCAAAGTTCATATCCTTCCTATAGTAATTATTTTATGATGTCTTTGTTGCTTCCTATACTTTCTAATGCGGTAACTGCTTCTTCTGAAAACGCAACCATAGAACTTATAGAAAGCAATGGTGTTGTCAAAATATCTAATACCTATGTTGATGATGTTGACATAGATAAGATGGAAGTAGATGGTTATTCTAGTAAACCTGAACATTATGGACTTGGGTTATATACCGTAAGGCATCTGTTGTCTACAAGAAAATTAGGCAAACTAAAGTGTTATAAGCAGAATAATAGGGTTTATTTTGAAATACCAATCAAATAAAACATTAATTATGGATAAAAATGTAGAAGTACTGGTTGTAGACGATGATTTGACGGCTGCTCAGACTTTTTCAGAACTTATTGCTACAAAATACAGATTTCGTACAGAAGCTTACTCAAACCTTGAAAAAGTTTTGGAGGTTGTTAGAACGGGTACTGTAAAAGTGGCAGTCTTGGATGAGCGTATGCCAGATATGAATGGTACGGATTTATTTAAAAAGATACATCAGATTAATCCAAACATCAAAGCTGTGCTTTTGACGGGGGAAGCAGATCGCTTAGACATCATGAAGGCTGCTAAATTAGGATATAGTGATTATTTGGAGAAATCAAATATATCCGAACTTCCAGGAAAGGTTTTGGTAGCTTACACTCAATACGAAGCTTGCATAGTCAATAAATCTAATGAAGAGCAATTGTTGAATATTTTTAATCCTCTAAAACCTCAAACTTGGTTTTATCGTTATACAATAGGTTCCGTAGAATTGGTGGATAAAAACTTCACTTTTGAGGAGGGGTGGAAAACAAAGTTAGCTTTAGTCTCATCAGAGCAAACGCAAGAGTATTCCTATGAATATACAAAAGAATGTAAGGTAATGGCTGGAACGGAATTCAAAGAGAGTGCAAACGTGGTGATAGAAGCAGGAAAACTTGCCTCTTTGAAGAGTCAGTTGGATACTGTTGTTACAAGTCATATTGATAGCTCGCTGTCTCTTTCTGTAACACAAAAAAAGAAGATAACGCAAACGTATAAACTTCAAGAAGGTATAGAGGATGGAAAACAGGCTGTTAAAAAAGTTTTTGAAAGCAATCCAATATACTATAAGTTCAATGTTTTGCTAAAGAAATACTGTCGTTTTTGTGGTAGTGTTCACCTTTTCCCTATTGAGGTTTATAAGCGTATTCCAAAGGAGATGACAAGGGTGCATATTTTCTATGCAGATGGTTCAAATAGAACAATTGATACAGGGGCTGTTTCCATACAATAATTTGAGCATTAATTGTCTAATTTTTAATATGTCAGTAAGCATTCAAATTAGGTCTTAAATTAAAAAGAAGCAACTTCGCTGCTGAATTAAAAACATTTGATTTATGTACAGCAGCGAAGATTTGGAACTTTTTCGATAAGTCATGAGCAAAGCAAGCTTGCTTGAACTTTGCCATGGCGAGAAAAGTATGAAACTTTTTCGATAAGTGAGTACAATAAAAGCTTGCTTTAAAATTGTCGAGCGAAGAATTTTCGTGCCAACGAGTGCAGAGCCAAACTTGTTTGAGCTATGCCGAGTGCAGCAGAAAATCACTTGTGTGTAAAATGTATGAAATAGTTAATAAACAAGTAAAATTTTTAACATCTCAATGTATAGGCACTTGTAAAAGTGCCTATACAAAGGCTATGCCTAAATTGAGCACTAACAAAACATATAAATGTCACAAATAGCAAATAGAGTAATTAAGAATACTGGCTATCTTTATATGAAGATGGCGATAACGATGTTCGTATCGTTATATACCACCCGTTTGATATTGAATTCCCTTGGTGCTTCCGATTTCGGTATATATAATATTGTTGGTGGAGCGATAGCTATGCTAGGCTTCTTGAATGTAGCTATGGCTAGTGCAACTCAACGATTTATGTCATACTCCGAAGGTGAGGGTAATAAGGAGAAACAAAAATATATATTCAATATCAGTTGTGTATTACATTTCTGTATATCTATAATTATAGCAATAGTATTATTGGCTGCAGGATGGTTTTTCTTCCATGGCATACTGAATATACCTGTAAACAGAATCTCTGCGGCACAGGTTGTATACTGTAGCTTGATAGTTAGTACAGTCTTCACCGTGATGAATGTACCATACGATGCCGTAATGAATACACATGAGAATATGCGTTATTATGCAATTGTTGGTGTGATAGAATCTTTATTAAAGTTAGCTGTTGCTTTTGCTTGTGTCTATACCAGTGAGGATAAACTTATTGTTTATGGTATGTTGATGGCAGCAATACCTCTTGTCACATTGACAATTATGAAGGTTTACTGCCATAGGCATTATGAAGAATGTGTAATCAAACCCAGAAAGTACTATGATAAGAAATTAATGCGCGAGATGACTTCTTTTGCAGGCTGGAGCTTAGCAGGAAGTATGGGTGGCATTCTAGGAAATTACGGAAATGGAATTGTATTGAACAGTTTTTTTGGAACGATACTGAATGCAGCTTTGGGTATAGCAAATCAGTTAAATGGAATGCTGATGGTGTTTTCCAATAGTATGCTTAAAGCCTTAGCTCCAGTTATTGTTAAGACAGAAGGTGGTGGCGAACATAAGAAGATGCTGGAATATTCATTCACAGGAGGCAAATTCTCTTTTCTTTTATTTGCACTCTTTTGTTTGCCATGCTTTGTGGAAACTCCTTACATATTAAACCTTTGGTTAAAAGAATATCCTGATTGGACCATAGCTTTTGTTCGCTTCCAGATAGTAAGAGCACTAATGGAACAAACTTATTTAACATTGGGAACAAGCTTGAATGCTACTGGAAAAATTAAACAAACCAATCTTTTTTCATTTGTGTTGAATCTGTTGCCTTTGCTTTTGTTATCAATAGCCTTTTGGATTGGTGCCTCGCCATGGTGGTATTATCCTATAGTTATATTCTGTATGGTTGTGTTAAGTGCTGCTTCAATCATATACTATTGTAAGAAGTTCTGTAATCTCAATATCTGGCAATACTTTAAGGCTATTCCTATTCCATGTTTTATAGTGAGCGTTATTGTTTTAACGATAGGCTTTGCTGTATCTTTGGCTTTGTCTCAAGGTATGATAAGGTTGCTGGTGAATATGGTTGTTATGTCGCTTGCCTTAATGACAGGTGCCTGTTGGTTGTTGTCATCTAAGGAAAGACAGCTGATAACAAGTGTTGTTCTAAAAATGTATCATAAAATAGTTTGATATGAATGAAATGATTTACGAATGGGGGGAGCAAAACGACCTTCTCTCTCAAGAACACAAAGACTACTTTTTATGTTGAATAAGTTGCTTGTAGTACATGGATGGGCGGCAAAGCAAATAAAAAAGCAATTTAAGCTTCCAAACTCAATAGTTTTTGTTTGGAGGCTTTGAACAGAAATTGCTAAATAAGTTATCGCACTACGCTATGAGCTTAAAGTTTTATATATTTAAGAAATAAGAGATTTGATATTATGATAATTTCAACTATTACAGATGGCTTTGGCAATCAGCTCTTTATGTATGCTTGTGGATATGCTATGGCTCGACGTCATAAGGAGAAGCTTGCTTTAGACACCACTTATTTGGCCACTTCAAATTTGAGAGAATATGAGTTGGATGGTCTTCGAGTGGAGTATGACAAGATGTACTCTATAAATAAAAGCTTGCCTTATTTCTTGAAAGTTGTTTTGCGTAAAGCAATACATGCCTGTATGGCTTTAGTTTTTAAACAGTATCGTGAAAAACAAGCTTGGCACTATGATGGGGAGTTGTTGCAAACAACGGGTTCTTGTCGTTTGAGAGGTTATTGGCAAAGTGAGAAATATTTTAAAGATTATAGAAACGAAATTCTGAAAATGTTATCTCCTGTCTATGAGCCAACAGCTTCGTTTAAGGAGTTGTTGTCAAAGATACGAAATTCCAGTAGTATATCTGTTCATGTTCGTCGTGGCGATTATGTTGCTTTAGGAATATGTTTAAGTGATGTTTATTATAAGGCAGCTATCCGTTTGATGAGCGAGAAAGTGGATACACCGGAATTCTATGTCTTTTCGGATGATATGGAATATGCCAAAGAATTATTTGAAGGCGTTGACAATGCTGAAATTCATTTTGTAAAATATGAAGCTCGCAATGCGACAATAGAAGATTTCCTGTTAATGAAAAGTTGCCTTCATAACATTACTGCAAATAGCTCTTATAGTTGGTGGGGAGCATGGGCTAATGATAACAAAGAAAAGATAGTCGTTTGTCCGAAAAGAGAACCTAAGGATGATTTTTATCCAGAGGAATGGATTAAAATATAATATGAAAATATGAATAAATTAGAGATAATATCATTAAAAGCTTTACGTAAGATTTATAGTCAGTTATTTGGCTCGCAATCTTCAACGTATGACCGTGGTATAACAGATCCAGATAAAGCTTCGGAGTTGATTTATAATCTGTTGGCATCAGGTAAACCTTGTATGATTGCAAGGTATGGAAGTACGGAGATGTTTGCCATTATCAATTATCTTGGTGTTATAGCAAAACATCATTCAGCTTGGAAGTATATTCAAGGAAAACAGTTTGCATGGTGGTGGGAAGATAATGTAAAAGACCAAATGACAAGATGGAGTGGCTTTTTCCCATCCACAGAATCGAACTTAATGAGGTTCGGAGATTTGATGTTGGAGGATAGTAAGCTGGTAGATATTCTTGGCTCGTGGCAAAAAAATGAACTCTATCTTTCTTCAGTGTTAACTGAAGCAAAGAAAATTCAATTAATGTATTTGGATCCATTTTGGAGTAAAAAACCATGGAGTAGAGCATTGGATGGTAAAAAAGTTCTTGTTGTTCATCCTTTTGCAGAATCAATAAAATCTCAATATGAAAAACGTAAATACTTGTTTAAGGTGCAAGACACACTTCCTGATTTTAAGAGCTTAGAAGTAATCAAGGCTATTCAGAGTATAGGAGGTGATAGCAATGGTTACAAAGATTGGTTTGAAGCTCTTGAATATATGATGTCAGAAATAGATAAGCATGATTATGATGTCTGTTTAATAGGTTGTGGTGCTTATGGTTTTCCACTTGCTGCTCATGTTAAACGTATGGGCAAGCAAGCAATACATATGGGTGGTTCTTTACAGCTTCTTTTTGGTATAATGGGAAATCGTTGGGATCATGATGAACCACATTATGAAAATGGTGTCTTTATTTATTATGCAGGGCTTGAAAATGAATATTGGGTAAGGCCTTCTGCTAGTGAACGTCCTAAAAGTCATAAAGTTGTAGAGAACTCTTGTTACTGGTGATATAGTATGATTATTAGAAATATGTTGTTCTTTTTACGATATTTAAAAAGTGGGGGGGGTAAAACGCTGTTGCTAAACAAACCTGTTTTTAAATTGAAAATGAAATATCGTAAATCGAATCTAAGTCCAAATTGTATTATTAAAATCCAAGACGGATGTAACATCGTCTTAGATGAGAATTCTACAATAGGTGATTTTACTAAGATTTGTGTTGATGGTGAATCTTCTGCAGATAAATTTGAATTGAGAATCGGAAAATACACCTATATCGGAGACCATAATAATATAAGAGCCAGTGGTGGAAATATTAGAATTGGTGCAAATTGTGTTATCTTACCTGGGGTGCATATTGGATATGGTGCTGTGGTTGCAGCAGGTTCTGTTGTTACAAAAAATGTACCTAGCTATGCGTTAGTAGCAGGAGTTCCAGCTAAAGTAATTAAATATAGAGAATAAAATAGTAACGATGAATATACTGTTTATTTCATTTGATGCTGATCCTCCTCATATGGGGGGGACGGCAACTGTGGTAAATGTGATTGCAAGAGAATTTCAGAATAGAGGGCATGAAGTGTTTTTGGGCTTTTATACAAAATCAGAACATCCTTCTGTTTTTTTTAGCAAAAAGGTGAATCTTGCATCAGAAACAGAAATAAAGTCTTTTGTTGAGCAATATTCTATAGATGTGATATATAATACGCAGGCAATTGGGACAAATTGGAATATCTTAAAAGAGTATTTTCCAAATGCAAAAATAGTTTCTGCATATCATAATAAACCACTTCTGAGATATTTTCATTTGGAGTCTCTTTTGAATATATTTTATGAGAGTAATAACGTGTTTTATAAGTTTTATACTTTATGTAAAATTCCATTGTTGCCATTTTGGAAATTAAGATCTCAAAGAAGAGAAAAAATAGAGTTTCAGAAGATGTATGCTAATAGTGATAAAATACAATTGCTCTCTGAACATTTTTATCCGAATTTTCTAAAAATCCTTCCAGATGCTTCAATTAAGAAATTAGTTGCAATAGGAAATCCTATTGTATATAATGCTCTTTATCCCTCAAACAAACTTTGTGACAAAGAAAAGAAGTAATAGTGGTTTGTTCTACCAATTATCAGAAGCGAGCCTATCTTATGGTCAAAATTTGGGCTTGTATAGAAAATGATACTAGGTTTAATGATTGGACTTTCGATTTTGTTGGTGGAGGTGAAGGCTTTGGTAGAATTTTAGAATTGAGTAGAAAGCTTAATTTACAGCGAATAAATTTCGTTGGTTATCAACAACCTTTGGATTATTATTATAAAGGTAGCATTTTTATGATGACTTCCCGATATGAAGGTTGGCCAATGGTCTTGATGGAAGCTATGCAGATGGGGGTAGTGCCGGTAGTCTATGACAGTTTTGAATCTTTAAGTGATATAGTTACAGATGGTTTCAATGGATTTGTTGTTCAAAACAACAAACACAACATTTTTGTAGAAAAGATGAAGCGTTTGATGTTGGATGATACTCTCAGACAGGAAATGGCTGTACATGCAATGGAGTCATGTCAGCGATATACGATAGAGAAAATAGTTAATAGATACGAATCGCTATTTAATAATTTGATAAAAAATGAGTAAGGATAGAATTTTATGGCTTGATACGTTGAAAGTAATGGCTATATACTTAGTTGTTCTAGGACATATTGTCAGTACTACGTACCAACCTGATTTAAAAGGAATCATATATTCTTTTCATATGCCATTATTCTTTATGATAAGTGGATATTTGAACAAGGATAAACATAATGCGATAAAAGCTAATGTGTTTGCTTTAATAGTGCCTTATGTCTTGTTATGTATATTGTATTTTCCATTTTATGCATTATATCATAGACATGAAGATTATTTAGTAGATTATGCCTTGTTACTGATTACAGGTAAGGCAGCTTGGTTTATACCGGCTTTGTTCATAATGAAAGTGATATATATACCATTTGTTCGTAATTATAAATTATGGACATCCTTTGTGTTGATATTGATTTCCTTAACAATAGCGTATATTCTTTATCAAAACATCCATACTTTTGATTATCATATATTTAGATTTTTCCCATTTTTTATTCTGGGATATATTATAAAAAAAGAAAATGTCAATATAAAATGTAATTTTAATATTTTCCTTGTAGCTATTTCTTTGTATGTGTTGGCTACTTATTTAGGTGGAGGCTATGCCGAGATTTTACAATTTCAAAATATAGGAATCTTATTTTTATTTGTAATTCAAGCAATTTGTGGAATTGTGGCGATGGCATATTGTTCTCAAAAAGTTCATGGGGGAAGAAAATATGTTTGTCTAATTTCACAAGGAACGATATTGATTTACGTATTCCATTTTGCTTTCCTTCCGCTAGGAGGAAAAGTCTTAAATTTATTTGCTGATAAAACCGATTGGTTTTATTGCATTTTACAAAGTTTGTTGGCTCTTATTATATTATTATTATTTATAAAGCCAATAGAGTTATTATTACACAAATGTCCTTTGTTGTTAGGTCATTATCATATAAAAAATGAAATTCAAGAGAAAAAGTAATATAGAACTGTTACGGGTAGTGTCTATGCTGTTTATAGTAATAGGCCATTCGTTATGTCATTCAGGCATAGGTTCTCAAACAAATATAATAAATGGTGGTTTTAATCTACAGCAAGTAGAAATACAATATTTATCTATTTTAACATCAACAGCTGTGAATTGTTATGTCTTGATAAGCGGGTATTTTCTTATAGATTCTACCAGTTTTAGATGGAGCAAAATTTTTAGCTTGTGGATTGAAACATTTTTCTATTCAATATTGTCTTATGTGTTATTAATAATATTTTCAGATAGTACATCCTTTTCGATAAAAGATTTTGTAAAATCCTCCATGCCAATAATGTTTAATGCACAGAATAACTGTTATTGGTTTATTGCCCAATATTTGGCATTGTATATGTTGTATCCTTTTATCAATTGTTTACTTAAAAATATTGATAAAAAGCAGCACCAGACATTAATTTTTATCTTGTTGCTTTTTTTAAGTATTTATGCTTCTGTGTATTTTGCAAATAATGGATTTTCGATTAGTTGGTTTATACTCTTGTATATTATTGGTGCTTACATAAAAAAGTATAATTTGCCCAGCATCTATAGGATTTCCTCTATATCTTTTTATGTATTTCTACCCGTTCCTGTTTTGGTTGTTGGATCATTTTATGATTTAGGGATATTGCCACTTTCTGGAAGGTATAACAATTTGTATGTATTGTTAATGTCCATTATTCTATTTTTATCTTTCGTGAAGATGAAAAATTTTACGGGTAAATCTGAAAAATATATTTTGGCGATTAGTCCCCACACATTAGGAGTTTACTTAATTCATGATAATCACTATGTGCGAAAGTATTTGTGGGGAGGTATCGAACAAATAGGTGGAATTAATTGTTGTATTATATATTTACTTATTTTTTGTTGTCTTATTTTTATAGTATGCGTTTTCATTGATTCAATCAGAAACAGAGTTTTTGCATTTATGAAAATAGACACTATATGTTCAAAAATAGATAAAGTATTGACAAAATGAAGAAGATAATAATTATCATACCATATTTTGGCAAATTGCCTAAAATCTATGCCTTTTGGAGACAGTCTGCATTGAACAATCCGAGTATCGATTTCCTGTTTGTTGCAGATTCTCATATTGAACAGGCTGAAAATATAAAGGTCTTAAATATTACGTTTGAACAGTTGAAAAATTATATGCAAAAATTTTTTGACTTTACCATAACATTGCCTTCTCCATATAAGCTGTGTGATTTTAGACCTGCTTATGGAGATATTTTTGGAGATTACATCAAAGGTTATGATTTTTGGGGTTGGGGAGATATCGATCTTATTTATGGTGATCTTAGATATTTCTTTACTGATGAAATTTTGTCTATGTATGATGTCATTTCTGGTTGGGGGCATTTGACCTTATATCGTAATAATGATTTTTGCAATAAATTTTATAGAAAGAAAGTTGAAGGTTATAAATATTTTAAAGATGTTTATACAAATCCAAAAAATCAAGTGTTTGATGAATATCTCCATGATGGAATGAGCGATCGTTGGGAGAAGTTGTACCCTAATAGAATTTGGAACAGTAAGCTTTTTGACGATATAAGAGTGCCAAGACTTGCGATGAATTTTATTTCAGAATTTCATCCGGAATATTCAGAAAATTTGATTTTTGAGTATTCTGAATCTAAGTTGTATAGAATATATAGAGATTGTAATGGTGAGATATGTAGAGAACAAACATTATATGCACATTTTCAACAGAGAAAATTCTTGAAAATTTCTACATGTAATTTAGAGCATTATTTGATAGTTCCTAATAGAATTATTGATTACCAAAAGGTCACTATAGATAACTTGAAAATGTGGACGCGTTCCCAAGAATTGAAACGGCGTTTATATAATTTAAAGAACAGAATAAATCATCGTTTAAATATAATATTCAAATGAATCTGTTTAGATTTAACATGCAAAATGCTATAAGAGCTGGACTTGGAGTAATGATTGTTTTCATGTTTTCATACTTGTTCGGTTCAGCAACTTTTATTAATTGGGGATTAATATTTTTATGTTTTTGCTATTTTTATTTTGCAGCGAAAAAATATGTGTGTGTGAATGATATTGACAAGGTTGGATACGTTTTTGTCATTGCGTTCTTATGTTGGATTTCTTTTGAATTTGTCCGTGCATTTCTATACAGTGATGGATATTGGATGTGGAAAAATGTAATTAATTCCTTGTTGGGTATGTCTATATTCGTTGTTGTATTTTTGCAGTCTCACCATTATGGTTACAAGGGATATATAAAATATTTTACAAGAATTACCTGTGGTTGATTGGTTTAGCCATAATCTTTACACAAGCGCATAATCCAAATGTTCTTAGTTATCTTCCATATTCTACATTGTTTCTGTTTTGGAAATATATTCCGTTGAAAAAGAGGCTTTTATTGTTAGCTATTGTGATGTTGTTTTTTGTCACTCAAGAACAACGTAATGATGTGTTAAAAATCCTGATGGCAGGTTTTATAGGTCTTATCATTACATATTATGCAAAAATAATACCCCATTGGTTTATAAAACTTGCACATGCTCTTCTTTTGTTATTGCCAATAGTGTTTGTCGTAACGGGTTATCTTGGTCTTTTCAATCCTTTTAAAATGGATGATTATATAAAAGGCGATATGACACGAGAAGTGAAAAATGAGAGTGGTGAGAATTATGAAGATAATTTGAAAGCTGATACTAGAACTTTTATTTATACTAATGTATCATATACTATGGATCTTTATGATGCATGGATAATGGGTAGAAGTCCTGCTTATGGTGATGAAGGTCCTATAGGCATCGCCAGTGATATTGATAATGATACTCACCTACGAGGAAGGTATGGCAATGAAGTTCAGATTATGAATATTTTATTGTGGTATGGTGTCATAGGTTGTGTACTTTATTTTCTTATGTATGCATGGGCTAGCTTTTTAGCTATATATAGAAGCAGAAGCAGTATAATGAAAGGAATTGGCATTTATGTCGCCTTTTTATGGATGTGGAGTTTTATCTGGGAAATCACAAAATTTGAGGTTTTCTTTATGATGAATATAGCCTTCTTAGGAGTCTGTTACTCCAAAAAATATAGAGTGATGACAGATAAAGATTTTAAGCAGTGGGTTTTGGGAATTATAAAAATAAAAAAACATTTATAGTATGAGAGTACTTTGGATTTCAAACATAATTTTTCCTGAACTTTGCAATAAAATAGGCATTCCTGCACCTGTTGTAGGAGGTTGGATGCAAGCTTGTGCAAAGGCTTTGTTGGGCAAAAATGGAAAACTGACTTTGGGGGTTGTTTCCTTTTATAATGGAAATAACATACAAATTTTCCGTGATTCGGAAATTCAATATTATTTGGTGCCGGAGCATACAACAATTTCTAAAGTTTATGACAAAAAAACGGAAGATTATTTAAAGCAGGTTTGTACTGATTTTCAACCTGATTTAGTTCATATCCATGGGTCTGAGTATGGTCACTCCCTTGCTATGGCTAAAGCTTGTAATAATATAAATATGATAGTATCTATTCAAGGCTTGGTATCTGTTTATAAAAATTATTACTATGGAGGATTAAGTGACCGAGATATACTGAGTCATATTACTGTTAGAGATATTCTTAGACAAGATAGCTTATTTGATCAAAAGCGCAGAATGGCGAAACGTGGTGAAATGGAGTTGGAATTACTGAAATCCGTAAACCATGTTATTGGACGCACCTCGTGGGATCAATCTTGTGCTTGGGCGATAAATCCGAAAGCTCATTATCATTTCTGTAACGAAACTTTGAGAGATGGATTCTATCAACATACATGGGAACTGAAGTCTTGTGTAAGGCACAGAATCTTCCTCAGTCAAGGTCAATATCCGATAAAAGGTTTGCATCAAGTGGTAAAAGCTTTGCCAATTATACTGCGTGAGTATCCTGATACCGAGGTTTATGTAGCTGGTAACAATTTCTATTCAAACATCCCTTTATATAAAAAGAACGGATATGCCAATTACATCGAAAAGCTTATGGATAAAATGGGCGTGACTGAAAAATTTCATTTTTTAGGTCAACTAAATGAGGAAAACATGATAGGACAATATTTAAAGGCTCATGTTTTTATATGTCCATCGGCTATAGAAAATAGTCCTAATTCTGTAGGTGAAGCCCAGTTGTTGGGGACTCCACTTGTTGCATCCTATGTAGGAGGAACTATGGATATGGTTGAAAATGGTGTTTCTGGATTTTTGTATCGTTTCGAAGAAGTTCCTTTATTGGCAGAGCGTGTATGTGAGTTGTTTGCTGATAGGGATTTGTGTATCAGACTTTCTGGGCAAGAAAGGATGGTTGCGGCAAAACGACACGACAAAAATGTTAATGCAGAGATGTTGATAAAGATATATAATGATATTGTTTCATGTTAATGAGTCTGTTTTACAAAGTTATTCGCAGAATATGTAATAACATACAAAAGGTATATGCCAAACAGGTATGCCGTCTGATGTTTATAGGCAATAATGTTGCTTATGAATCCTTTCACACTAACGGCATACCCTATGTATGGTAGCTCGGGGTGGAAAATTTTCTATTGGCAAGAACTTTGCATGAACAATGGCATTAAAGGAAATCCAATAGGTTGTTATGAACACTGCACATTCTTTGTGGACAGAGGAGCAGTACTGACTATTGGTGACAATGTAGGTATGTCTCAGGCAGCTTTGATCTGTCATAAAAGCATTACTATAGGAAATAATGTGAAGATTGGTGGTGGGGTTTGTATTTATGATACCGACTTTCATTCTCTTGACCCTGTTATCCGTAGGAGTAGTGAGGATTTGAAGAATAGAGCAGAAAAGTCTGTTGTTATAGACAATGATGTTTTTATCGGTGCCAGGTCTATTATTTTAAAGGGCGTGACCATCGGTGAGAATAGTGTGATAGGAGCTGGTTCTGTTGTTACGAAATCGGTTCCTGCCAATCAAATATGGGCAGGGAATCCTGCAAAGTTTATAAGAAGCATTTAATCTCTTATGTTAGATTCAAGGTATGATGGAATTTTCCAGTATCCGCAAATCGTGCAGGATTATTGGAAGAACGAGCCCAATTATCTTATAGAATATGATGAATGTTGTGATTCTAAGGATTATTGTGCCATTTATTTTTGTAGTAATGATATTTGGTTTCCGCATACGGAAGAGATTTTTCGTAAGCGAATTGTGGAAAAGAATTTCTTTGAGTGGTATCATTGTCGTATAGAAAAAGCTTATAAACATATATTTGTGCGTGATATCTTCAAACAGTGGTATCTTACCGGCATCAATGGACAGATAAATTCACCACAAAAAATGTTGGAATTCTTAAAGAAAGAAACAGATGGCTTTAAAGTTATAACAATAGGAAGTTCGGCTGGGGGTTATGCTTCTGCTTTATTCGGACCAAAATTAAAGGCATTAAAATCAATCTGTTTCAATGGTCAGTTTTGTCTGGAAAGATTGGTAAACGAAAGCAGTCTTACTATTTCTCCACTTTTGTTTAGTATATTTAAAAAGAATAATAGGGAAGCCGTTAATATATTAAACGATATCGACACGGACTCTCCGATATATTATATTTATTCAGATAGGTCAAGGTGGGATGTTGAGCAACATGAGTATACTAAAGGGGTGCAGAATGTTAAATGCATAGAGTTTAATTCCTCAAAGCATGGCATTCCCTTCTTAAAGGTTGCTCTTCCTAAATTCATAAATTTGGAGGTTGGTCAATTGGATGAACTAACACGAAAAGTTCAGCATCCATTACTATTTACAATTAAGTTTGTTGGCATATATAAAACGATTTCTGGCTTCGTAAGCCAGGTTTATAAAGCGTATAAAAAACGACATTAGTTTATGAAAACAATAGCTGTGCTCCTTACGGTGTTTAACCGCAAGGACAAAACATTACAATGCCTGAAAAGGCTATATGACTTGTTGCCATTGGATGGCTATCAGGTGGATGTGTATCTTACTGACGACGGATGTACGGATGGTACGCCGGAAGCGGTGTCTGAACAATTTCCACAAGTAAATGTAATACATGCCAAGGGCGATTTGTTCTGGAATCGCGGTATGTGGACAGCGTGGGACACAGCTGCAAAGACTAAGGACTATGACTTTTATTTGTGGCTCAACGATGATACCTTTGTTTATGATAATATGTTGAAAGTGCTCATTGAGGCCACTCTTGAAACAAAAGAAAAGGCAATTATTGTAGGTGCCACAGAAGCAACAAACCACTCAAAAATAACTTATGGTGGTAGATTAAAAGATGGTAAGGTTCCACCCCCTAATGGTAGATTGATAAAAGTAAATTACTTTAATGGCAATATAGTATTAATACCTCAAGCTGCTTACAGCGTGCTTGGCAATCTTGATTCATACTTTACTCATAGTAAAGGCGATTTTGATTATGGTATGAGGGCAAAGGAGGCTGGTATTGCTATGTATCAGGCAGGAGAGATATTAGGTGAATGTGATGAGCATCCAACATTAGATAAGTGGTGTAACCTGATGTTCCATTGGCTCAACGATGGAAAATGCTGAATAGGCCGAATGGTATGCCTCCAAAGGAGACTTTTCATTTGGAAAAAAGACACAAGAGATTTGTTACGGCTTGTTTCCATTATTTGACTATTTATCTGAGATGCTTGTGTCCTAAACTTTGGAATAAAAGAAAATAAATAAAATATAATTGCTATGAATGATTTTAAAGATATAAAAGTAGCAGTAGCCGGAACAGGCTATGTAGGTCTGAGTATAGCAACCCTGTTATCTCAGCACCATCATGTAACAGCAGTAGATGTTATTCCAGAAAAAGTGGAGAAGCTTAACAAGCGTATTTCCCCTATCCAGGACGAGTATATAGAGAAATACTTGGCGGAGAAGCCGCTGAATCTTGTGGCTACTCTTGATGGTAATGCAGCATATAAGGATGCTGACTTCGTTGTGATTGCTGCTCCTACCAACTATGACCCCGTCAAGAACTATTTCGACACAACACACGTGGAAGAAGTTATCAATCTTGTATTGGAAGTAAACCCAGATGCTATGATGGTCATTAAGAGTACTATCCCTGTAGGTTACACCCGCAGCCTCTACTTGAAGTATGCCAAGAAGGGCGTAAAGAAGTTCAACCTCCTCTTCTCTCCAGAGTTCCTTCGTGAAAGCAAGGCACTCTACGACAACCTCTACCCAAGCCGCATCATCGTAGGCTATCCTAAGCTTATCGACCGTCCCGAGTTTGCTGAAGAGAACGAGGCTATCAAGTCTGTTACTGATGTGGAGATGTTGAAGGAAGCCGCCAAGACATTTGCAGATTTGTTAGTAGAAGGAGCTATAGGCAATCGTGAAGATGGTGATAATTCAGAAATGAATAATTCCTCATCGCCTGAGGCGACTAATTTAAAATTTAAAACTCAAAACTCAAAATTAAACAAGGGCATCCCTTGTTTATTTATGGGCATGAAGGAAGCTGAGGCTGTCAAGCTCTTTGCCAATACCTATCTGGCACTCCGAGTAAGCTACTTCAATGAGTTGGATACATACGCAGAGGTGAAGGGTCTTGACACAAAGGCTATCATTGACGGTGTAGGTCTCGATCCGCGTATCGGCACCCACTACAACAACCCAAGCTTCGGCTATGGTGGCTATTGCTTGCCTAAGGACACCAAGCAGCTCTTGGCTAACTATGCTGATGTTCCCGAGAATCTTATTGAAGCTATCGTAGAGAGCAACCGCACTCGTAAGGACTACATCGCTGATGCTGTACTCCAGAAGGCAGGCTATTACAGCTATGCAGATGCCAACAGCTATGATGCCAGCAAGGAGCATAACTGCGTGATTGGTGTTTATCGCTTGACGATGAAGTCAAACAGTGACAACTTCCGCCAGTCAGCCATCCAAGGTATCATGAAGCGTATCAAGGCAAAGGTGCAGAGGTTGTCATCTATGAGCCAACCTTGGAAGAGGGCAGCACCTTCTTTGGTAGCCGAGTAGAGAACAACCTCGAAGCCTTCAAAGCACAGAGCCATGCCATCATCGCCAACCGCTACGATGCTTGTCTGGATGATGTGAAGGATAAGGTCTATACACGAGATATCTTTAGAAGAGACTAAATGAATTTGAAGACCTCTTTTGAAATAGAATAATTTATAGATATGGCGAATAAGAATAACAAAGTATATTATGGTGAGTATTCTCTCGATCGATGGATAAAGTTAGTCTTGACAAAGAAAATAGTTTTACCTCCATATCAACGTTATTTTGTATGGACAGAGAAGCAAACCGCGCGTTTGCTTAAATCCATAGAGAAATATCAGTATTTACCGGCTGTAACGATTGGTGCCTGTGAAGATTCAACCACTCACAAGAGGGTATGCATGCTTTTGGATGGTCAACAGAGATTAACATCAGTTCTGCTAGCTTGCTTAGGTAAATTTCCAAGAGTTAAAAAGCCTGATGAGAGATTGAAATATGTAGATGAGGTAGAAGGGGCAGATGAAGACGGAATGGATGATATGCTTTCAGAATGGACTTTTGCAAATATTCAAGATATGGGCAATTCAAAAACTGAAGTTCTTGAAAAGATTAATTCTGATTATGCGGATAAGTACAGAGAATTGGTTATAAAACATAAAGATGACACAGTTTTGGTACTTGATGAAACTTTCTTGAAAACTCATTATATTCCTTTTGTCTATATAGTTCCTGATACGAATGCTGGTCCTGAAGAAAAGAATATATACTTCACAAATGTATTTCATAGTATTAACAGAGAGGGTACGAAGTTAACACCTCAGGAAAGTAGAGCTGCTTTATATTATCAAGGAGGAAATAATAGAATTAAGCTGGAACCTACTTTTTGTAGAACTATTACTGTGAAAGACTTGCCTATGGATTTTGTCCGGTATTTGGCTTTATTGGCTAATTACGAGAAAGGGGGACAAAGGATATATAATATGGCGAAAGGGTATAGCGTGATACGAAGTAGAGAAGGGTTGTATGAAGATTTTGTCTATAGTTTCTCGGAGAAAGATTTTAGTGACTCTTTGTTTTCCATAGATTTAGACCATTATGATGAAAATTTGGCATATTTACAGAGTGCAATTAATTATCTAAGTGACCTTAAAGACAGAAAATGTAAATCTATTATTGAAATGGATTACTTGTTTTCTGGCTTAATTTATCATATTATGGTTAAAGGCAAACAATATAATTTGGGAAAATGGCAGAATGTAAGAAATCGATTATATCAGAAAATTGCTACAGTCGGCGATGATCATAAAAAAGCCCCAAGTCAGCTAAAATTTTTGCGAGAAAGATTTGAATATTCTATTAGATGTTATAATGATATGTTTTAAATATGAGTGCAAGAATCGGCTTTATTAAAACTTCCATTTTGGAAGTGCTACAAGAAGGTATTGCTGCCGTGGACTGTATGCAGGATAGCGGATTGGAAACTTTTCCTATGATGGAATATACTCTTCAATCGATTTTCTTGAAAATGACGGGATATGGCGAGCAAAAACTCAGATTTATAATTTGGGAGATTGCGTCTTATGATTTAGAGTTTCGATATAGTCTGCTGAAAGGTGAATGTAGCTATGGTGAATTTTCGAACCTGAGCGACAAGAAAAACGTTTATATTAAACTTCGAAAAGAAATATGCACATTCATTAATACAGACATCTTGACTGTTGATGTAAAAAATCAAATTCTTCAAGAAATTAGAGAGGAAATGAATTTGATTTTTGAACATTCTGCATTAAAAAATGCTTTTCCTAATGAATATGAGCGATTCTTTGCCTTTCTCACCACTTGGAATGCTGATAGTTTTGCTAATGGGAATGAATTGTTAAGAGATAATCTTGTTCCAATTTATTCTGAGTATGTTTATAAATTGAGAAATCGTTGTGCTCATAATACTTTATCTTATCAGCAAGATTATTTGGGGTTTGAAGATATGCAAAAACCATATATGGTGTATGCTAATTATTTTACTTGTTTTGCGTTGTTGCTGTTGTTAGACAAGATATTTGTTTATTTGTTCAAGTCTTTTGAGCGACAAGTAGAACTTAACGTATAAGAATTGCTATTGTAAAAGTTATGAAAGTACCAATATTAGTTTTAGCATTTAACAGAGCTGATCATGTGGAACAAGCTATGTTGGCTATAAAAGAATATAAACCAGAACGTTTATACTTGGAATGCGATGGTGCAAGATTGCATAAGCATGGCGAAAAGGAAGCAGTTGAAGCAACTCGAAAAGTAATGCTTGATGCGATAGATTGGCCTTGTGAAGTAAAAACGCTTTTTAGGGAGGAAAATTTAGGTTGTGCTAAGGCTGTTTATGGCGCAATAACGTGGTTTTTTGAGCAAGAAGAATATGGTGTGATTATAGAGGATGATGTTGTTGTTGGTCAAGGCTTCTTCAGACTATGTGAAATTCTCCTTCCACGCTATAAGAATGATGAGCGCGTTATGGAAATCTCTGCCGAGAACCATTATCCTGAACCACAAAATGCAAATACTTATTTTTATACAATAGATTTTAAATGTTGGGGATGGCAACATGGGCCCGTGCATGGAAACATATGGATATGAGCATGAGCAAATGGCCTGATCAATCTCTTTCTACACTTATTAGAACTTTTGGCTTTTTAGAAGGTTGTATGAGGTATAAGTATTGGAACCATACTTATAATAATATTCATACGAATACCTCTTGGGCTACCCGATGGGCTTTTACTATTTTTGTTGAGCGTGGTCTTTGTATTACACCAGGAGATAATTTAGCAATTAATATTGGTACAGATGGAGGAGCTCATTATGAAAATGGTGATATAAATCCATATGCCCATTTGAAAATTGGCACATTGAGGGAACCGTTACACTTTAATGACAATGTCGTTTTAGACAAGCGTCAGCAAAAAATGCATAACAAAGATTTTTTAAGAATTAGAATGATAGGGTTGAAAAAGAAAATCAGAAATGTTTTTAAATAACTATGACAACTAGTGTTCGGATAAAGTATCAGAAGAGGTAACCATACATATATACTCCGAACTATTACCATTTATTTCTTTAGTTCCTTTGAATATGGAATGGATATCATCTTTCTTAAACAGAAGCGTACCAATAGACTTGGATATTGTGTGAAGTGTCTATGAATATTGATTTGTTTCTTCCCTATGATGAGTAACTGATAATCACAAACAGAATAGATTCTTTATAAACTAATAATTGTGAGATAATGGATAATCAAATATCAATAAATTTATTCAAACAGCTAAATAAAGAAAATATTAAATACGCTGTTTTACGAAATTATAAAACATTGCCAGAAAGTCTTGGAGGTAGTGATATCGATCTTTGGGTTTGTCGTAAAGATGTAAAAGACTTTTTTCGAATAATAGAGAATGTTGCAAAAGAGCAGAATGCACATATGGTTTCTTATTTACCAGATACGCTTTGCCCAAAAGTATGCTATATGAATAGTGAATGTGGTATTCAAATAGATGTTTTCTGTGGATGTATTCCTTATCAAAATACAGAAATGATTCAGGGAGAGGTCATACAGAAATATACAAAAAAATACAAGGATATATATGTATTAGATGACCAATTAGCCAATTTAGTAGCATTCATAAAGGAAATTGTAAACAATGGTACGAGTGACGAAAAGTATATCAACCTCTCTATGATAATGCAGACTTATATTCTTTAGAATATATACAAAGTGTTTTAACATTGTTCTCTGCTCGTTTTTCTGAGGTCTTGTGTGAAGCAATACAAGGTAAACAATTAGTTCAGAAGTTTGAAAAACTTAAAAAACTTGGGCGTTCTTCCTTGAAAACAAAAAATATTTTTTGGCATAAAATAACTAAAGTATCACGATTTTGGAACAAACCAGGATATGTTATTTCTGTTCAAGGAACAGATGGAAGTGGTAAGAGTACTATTATAGACGCAATTAATCCTTGGTTAGATGAGGCATTCCATAAGGGGGTTGTGTATAACCACCTTAGACCTAATGTCTTGCCTGATATGGGAGTTGCATTAGGAAAAAAAGAGGCTTTAAAAGATGGTGAAAAACCAAAAGTGGTTTCTGATCCGCATGCACAGAAGCCATCAGGCTTTATCGGTTCTATTGTTCGCTGGGGATATTATATGATGGATTATACTTTTGGGTACGCAAAATCTGTATATCCTAAAATCGCAACTAAAGCGAAGGTCTTTATATTCGATCGTTACTATTATGATTATTATATAGATCAACGTCGCTCTCGTACATCCTTGCCTCGGTGGGTTCTTCGGTTTGGGGAAATCTTCGTGCCAGTCCCTGATTTGATTCTGTGTTTAGGTGGAGACCCTAAAAAAATATATGAGCGTAAGCCTGAGACAAGTCTTGATGAGGTTACAAGACAGACCAATGTTCTAAAAAGTTTTTGTAGTTGCCGCAAGAATGCAGTTTGGGTTGATACGACACTTGCGCCTGAAGAAAGTATACGACTTGCTAAAGAGGCAATATTGGATATGCTGTCGAAAAGATTTAATAAAGTAACTTTCTTATGAGAATCTTGGTAAATTGTTATGCTTGCTCTCCTATAAGGGGAGTGAGCCTGGTATGGGATGGAATTTCGTAAAAGGACTTTCGAAATATCATGAGTTGTATATTTTGACAGAAAGTAAATTTAAAGAAGATCTTGATAGATATTTTGAAACTAATCCAGACGAAAAAAGTAATAAACATTTCTTTTTTATTATAAAGAATCGTCATAAAACATTGCGTAAAATATGGCCGCCATCATATTATTGGTTCTACAATCAATGGCAAAAGAAAGCATTGAAATTGGCAAAAGAATTGGATGCGAAATACAATTTTGATTTAGTACACCAATTAAATATGGTCGGTTATAGAGAGCCTGGTTATTTATACAAGCTTAACAAACCTTTCGTTTGGGGACCGATGGGTGGTTTTAATATAACGCCATGGAAGTTATTGCCATCAATGGGTATAAAAGGAATGGTCTTTTATGGTATGCGCAATATTATAAATTCTTGGCAAATGAAACATTCTGTTCGTGTAGCAGAAGCAGTGAATGAAAGTGATTATATAATAACTGCCACAGAAGATGACCATAACAGCGTATTGAATTTGTGGAATAAAGATAATGTGGTAATACCAGAAGTCGGTTTTCAAACTTCTGCCAAGCACCAAGCTAACAGCCGTGTCGGAAAATTAAAAATATGTTGGTCAGGATTGCATGTTCCAAGAAAATCTCTGAACTTGCTCTTAGAGGCTATGGCTATGTTAAAGAATCCCGATAAAATGGAGTTACATATTATAGGTGAAGGAGAATGTACTAGAAAATGGAAATATTTAAGTAAAAAACTTGGGCTGAAAAACATTATATGGCACGGATGGGTAGAAAAGACAGAAGCTATGGAGATTATGTCCGCATGTGATGTTTTTGTGATAACAAGTTTGAGTGATGCTACATCGACTGTACTTCTTGAAGCATTGTCTATGGGGTTGCCTGTAGTTGCAACAAACCATCTTGGTTTTGCCAATGTTATAACAGATGCTTGTGGAATAAAAATAGATTTGAAAAATCATAAACAGGTTATTCGTGATTTTGCTTTTGCTATAGAAAAGCTAGAAGGTGACGAAAAATATCGTCAGAAGTTGTCTCTTGGAGCGTTGGAACGTGCAAAAGATTTTTCTTGGGAGAGCAAGATTGATTTGATTGATAAAATATATCAAAATGTAATAGAAAAGCATAAATCATGATGAAACTATATAGATTTAAAACATTTACGACTTCCTATTATTTTCCTCACTTGGACTCTTCTCTACAATATATGTATGGCTTGTATAGTCCATACGGAGGGCGATTGTCGAAAATATATTGGTGGCTGTTTCAACATTCTTCTGTTGTGAGGGCATTGACATCTGTGAATGAGAAAGATTTGGAGTTCCCTTATTCAAAAATTAAGGCGTCTGATGGAAATGACACGCTGATGTCTTTCAATATGGGGAGTCCCGGTGTTGAGCAGAAAATTTCGATATTGGGATATGATAATAAATTAAATATTCCTTTTTTTGCTAAGTTTTCGCAAAAGCCGCGAGCTATGGCTTTGACACGCAATGAGGTGCTCGTATATCGTTTGCTTGATGGTACTGGTCTTACACCTAGGCTGTTAAAAGCGGTAGATACTGAAGACTATGTTTATTTGAAAGCAGAGTACATTAATGGCATACGACCAAAGTCACGAAATATTACCCAAGAAATACTTCATTTGTGCCTTCCATTAGTTAGTCGCCATCTTACAGAGCAAAGAACAGATGCCAATGGTTTAAAGATGGGACTTAGTCATGGTGACTTCTGTCCATGGAACGTGCTTGTATCTAATGATCAGATTCGGCTTATTGATTGGGAACTTGCTGCAGATCGTACGTTAGGTTACGACCTTTTTACGTATATCTGTCAAGTTGCTATTCTTTTTGAGCCCGAGAAGCAACTTCTGCTTGCAATAGATGATAATATGAGATACGTAAAAGAATACTTCTATAGCTTTGGTATCACTGATTACAAGCCATATCTGAAAGCTTTTGCCATGCAGAAATGGGAGTATGAGGAAGGTAAAGGAAACACTCGACTATCTGAAAAATATAAGGAGCTTGCCAATATCCTTTAGCCCTATCTGATGAGACGATTTTTTAGTATGTGGGTACAACTGTAACGGATGGGGGCAAGCTTTTGATGTACTTCATATATTTGAAGATGAACTAGGTTTTAAAATGCCTTTCAGATATTGTAAGATAGGAGGACGAGATATTTTAGAAGAATGTCATACATAGTAATAAAACCAAAGATACTTTTTATCATGCACATGCCGCCGTCTGTGCGAAGATAAGATTTTGGTATTGAAAAGTGATCTGTATAGAAGGATTGTTGGGACGGGGTCTTTGTGTCTACAGTATTTAAACGTTGGCTTGTAAAAGTTGGAATGGCAGAGATACGGGATAAAGGTAATAAATTAGACACTCTCGAAGAAAATGTAACTTACGCTAATACAGATGAGAATGATGATAAAAACAAATATCTTTTCAGAAGAAGAAAAAGTACGATCTTTAGAGAATGACTACAAAACGGCTATTTCTAAAGACGTGAATTCTAATATTGCCATTGCAGCTTATCATGAATGGCATAGTGCCGCTGTGATTTACTTAGGGAAGTATTTTAGAAATGCTGATGCAGACTTTGCTCGCTTTAAGAACATTGACAATACTGGCAATGGATATACATTGGAAAATAATTTTGATGGTTTGTATTCTATTTATAATTTTATGATGTCACAAGTAAATAATATTGACAAAAATCAGATGGGAATAAAGAAATCTCCTATGGTTTTCATAAGCCATTCATCAAAAGACAAGGCTTTTGTAGAGGCTTTAGTTGAACTTTTAGAATCAATTGGATTTGACGAAAACAATCTCTTCTGCAGTTCTGTAGATGGTTATGGAATTGGATTGGGTGAAGATATTTTCAATACATTGAAGAATTTATTTTTGGAACACGAACTATATGTATTGTTTGTTCATTCTCCAAGGTATTATAATAGCACTGTCTCAATGAATGAAATGGGGGCAGCTTGGGTGTTGCGTGCAAACTACTATTCTTTGTTGACAAAAGACATGAGCTATAATGAAATGAGTGGAGTGGTAAACTCTAACTCTATAGCAATTAAAGTTGATAGCGATGATGCTAAAGCAAGGTTGACCGAATTGAAAGAAAAACTATGTGCAGCCTTTTCATTTAAAGATATTAGTGGAGTTAAATGGGAACGTAAACGTGATAAGTTTTTAGAGGTTGTGAATTCCATTGATATTACTTCTAATGATAACAATCTTTCAAATAGTGTTGACGAGGAATATAAAAGGCTACAAATAGAGAAGATGAGAAAGGAAGCTGACGAGCAGAAAAAAGCGATTATTCGTAGCGAAATAATCAATCGTCAAGCAGGAAGTAGAATATTGAAAATATCAAATAAGGGAAAAAGCACAGCTAAAAATTTAAAGATTGAATGGCTAAATCCTGATGACAATATCATGGTATTATCTAATCTTGGGGAAATAGGAGATTTAACCCCAGGCAATGCCAGGTTGTTTAATATGGCTCTATGTATAGGCCATTCCGAAACAATGGATTTACACTATACATGGAATGACGAATACTCAGAAAAGAATCAGTATGATGAATCTATTCAAGTCTTTTGAAATTAATCTTTATTGTACATTTTCATAAAGACAGATTCTAGATAAATAGAATAACAATGAAACCAAAGATACTTTTTATCATGCACATGCCGCCGCCTGTGCATGGTGCTGCTATGGTGGGGCAGTATATCCACGATAGCAAGTTGATAAATGGGGAGTTTGATTGTCATTACATCAACCTGACTACTGCGAAGAACTTGCAGGACATCGGGAAGGTGGGGATGAGGAAACTCTTTGATTTCTTCAAGCTCCTAAGGAAGATACGGCATGAGGTGAAGGTGGTCAAACCTCAATTGGTGTATGTTACGCCTAATGCTTGTGGCGGTGCTTTCTATAAGGACTTTGTGGTGGTTCAGATGCTGAAGCGCTTGGGCTGTCAGGTGGTTGTGCATTATCATAACAAAGGTGTGACTACACATCAAGATAAATGGTTTGATGATGCTTTGTATAAGAGGTTCTTTAAGGATATCAAGGTGATTCTCTTGTCCGAATGTCTTTATGATGATGTGAAGAAATATGTGAAGAGGGACGATGTGTTCGTATGTGGCAATGGTATCCCTTCGGCTTCTATAGAGAGTTTGGTATCGGCTCCTTTTGATGCGGCATTTCCTGAAGATAAGATTCCTCATCTCCTGTTCCTTTCTAATCTTCTGATAAGTAAGGGTGTGGTTGTGCTGCTTGATTCTCTGAAGGTATTGAAGGGGAAAGGCTGCCGTTTTGTCTGCGACTTTGTGGGTGGTGAAACGGTGGAGATGGATGCTGCTATGTTTCAGGCTGAGGTCGTAAAGCGTGGGCTTGAGGGTATGGTGGTGTATCATGGCAGGAAATATGGTAAGAACAAGGAGGCTTTCCTGAATGGTGCTGACATTTTTGTCTTCCCTACGTTCTATCATAACGAGTGCTTCCCGCTGGTATTGTTGGAGGCTATGGAGCATGGTTTGCCTTGCATCTCAACGACAGAAGGGGTATACCAGGAATTGTCGATGATGGCAAGACGGGCTATCTCGTACCTATACATGATGCAGTGGCATTGGCTGATAAAATAGAAATGTTTATTCGTGATACCGACTTGCGCCATAAAATGGGTTCGGCAGGACGAGAGAAGTATGAACGTGAGTTTACGTTGGAAGTTTTTGAGAAAAGAATGGTGGAGATTCTAAAAATATGTGTTTGATTAAAATACTGATATGTTTCGATTAAAAGATTTAGATATTCTTGGTAGCAAGGCGGAGCTTGCCGCGCTGCCAGAGGGCAAATTGCTCATTAATACGATTAATGCACATTCGTACAACACTGCACGTAAGGACGGGTTGTTCGCTGAGGCACTGACAAATGGTGATGTGCTCATTCCGGACGGAGTGAGCATCGTGAAGGCGTGCCGATGGATAAAGCGAAGAGCCAACCGAAGGAACGTATTGCAGGATGGGATTTGTTCGAGTTTGAAATGAACAAACTCGAAGAATGTGGAGTGAAGAATGTTTCCCGTGAGCGTCCGCTCACGGTTATGTTTATGGGCAGTTCGGAGAAGGTGCTCGACCTGATAGTGAAGCGGGCGGCTAAGGTGTATCCGCATCTGAAGGTGGTGACTTACTCGCCACCGTACAAGCCTGAGTTCTCGGAGGAGGACAATAAGGCTATCATTGATGCTATCAATGCTGCTAATCCCGACTTGCTATGGATTGGTATGACTGCGCCAAAGCAGGAGAAGTGGACTTACTCGCATTGGATGAACTGAATATCCACTGCCATGTAGGTACCATCGGGGCGGTGTTCGACTTCTTTGCTGGTACGGTGGAGCGTGCACCCGTATGGTGGCAGCGTCATGGTTTGGAGTGGCTTTATCGACTGCTGAAGGAGCCGAAGCGCATGTGGCGCAGGTATATTATTGGCAATGCGCTGTTCCTTTTCAATGTTATCTTTCGCGAGAGATGGTAAAGGATATTTACTACAAATTCATACAATTCTCGCTTGGTATTTATGATGGTCGGGAGTTTGTTAATGGGTCGGCACTGACGGGCTTCGATTGGGAGCGTTTCTTTGGTTTTGCCAGGAAGCAGACGTTGGTGGGCATCATCATGGAGGGCATATCGAAACTGCCGAAAAGCGTGGCACCAACGCAGAAACTGCTGATGAATTGGTTAATGGCGAGCCAGGGCATACGTCGACAGAATTGGATGCTAAACGAAGCCACCGTCGATATATATAATAAGGTGAGGGCTGCGGGCTACGACTGTTGCATACTGAAGGGACAAGCGAATGCTGCGATGTACCCAAATCCGGCTGCGCGTACCCCTGGTGATGTGGATATGTGGGTGAAGGCATCGCGTGAGGAGATACGTGCGTTGGCTCATTCGCTGGCAGAGGGGAATGGACGTGTGGACGAGGAGAGCTTCAGCCATATCGCTATCACTCTGAATGGTGTATGCGTTGAGCTGCATTACACACCGGGTTCATGGCAAACTTTGTGTATAGCCGTCGTTTACAACGATGGTTTGCGGATAGCATCGAGGGGCAGTGTCGCAATATGATTGCGTTGCCCGATGAGGCTGGTGAGGTAGCCTCTCCTACTCCTGCGTTCAATGCTGTCTATCAGTTGTACCACCTCTATCATCATTACTTCTATGAGGGTGTCGGACTACGCCAAGTGGTAGACTATTACTACGTAATTTTGAATTTTGAATTAGGAGTTTGGAATTGTCGCTTATGCGATGAGGAGTTGAAGAATTGTAAATTGGAATTTCAAAACTCAAAATTGAATAATTTAAAATCGGCAAAGCCGATAATTCAAAGTTCAAAACTCAAAATTCAAAACTCGCTAAAGCGTCTCGGCTTATGGAACTTCGCAGGTGCAATGATGTATGTGTTGCATGAGGTGATGGGATTGTCGGAGGAACTGATGATTGCACCGATAGACAAGACACGTGGACGGATGTTGCTCGACGACATTCTGCATGGTGGCAATTTCGGACATCACGACAAACGCCATGCGTGGGGACACGATGCTTATAAAGACAACGGTTTCAAGCACGGAGCGTTGGGGCATAATCTGTTAAGATTATACCGCGACGCTCGTCTGCTTAGATATTATCCTGCGGAGGCACTAAGCGAACCGCTATTTAGAATTTGGCATTTATTTTGGAGAATGCGAAATAAGAAATGCTGACGCAAGCTTTACTTGCGCCCTGCCTTCCATCCGCCTGTTCCGTAGCATCCCTGCTCTGTCACAATAACGACCTTATTGCCGTCGAGCACCTTGCGCGGACTATGCACCTTTGCGTCATTCGTTGCGCCGTTGATAGCGGTCGGTTCGGTGACAACAAGGTGCATTGTTGTTTCTACCCCACTGTCGTATGTGGTGGCGGTGATGGTTGTTTCGCCTACGCTAAGGAGCGTAACATAACCACCTGTGACGGTCGCAACGCTCTCGTTTGAGCTCTTCCAATGCAAGCGCTTGTCGGTAGTGGTCTTCGGCATGAATGTCGGGCGCAATCCAATGTGGGCAACATCTAACGATACCGTCATCTCTTCCTCAGCAAAGCTGATCGAACGCGACAGCTCGGGCTGCTTCTGCTCGCCCTTGCGATAGAGGAACGGCAGTGGCAGGGTCTTAGATGTGTAGAGATTGAAGCGTGCGTAGCTGTGGTCGGGAGTGCTGTAGCGCATTGTGCCGTAAGCTTCGTTGGTAGGAGTAAGCGTTGCGCCTTCGTAACCGAGTTCTATATTCCATTCGGTTATGCCTCGTTCCATGCCAACTTCTGCTTGCCTGTAGCACCAAGCTGACGACCGAATTGGTCGGTGAGGGTCCAGTGCTGCTGGTCGGCAGACTTGTTCAGTGTGAAGCGTAGCACATCTGGGCAGGTAACGTCAGCCGTTGAGGTCACCGACACTACATCGAGATAGTTTGTCTCGTCCATACCGCCTAAGTCGCTGCTGCCGCTCCGTTGCGGAATATCATCACCTCGTCGCCCGCGCTGAGCGTGCTCTTCTTCGTGAGCTTCTCATACTGCCAGCCGAGCGGCGACTCCAAAGCTACATCAGCCTCATCGTATTCGATAGTGATGGCATCGAGATACACCGAGCCTTCGCTCTTACCTCCAGCCACAACGATGCTCATGTCGTTGGTGGTGATGGCTGGTGCGTCTATCTGCTTCGTCACGTCGACATATACGCCGAGGTCTTTCGATACCCACTCGCCGAACCAGTCGCTGCTGGCGAAGTCGACCGGTGCCAATGAGTAGAGCGTTGTGCCACCATCGTTGAGCGACACGCCCACTTGTCCTTTCTTATTGTTTGAGCACATCGAGAACGTGATGCTGCGCACCTTGCAGCCTTGCCATCCTTCGAGATAGAGCACTGCCTCGTGGTTGCGAGGTATCTGGTTGTAGCGGTTGCCCGTTGTTGCGCCGAACTTGTTCTCGAAGTCTACTCGCGAGTTGCGTGGCACCGTTCCACATGCTGCTATCTTGAACTCTGCCGTCTGCTTGTTGTATTCAACGATTTTGTACATCACTTCTGCAGCATCCGCTGCAACAGAAATCGTAAGGAACGCTGCTACAGTCATTGCCTTACGCACAATACCCATCAGATTATTCATATCCTTGCTTTACTTTTTTACTCTTTTACTTTTTTACTTTTTACTGCAAAGGTAGTGCAAACTGAAGACATATACAAGAATTGCAAAGAAACAAAAGATTAGTTTTACCAGACAGTAATAATCGGCTTTACAGCCACGCTCCGAAGCGTGGCTGCGGCAGTGGTACCGAGAAGTAATAGTTCTGATCGTTGGCGCTGTCGAGGAAGTTCACCCTCTTCATGCCGAAGAACGGGATACCGTTCGGGAAAATGCGCGCAAAGTCGGTCACACCGCCCGAGAGAGCGGGGCTATCCTGCTGCAGGTCGAAGTTCCACGCCTTATCGAAAGCAAGCGGAGCGCCCTTGTCGGGGTCGTCGACCTCGCAGTTGATGTTCATGCCGGCGTTCTGCTTGAAATTCTTGAAGAGCGGATTTAACTGGCCTGCTGTGGCGCTCTTTATATCCGTGTCGAACCAGATGCCGAGCGAAGCGCCCTTTGCCATCTGCTCCACGCCGGTAGCGGTAGAAGCGTAGTAGTAGTTGGGCGTGAGACGGCTGTGCTCCATGTCGGCGCCGTCCTGCTTGGGCTGCTTCAGACCGAAGCGCGAGTCGTAGCAGAGGTTGTTCACGAACACCGGTCGCGCAGCCTTCTCCACCCATACCGAACCGCCCTTCTTATTCTTCGAGCGTCGCCAACCGCAGTCGACGATGGTATTGTTGTAGACAGTCATGTCGGTGAGTGGCACCACCTCGCTATTGCCGGCGTTGGAGAGCTTAAAGGCGTTGGTGCAGGCGTTGTATATCACGTTGTTGGCTACGTCGAGCTTGCAGCCCGCCTTCACGTTTATCGCCTCGCCGCCGTCGGCAGCGTTACCCGAATCGGCGAAGATGTTGCCCGCGATCACGCCGTTGCCGCCCGTGAAGTAGGTCTGGTCATTGTAGTTGTCGTGGAAGAAGCTGTTGGCGATGACAAACTTGCCGTTGACGTTGCAGAAGTGGAAGGCCGGCACGCCGCCGTCGATGGTGGTCTTGAAGAGCTTGTTCTGGAACGATGCCGACGACTCGGTAGGCGTGGCGCCGGCGTAGGCTATGTCTACATGGTTGAGCACCACTTCCTCCGAGTTGTAGCCACAGATGATGCCGCCCCAGGCTTCGGGCTTCTTGCGGTCGGAGGTGAAGGTGACGGGCTTCTCGGCTGTACCGAGGCAGTAGAGGTTGCCCAGCACCACCACTTCTACGGGCACCTGCACGTCAGCCTTGCACGTCACCGTCACGCCCGGCTCTATATAGAGCGATGTGCCGACGGGTATCTCTACGCTCTCGCTCAGCGTGGTGTCGTTCGACCACACGAGCGAGCCTACAGGATACTCTGCCACGGCGGTCTTTATGACGTTTGTAGAACCTTGGTTGGCGTTGCCGTTGTTGCCTGCATAATCGTACGGATTGATGTTGTCGTTCTCGCAAGACGCTGAGAACATTGCCGTTGCTGCAGCGAGCAGCATACCGGCCATTGTGTTTATCTTCTTCATTGTATGATGTTGTTATGGTGAGGTGGTGGGTTGGTGAAATGGTGAGGTGGTGAGATGGTGAGACGGTGAGATGATGATAAAATCAGAGCTTGTAGCGCACGCCGAGCAGGAAAATTCTGCCGTAACGATATGTGCCAACGATGGTCTTGTCGCTCTTCTGTCCTTCATACTCGAGGTTGCTCTGGTTGACGGTCTTGAGGTATCGCTCGCGCTTTGCGTCGAGCAGGTTGTTGGCTTTGAAGAAGAGCGAGATGCCGTTGTGGAACTTCTTCTCTGCGCTGAAGTCGAGTCCGAACATCGCCTTGTCCCACTGGTCGGCGTCCTTGAACGGCGACACAAGTGCGAGTTTCGTGCCGGTGAACGAGGCTGCAAGCTGTGCGTTCCAACCATGTTCGGTGTCCTTGTAGAGCAGGGAGAGATTGGCTGTGTGCGGTGCCTGGTTCACGAGCGGACGAGTCTGCGTTACGCCCGTCTTATACTCTGCGCTGCCTTCCTTGTACTGGCGCTTCGAAGTGGTAATCTCCGAGTGGGTGTAGGTATAGTTTGCCTTCACACCGAAGTGGCGTATGTACTTTATCACGTCTATCTCGAAGCCCATATTCTTCGCGTTGCCCAGGTTGGCTGGCATGTAGTAGGCATCTGTTCCGGCGCCGATTTTGCCGTCCGACGTAACGAACACCTGTTCTATCGGGTTCTTCAGATACTTATAGAAGACGCCTGCGAGAATCTGCTCTGTGCTCGACGGGAACCACTCCCAGCGTAGGTCGATATTGTCGATGCGGGCGCGCTTCAGTTCGGGGTTTCCCTTCTCCTGATACTCCTCGCCCTGTATCTGGTAGGGTACAATCTCGTAGAATCCAGGTCGGTTGATAGAACGGTAGTAAGAGAGGCGCACGTTCATCTTCTTTGTCGGTGTCCACTTCACTGAAGCCGACGGCAGATAGTCCCAATAGCTCTGCTCGCCCACCTGCCCCATGTTACGGAAGTGCTGCAGCATGGTGTATATCTGGTTAGTATGTTCGGCGCGTAAGCCACGTTCAGCTCTCCGAGAGCGCTGCTCAGCGTAGCCATAGCGTAGACTCCGCCGATGTGCTCCTTCGAGTCGTAGTTGAGCTGAGACGCCTGCGAGTAAGGCGTCTTGCATACCCAATCGACGTTGGCGAACTGCTCGTATCCGTTGCCGTCGAGCAGCTGCGATATGTCAGCTGGGTTGAAGATGTACGAGTAGTAGCGGTTGCTGCGCTCCTTGCGGCGATACTGCGCTCCAACCTTCCACAAAGCGTCCTGCTTGTCGCCGAAGCGTGTGTCGTAAGCGAGGTTGATGTAGCCCGCCCAGTCGGTATCCTTGTTGTGCTGGAAGCGGCGTTCCGCACTCTTAGGCAGCGTCTTCAGTATGTTCTTCTCCTGCTCCATATGTCGCCCGACACGGCGTCGCCCTCAGCGCCAGCGCTACGACCAATGGTGTTGGTAAGCGTCACGTATGTGCGGTCGGGGTCTTCGGCTCTTGCCTGCGAGAACACGCCCGACCAGTCGACCGTGAAGCGGTCGGTCAGATGGTGCGTGCCCTTGAGGTTGGTGGCGAAGATGCTCTGCGTAGAAGAAATGGAGCGCAGCTCGTCGTCCTGCGTGTACGAGTCGGCACTGATATACTCGGTGTTCACGCCGTTGTTGTAGCGCACGCCCTTCGAGTTGGTGCGCACGTACATGTTGTACCATTCGAGCTTGTGGTTCGAGAGCGAGAGGTCGAGCTTTGCGTGCAGCCCCGCCGTGAAGTCGTGTATGCTGTAGTAGCGGTGGTTAAGCGTAGATATATACATAGCCTGTTCGCCCGACGCCATCTTCACTGAGTTGTATGTACGCTCCGTGCCACGAAGGTGTTCTGCACACTTCCGGCAAGCATCACGCCGATACGGTTGTTCCAGAAACGATCGCCAACGCTGAGACCGCCGATGAAGTTGGGCGTCGGCGTAGCATGGCTCTTCAGCTGCACCGGTCCGTTCCTGAAGTCGGAAGCCGAAGCCTTATAGTCTGAGCCGAACGCCTCGTAGGGCGAACGGTGAGTATAGTCGGAGCGGTTGGTCGTGAGATAGTCTCTTGCGCCGCTCCAGAAGTAGTCGCTCATGCCTACGGCGGCGTTAGCCTGCAACTGGAAGCGTGCGGGCGCATCCTTCATCACCATGTCGACCACTCCACCTGCGGCGTCGCCCTCCATGTCGCAGTAAGCGACTTCGAAACCACGAGGCGGTCCATCAGGTCGGACGGGAAGATGTTGAGCGGAACGTAGCGGTTCTTGTCGTCGGGGCTCGGTATCTTCACACCGTTCACGAGCGTATAGTTGTAGCGCTTGTCCATGCCTCGGAGTATGGCGTACGAAGCCTCGCCCGAAGCGTCGCGCTCCATGGTCACGCCCGACACGCGCTGAAGCACGCTCGCCACATTCACGTCGGGCGAGAGCTGTATGCTCTGCTGGCTCATCACGTTGAGCACGCTCGCCGCATTCTTCACCGTCTCGACGGCGCTGCGGTCGGAGCGATACTCGCGGTGTCCGGTTACAACCACCTCGCCCAACTGCTGCAAGTCTTCGTCCAAGGCGATAATGAGTTGTCCGTCCTTGCCTTTCTCCGAGCCTTTGTCATAGTCTTTCGCCACGTCGACCACCATCTCTCTTGTCTTGTACGCCATGTACGAGACAACAAGCGTGTAGCGACCGCGGTCGGGCAGCTCGCGCAGCGTGAAGGTGCCGTCGAGACCGGTTGTGGTGCTGACGCTTGGCAGCTCCTTCATTCTGATAACAGTGCCGATAAGCGGCTCGCCGGTCTTGTGGTCCTTGACGATGCCGTCGAGCGTGTGCGCTGTTATGGCAGAGGTAGCAGCCGTGAGGAGTGCCGCTGTGAATAAGAATCTCTTCATGCTATTTCGACTTTGTTATCGTGTGAATAATCTTTCCGTCCTTGTCTATCATCGACATCTTCAACTGCTTCTTGTCTACGGTGAGCACAGAGAAGCCGTCGGCAGAGCTGCAGAACACCGTGCCGTCGATAGCTTCACGGGACGCGCCAACGACGACGACGAGTTGACTACGTAGTCGATATTGTCACCCTTCTTCTGTATGTGCTGGAAGTTGTGGATGTGTCCGCAGGCGTATATAGCCACGTTGTTATATTTGTGAAGCACGGGCAGCAGACGCTTCTGCATGTCGAGACGCTCACTCTCCTTCTTGTTGGTGTCGGCATATATCGGGTGATGACCCATCACAACCACCCAGTCTTCCTTGGCGTTGTGCAGCGTCTCGTCGAGCCACGCCAGCTGCGCCTCGGCGTCCTGCTTGCAGGCGTCGGGATAGACGCTCGAATTCTTACGATAAGAGTCGATGAGCGGTGTTGTGTCGAGCATCACAATGCGCACGGAAGTGTTGCCGTGCTTGAACACCTTAGTATAATACTTGGCAGGCATCATCCATCGGCGGCTCACCTTGCCGTAGTCCATGAAAGCCTGCGTATTGCCGCGATACTCGTGGTTGCCGCAAACTGGGAACCAGTCGAGCATAAGGTCGGGATGCGAGTAAACCAGCTCGTAGTTGGTCATCCAAAGCGGGTCCTGTAGCGACGCAACACCATTGAAATGATGAATGTCGCCCGCAGCAAACACACACTCTGGGTCAACCACTCCCGCCATCTCGCCCATCAGTTCGGCTATCGGCTTCTGGTCGTAATAGCCGTTGCGTCCCATGTCGTTGGTCATATAGAGCGTCACGTCGCCCTTCAGCTGCTGCCACTCGGCACGCACGTCGTCAGCAACCGGTTGCGCTACGGTAGCCGTTGCCACCTTCGCCTTGCAGCACGCCGGCACGCCGTCTGTGCCTTGAGCCTGCATACCCATACTACCCAACAACATCATTGCAGCCAATGACCACACAGCCATTCTTCTGCCGCAGCTTTCTCTCACTACTTTCTTTTTCATTCTTTTGCTTATTTAGTTAACTATGTGTAAAATTTCGGGTGCAAAAGTAAAAGTATAGTGTGTCAAAGAAGTTACAAAAATTTTATAATCAGAAGTCTTCCTGCGACGACTCTTCTTTTTCCCATCCTGCGCTGCAGTCCGCCACCCAGAAAGCAGATGCCCGATACAATCCGCGTGTTCAAGCGCTGGCTATACACTTAAATTATCTTAATGCTTCATCAAAAATACTACAAATACTTGTTTGTATGTGTCAAAAAGTGTAGCTTTGCAGCAGTTTCATGTGTCTAAAAGTGTAAGATTTCTGAGTTTTCATGTGTCTAAAAGTGTAAGACTTCTGAGCTTTTATGTGTCTAAAAGTGTAAACTATGAAAAGAAAGATATACAACAAGCTCGTAGAGTGGAAGAATCAAAAGCAGCACAAACCATTAATACTCAACGGTGTAAGACAATGCGGCAAGACTTTCATCCTTAAAGAATTCGGCAAAAAAGAATTCGCAAGCCTTGCCTACGTCAGTTGCGACAGAAACGAAAGCCTACAAGCCATATATGCGGGCGATTTCAATGTGTTTAGAATTATACAAGGATTAAGTGCTTTGACAGGAGTGGACATCATCCCCGGCAAGACACTTATATTCTTAGATGAAGTGCAAGCCTTTCCACAGGCATTAGAGGCATTGAAGTATTTTTGCGAAGACGCTCCCGAATATCATATTGTTGTGGCAGGATCTTTGTTAGGTGTAGCCTTACACGCAGGGGTATCCTTCCCCGTAGGAAAAGTACAGACACTACGCCTTTTCCCTATGGACTTTGAAGAGTTTCTTATGGCATTGGGGGAAGACCAACTGCTAAAGCTCATGCATAACCACGACTACGAACTGATGAATGCCTTCCACGAGAAACTAAAAGACTATCTGCGCCAATACTACTATGTAGGAGGAATGCCTGAGGTCGTAAAGCATTACGTAGAAAACAAATTGCTCAATCAGGTGCGAACCATTCAAAACGAAATTCTATCCAACTATGCAGGCGATTTCTCCAAACACGCACCCACACAAGAGGTACCACGCATCGACATGGTGTGGCAATCGATACTTGGGCAATTGTCTAAAGAGAACAAGAAATTCGTGTATGGAGTATTGAAAAAAGGCGGTAGGGCGAAAGAATTCGAGTTAGCCATACAATGGCTGATAGACGCAGGTCTGATATATAAAACTACAAAGGTGACAAAACCCGAATTGCCATTGAAGTTCTACGAAGACATATCTGCTTTCAAACTCTATTTATGCGACTGTGGATTGATGGGCGCTATGGCAAACACCGATGCTAAGAATGTGTTAATTGGCGATACCGTATTTACTGAATACAAAGGGGCATTTACCGAACAGTATGTCCTTCAGCAACTACTCGCATCTAACATAAACAACATTTATTATTATAGTTCGGACACCTCACGCATGGAGATGGATTTCATTATTCAGCAGAAAGGTGCACTGGTACCAATAGAAGTGAAAGGAGGAACAAGCATAAAGGCAACATCACTACACAATTATCTAAAACAACATCAAGACATACCTGCCGTACGCTTCTCAATGCTCCCTTATCGCAAACAGGAAAATATAACCAACATGCCCCTATACGGTGTGTTTCTCAGTTTGGAATAAATATGCCAGTATAAAATGAAAGAATTGTAACTGGTTAACAAACAAGAAAGGAACAAACAATGAAAGGTTACGCAAAACCATTACATGAGTTTATAGAAGGTCATAAGTTGGGCGAGGACATTTGTGAGAAGCAGAAGCAATATAAGTGGGGCGCAAACTTTATGAAAAGGTTGAGTCTTGATTTGCGTACAGAATTTCCAAAAGCTGAAGGATTTTCATGGTCTAACCTCTATAAAATACGAAAATGGTATTTGTTCTATTCTTCACAAATTGAATTTTTGTACCAAGCTGGTACAAAATTACAAAAGGTGGATAATGCAACAACCCCAATGCCAGACTTACTGCAATTTGTTCCTTGGAGACATCAAACAGTTATTGTTTCAAATGGACTTATCAAAACACTTTGTTTTACTCAATGGGGAGCCTAAGACCTTACATAGACACCATACAAAAAGTATCTTCTAAGCAAAACGACGAGCATCCGCGTCGGTCGATACGGACGTCTGCGTCGGTCGATACGGACGTCTGCGTCGGTCGATACGGACATCTGCGTCGGTCGATACGGACCTCTGCGTCGGTCGACGCGGATGCTTAACAACAAACATAAACATCAGAAATGAAACATCTTTTTATCATACTAAGCTGTCTCCTGCCCTGCCTTTGCTCAGCGCAAACCTTCATCGGTGAATACACCGCAGAGTGGCAGTGGGACATGAAGCGCAACACCAACTGGCTGAACCTGCTGCGCTTGAACCTGAACGTGCCCGTATTCGACGGCAAGGGCACCATCGAAGCCTCTACGCTGCACATAGCAAAAACTAATGAAACAATCATAGCCGACTGGCAGACGTTCTCGAACATTGAGGCAGAGAACAACGTTGCTGCCATCGCCGTATTGGGCTACATGCACGAGTGGCAGGCGGCACATCTGTTTGTAGGCGTGCGCAACGTGAACGAGGACTTCTTCACGTCCGACATCACCACGCTCTTCATCAACAGCTCCTGTGGCATCTTTCCCACCATCGCCGCAAGCTACCCCATAGCCAACTATCCGTTCTCGGGGCTTACGATCTACTTCGACGTGTCGAGGGGCGGCTGGACATTCAGAAACAGCCTGTACAACGGCACTGGCTACAACGGATGGAAACGTAGAGACAACCCGTTCCTCGTGCGACCGGCGAAGGACGGCGTGTTCAATATCTCGCAACTGGAGTATGCGCACCGCAATGCCCACTACTTCGCCGGCGTGGCTGTCCACTCGCGGCAATATACCGTCGGCACGGATGGCGAAATGCCGTCTGCCGACGCTGCTGCACACAAGACCACCTGCGCCTGGTGGGCGTATGCCGAGCAGCCCGTGTGGTCGGCTGCCGACCACTGCGTGACGTGCATGGCGCAGTACTCGGAGAACACCTGTCGCCAAAGTGTCTGCTACAGGTATGCCGAGGTGGGCTGCGCCTACTGCGACAGTCTCAACCAGTGCGGACTGTCTGCTCAATGCGCTCGCTTCCGTCAAGGCACCGAGCACTCCGTTGAGCTGACATACCGTCGCCAGCTGAACCGCCACATCGCTCTGCAGCCCTCCTTCCAGTACATCAACAACACAGAAGGCAACTTCACCGCGCTCTGCGCACGTCTGTACTACAGTTTCTGAGCGACCTCCCACAGAACCTTGCTGCGGAGTATATTCTCCCACAGAACACGCGGTTTACCTTTTTACCCTTTTACTTTTTTACTCTTTTACTTTTAAATTATGTCAGAACACCTTACCAAAGACGCTATCGACCTCAGCACGCTGAGCATACCTCGCCTGTTCGGTCGCTATTTCCTGCCAACATTGTTCGGAATGCTCAGCATCTCCGCCATGTGCGCCATCGACGGCATCTTCGTCGGACACGCTGTGGGAGCCGACGGCATTGGCGCCATCAATATCTGCGTGCCCATAATGATGTTAGCTACGGGTCTCGGACTGATGATGGGCGCCGGCTGCTCGGTGGTGGCGTCGATACACATGGCTGAGAAGAAGCTGAAGGCGGCGCGCATCAATGTGATGCAGGCGTGGATATTCACCTCGATCGTCATCTTAGCGATGATCATTCCGGTGATGATTTTCCCTTCTGCCACGGGCAGACTGCTCGGCTCGTCGGAGGCACTGCTGCCTCTGGTGCGCGAGTATATGCTGGGCTTCATGCCGGGCGAGCTGTTCGGCGTGTGGTGCGCCCTGCTGTTGTTCGTGATACGATTGGACGGCAATCCGCGTCTCGCCATGTGGTGCAACGTGATTGCGGCTGTAGCCAATATCGTGCTCGACTGGCTGATGATAGTACACCTCGGCTGGGGACTTGCCGGTGCTGCCGTAGCCTCAACGCTGAGCATGATGATAGGCGGACTGATTGCAGCGTGGTACATGCTGTTCGCCGCGCGACAGCTGCGCCCGATACGCCTGAAGTGGAGCCGCCGATCGCTGCTCTACTCCGTGCGCAACATCGGCTATCAATGCACCATAGGCATATCGGCTCTCATGGGCGAGGGCACAATGGCGTTGCTCACCCTCGTGGGCAACTACGTATTCATAACCTATATGGGCGACCCGGGCGTGGGCGCGTTCGGCATAGCGTGCTACTACACACCGTTCGTCTACATGATAGGCAACGCCGTGGCGCAGTCGGCGCAGCCCATCATCAGCTACAACTACGGCATCGGCAACACTCACCGCGTGCGCTCCACGCTGAAGGTGGCGCTGCTCACCGCCGTGCTGTGCGGCGGAGCCGTGAGTGCAGCCTTCGTGCTGTTCCCCTACCAGCTGACGGAGCTCTTCGTGAGCACCGGCGAGGCTGCCTTCCCGCTCGCCGTCAAGGGTCTCCCATTGATGGCTGTCGCCTTCGTGTTCTTCATCGTCAACCTCATGTGCATCGGCTACTTTCAGAGCGTTGAGCGCGTGCGCCCGGCAATGATGTTCGCGCTGCTGCGCGGTGCTGTCTTCCTCGTGCCCAGCTTCATCCTGCTGCCGAAGGTGCTCGGCGACAGCGGCATCTGGCTCGCGCTCGCTCTCTCCGAACTGCTCACCACTGCGTGCATCGTGGCGTATGCGGCGCTGCGGAGATAGTCCGCATTTCCACGCAACACACAGATATCGCCGCTTCGCACCGCATTTTTGCCGTTTCGCATAAGGAGATGTTGTGTATAAAAACAAACGATTGTACTTTTGCAGCTTAATAATAAGTTCTCAGGCAACTTGTCCTTGGGCATAATTTAATCATAACAACATATGAAAAAGATTTTATTATCATTGCTTGCATTAGGTTGTTTCTCAGCCGCAAATGCACAAACATTCCGCTTCGGTCCAACTGTAGGAGGAAATCTGAACATTTCTGATGAGACAAAAACAAAGATCGGTTTTGCTGTAGGTGCAAAAGCAGAAATGAACTTCAACAACCAAGAGAACGGTTGGTTCATGGATGCTTCGGTCTTGTTCAACAACAGAAACAGACAGAGCGAAAACTATTTCAATAACGAAACAAAGTTGACTCATTGCTGGAAGTACTCAACCTACTCTCTTCTCGTTCCAGTCAATGTAGGCTACAAATTCCGCCTTTCAGACAACTTGAATCTCCTCGCTGCTGTTGGCCCTTATGCAGATTTTGGCTTGACAGGTACGGATAAAGTCACAACGACTGATGCTAAAGGACATAGCAAAGAGGAGAAAAAGTCCTCAAATGTTTACGGAGACAAACTCTTCAATCGTGTAAACTTCGGCTTCGATGCCAAGGTTGGCGTTGAAATCGCCAAGCACTACCAGCTTAGCCTTTCTTATAGTAGAGGATTTACCAATATCTTTAAAGGTGGACTCAATACTAAAGCCCAAGACCTACAGTTGGGATTCTCCTATATGTTTTAATAACCCCATACACAAATACAATGGAATTGAATAGAATTATCCATTCGGTTCAACTCCTGACAGCCGGAGTCATTTTAACCTCATGTATCGAGGTGAATGGCTCTGGCTATTCGGATTTATCAGAATCAGAAAAACTGCATGTAAAGAAATGCGAAGTACCACTTGACTCAATCACGAATGATGGCAATCTTTATAAAGTCTCTGTAAAGCAGGTAAGCGACTATATTAAGAAACATCAAAGAGTTTTAGTTTATGAGTATTTACCTTTTTGTTCTGGTGTAAATGGAATATCCCCAATAGAAATTAAACGCTATTGCGAAAAGCACCATATCAACCTTGTTGTAATTTCATCCGTATATGATGGTATTTTTCCAATACCTTCAAGCTACACCTTTCCTATTTTTGTAATAGACAACAGTATATATAATACAGACAATTATCAAAAATATGGCGAGCTGTTCTACAAGAGTCTGACACAATGTGATGACGAGAATAGAAAAATAAACTCATACCACTATTTTAATAATGGGAAATATGTATGTAGTTATGAGCAAACTAAAGGATAGAATATCCACCGACAATAAACATATGATAAAATATATAATGAGAAAGATTGTATTATCACTATTTGCATTATGCTGTTTTTCGGCAGTAATGGCACAACAGAAGACACGCAGTCTGTCTGTAGAATTACTTGGTGCCCAAACTATTGCAGGCATCAACTACGACAGCCGTTTCAAGGGCAACTCGGGCTTAGGCTACCGTGTGGGCATTGGCTATGGCTATGGAGACACTTCTGGTTTGATCGACCAGAAAATCAATGGCGTTGGTGTTCCGTTGGAGCTAAACTATCTGCTCGGAAAGAAGAACAGCAAACTGGAGCTGGGCTTCGGTGCGAGTCTTGGTGTATATCAAGTAAAGGAAACAATAGGATACGTCAAAGATACATGGTGGTATCCAGGTGGGGAGAATACAGACGAAACTTCTCCTAAAACTTATTTTTACACTTCATCAAGAACTCAATTCGGTTATTTCTTCTTCGGCGACATAGGCTACCGCTATCAGCGCCCCAACGGATTCATGTTCCGTGTAGGCGTTTCGCCGTCGTTCAACTTTGGCGACAAATACGGACTCAGCAAGGCTGCTTTCTTCCCGTACATAGGCTTCGGTTGGTCGTTCTAAGCAGACCAGAACATTTTCAAACAATTTAAACAAATAAGCGTATGAAGAAACTATTGTTATGCTTGTTGGCAGGCGTAATGTCACTGACAAGCTGCGAATCGTCAGACCCTGTAGGACTTGCCGACCTATGAAGTGGAGCACGGTTCCGTCGGGCTTGAAAAACGGCGAACTGAAAGTGGAAGCCGAAGGAGGAAGTTGCCTGTTTGCCTGCAAAAACTACAAAAGTTTTTGGATTGCCAGCGTGAAAGAAGAAGGAGAATTCAAGGAAAACACTTCATACAAGGAGTTCGACGGAGGCTGGTATCTCGTCAAGATAGAGGACAACGAACTAAAGGTTATCATCAATCGCAACGAAACGAACGCATCACGTTCCTTCACGCTTTGCGTGGAAGCAGGAAACGCCTTCGACGAATTCAAGTTCGTACAAGATGCAGCAAGACAATAATCTTGCAATATATACTATAACAGCAACAGCATCCGCCATTCAATCTCTTTTGGCGTCGATGTAACGTTTTAACGACATTATATAACAAGAGGGTGTGCATCTACGCAAGAAACATAGAATGCACACCCTCTTGTTATTTCTCCAACCATTTTTTAAACAACGCCGCTTTTTCCTTGCTTATTACGATATTGTCATCCTCGCAGCCTTTAAGCTTCACCATTAGTTTAGAACCGAAGTAAAAGCTGATTTTCCTGATGCCCTTAATGTTGGCGATATACTGTCGATTGAGACGGAAGAAACGGTCAGGGTCTAAAGCCTGCTCCAGGTCGTTCATGCTCATGGGCAGCGGATAGGATGTGCCGTCGACAGTAAACGCGTGATGCGGTTGTCGCGCATATTGATGTAGCTTATGTCATCGACGCAGAGCATGCAAAGCTCGTCACCTTTCGTGATTAGGAAGCGCTCGCGGTATTGGCGTGTGTCGTTAAGTACGCCATGCAGAGAACTCTCTACGGCAGACTGCTGTGCATTGCGGTTAAGCCGCAGTTTGCCGATTGCGGCACGCAGCTCATCAGCGTCAATCGGCTTCATCAGATAGTCGAGTCCGTTGTTCTTTATCGCCTCCATTGCGTATTCGTCGTAAGCCGTGGTGAAGACCACGAACGACTGTGGCATCACCTTGCGGAACGCTTCAAACACGTCACCGTCGGCAAGTCGGATGTCGGAAAAAATAAGGTCGTAGTCGTTGTTGGCAGCAAGCTCCTCTGTCACCTCCGCCACACTTTTCAGCGGTCCATGCACGTCTATCGTGTCGTCAATATCCATAATGAGCCTTTTCAGACGTCTTGCGCTGAAATGGTCGTCTTCTATAATCAAAACCTTTTGCATCATTCTTCTATTGTTTTCGTTTTATGATTGGCAGTCGCACCTCAAATGAATCTTTATGGGCTATGAATTCCGGTTCTGCTTCGCCCTCCAGTCGATAGCGTTGCTTCAAGTTGCTAATGCCTATGCCGTAAGACTCTACACTTTGGTCGTTGTTGTGGTTGGTGTATATGCGGTTGTTCTTTATGACGAGCATGTCGCCCTGGCGACCAAGAGACACATGAAGCTCGATGCCGCTCTGCGGGCAGTTATGCTTCACGGCATTCTCGATGATAAGCTGCAGACTCAGCGAGAGGATGCATTCGTCGCGGTCGCCGTGCAAATCGGTGGCATGCAAGACGATGGCGTTGTCGTAGCGCATGTTGAGCAGGCCGATGTACGACTTGATGAAGTCGATGCCGTCGGCAAGGGTTATATACTCCTTGTCGATATGCTGAAGTATGTAGCGGTAGATATGTGAGAGTTTCACGACATAGTTCTCCGCCATCTTCGGGTCCTCCCCTATCATTCCGGCAAGCGAGCTAAGACTGTTGAACACGAAATGTGGGTCTAATTGCATCATTAAGTATCGCTTCTGTAAAGCGAGGTTCTCCTTGCCTTTCAGAACAATCATGTCGGAGAAGTGCATCGAAAGGTGGATGAGTGCTACAAGACTCGCTATCAGTCCGAATAGAAAAGACGTTCCCCATATATCCTGCATCATAAGCTTAGGTGCTACAAGGCTCAGCAGCAGTTCGCAGCCACCAGCAATAAGCAGATTGAAGCCCAACACCACCAGTCCGTTCTGCACGAACACACGGTGGGTCTGCCCTTCGCGCCAAAAGCGACGCTGTCTGAACAGCCATCGGTTGAGATACAAACTCGAAAGCGAGAACAAACCGCAGAGTGCAAAGTCGACAAGCAACTCAGGATACATTCCGCTTACCGACTGTAGGAAGTCGGGCAGGTCTACCAATATCCAGATGATATCGTACAGGAAGAAGAAGATAAGTGAGTAGACAAGCCACTCAAGGAAAGAGTTCTTGAATCTATGCATAACGAGAAAACTCTGAATTATAGTGTTTTTATTGATACCGGTATCACTATCAGCCCACAAACGCAGCGTTTTTCTATCCGCAGTCGTACTGGCAAATCATCCGCATCAGCTCCTCGTTGGTGCGGTTGTCTACAGCAGCGCTCTTCAGTTCGGAGAGATAGTCGAGAGAGGCAGAGCACTCGCCCGTGATGTCTACGCCAATCACTCGCTCGTGAGCGTAGATGATGCGCAGCACCGCCTGCAACTGCAAGAGAGTCATATCACCGTTGCTCCAGTCGGTAACGGCATCCTGCTTTCTGAGCACATCCTTGTCGATGGAGATATACACCGGCTCGTGAATCAGACAGCCAGTCTTGGAAGGCCACGCACGATGGTGGTCGATCTCCGACTGACTGTAGAACACGACCTTCTCTCTAAGCGCGTCGGGAATCTGCGCTATCAGTTCGTCGGACGCACCGACAACGATGATGTTGCGCACGAACGGGTTGTTACGAAGCACGTCCGACACCCATCCGCCGCAAGACACGACACCCTCCCACTGCGGCTGCTGCATATCAGGATGGTGGTCGAACACTATCAACGAGAACGGCTCGCAGAGACGCGACACCCAATACTCCGTGAGATAATGGAAATCGCCAGAATCGATGAAGTGCAGTGCTTGGCAGGGTAAGGTGCCAATCGGCGGCGCAGCTCCGCCCTCGCCTCCTCATCGCAATAACAGTCAACGCCGCTGATGTCGTGGCAGTCGACGTGCGTGATGTACGGGCTAGAAGCAAACACCTCGTAGTCATACACACCCGTAAAGTTGAGAAGTATTATCGGCTGTTTTGTTATCATGGTTGCGAAGGTTGATATTTTTATTGATATATGGTGCTTGATGTCGTGAAAAACGAGATACCCTAATATGATTCGTACTTCACTCTCACCGCCTTCGGCAGTTTGCTGACGATAAGCCGGTACGACTCGGTTATCAACGCTGTGACGAGGTCGGTGTCGAGCAGTTCGTAATACACGTCGCTCCAGTGTTTCTTGTTCCAATGGAAGGCAGGAGTGACGGCGCCGTAGCGGTCGCGCAGTTCTTCGTTGCGGTCGGGCAGCAGTTTGCAGGCGAAGCGCGACGTGCTGCCGCACACGTCGCACTTGCCGTCACCGAGCCAAAGACACAGGAATATCTTGCCCTCAACACGGAAAGTGATGTTGTCGTCGCCGAACGGCTGGTCTTCAGTCACGCCATGCAGCGACAACGTAAAATCTCTCACTTGCTCAATGTTCATACAAACCGATTACTTTCTATATTTCTTCTCCTTACCGTTGAAGCTCTTCACCTTCATGCCGAGCTGATCGGGAAGGATAGCGTTGAGGAAGATGCCGACGAGAGCAGCGAGAGCCAGACCGGAGAAGGCTACCGAACCGATCTTAACGCCACCATCCGTGCCATACTGTACGCCGATAGACACAACCATGATGAGCGCAGCTACGAACACGTTGCGCGACGACGAGAAGTCGACAGATGTTTCGACGAGGTTGCGCACACCTACAGCCGAAATCATACCATAGAGAATGAGGCTCACGCCGCCGATTGTAGCAGCTGGCATCAGACCGATGAGGCAGGCAAACTTAGCAGAAGCTAAGCACTATGGCAAAGCAGGCTGCAAGGCGGATGACAGCCGGATCGAACACCTTGGTGAGGTTGAGCACACCGGTGTTCTCGCCGTATGTAGTGTTGGCAGGCGCACCGAAGATTGAGGCGAGGAACGTAGCAAGTCCGTCGCCGCAGAGTGTGCGATGCAGGCCCGGCTCCTTGATGAAGTTCTTGCCCACAGTGCTCTGGATGGCACACATATCACCAATATGCTCCATGATTGTGGCGAAGGCGATAGGGAAAATGGCGATTATCGATGTCACAATGAGGTCGAAGTTGGGGTCTTTCATTACAGAGATAGCCGTGCGATCCATATCTATGGGCAGACCAATCCACGCTGCCTCATCAAGTTTCGAGAAGTCGACCTCGCCTAACGCTGCAGCCAGGATATACGATCCGACAACGCCGAGCAGGATAGGCACAATCTTGATGATGCCCTTGCCCCAGATAGATGTTCCGATGACGATAGCAATGGCCGTAACGGCAAGCAGCCAGTTCTGCTGACAGTTGCTGATAGCCGATCCGGAGAGCGTAAGACCGATAGCGATAACCATCGGACCGGTAACCACCGGCGGGAAGAAGCGCATCACCTTCTCCGTGCCGAACATCTTCAGCAGGAACGCCATCACGAAATAGAGCAACGACGCAGCAGTAACGCCAATGCAGGCGTAGTTGAGTGCCACTTCGTCGGTTAAGCCTGCGCCACACACAACTGCTTTACGGATGCGTAGCCTCCAAGGAATGCAAAGCTGGAACCGAGGAATGCGGGCACTTGCAGTTTGGAAACAAGATGGAAGATGAGTGTGCCGATACCGGCGAAAAGCAATGTGGCACTCACATCGAGTCCGGTGATGAGCGGAACGAGAATTGTGGCTCCGAACATGGCGAACAGATGCTGGAGGCCGAGAATTGCAAACTTGGGCTTGCCCAGTTGGCGGGCATCATATATGCCCTGGTTGTCTGTGTTCATAACTTTCTAATAGTTGGTTTATTGAAATAATATCCTATTTATTGTACAAAGTTAGTATAAAACCATTAGAATGAAGAAAATTTACTCTGGTTTTACACTAACTTTGCACCAAAACACGGATGTCAGAGATCGCCAAGTTCGTCATAGACTATATCATTTATATTTAGCATAAAGCATAACAGGTCTTTGTTTAGAAGCTCCATGATATATCTCCATCACTTTCGTCATACAGTCTCTCGATACCGTAAAGCAGCCACGCTCTCGGAACCTATCGGGATATAATCCCTATCGCCAGAGAATCTTGTGACTTTTCCCGCCGAATGAATCAAGATACCACGAGTCTCGGCAAGATAGTTGGTCTTGTCAAGCCCACGAAGACGGATGCTCTTCTTAAACTTACTGCCCTTTCCTACCATCACATATCGTCCAAGGCTGGAGCATCCGCTACCGACCTCATTGCTGAACTTCGGAGTGGCATCCGTGTTCCCCTTGCCACTGCCGTGCATACAATAGCTGCTCAACACACGCTTTCCATGCTGCAAATCGTAGATAAAGAACCGCTTCTTGCCCGATGGAATAGAGAAATCCACCAGGATATAATAGTCCGTGCTATACCCTCGTCGCTCGCAATAGTCCCGTACTTGCGAGAGATTCTCGCAATCCACCTTGCCATACCATTCCTTGGCGTCGACGTAATTCTTATACAATGGCTTAGTGTACCTGTTATAAATGGGAGGCACAAAAGGAATGCTAACAATCAGCAGCACTATGACAACCAACAATATGATATATATCTTGTTCATCGTTCTCTTGTATGTTTGGTTTATGAAATGTCATCCTTCAATTTAATTTGTCTCTTTGTTATTGCGAATAATATCCAACTGAAAAGCGCGCTGGTCAAGATAGGCGCACAATAGACGATAAAGTTCGTTGCACAAAACCCTATGCCAGTAACCCATGATAAGTATTGAGTGTTTTTTACCAAAATCGATGCACATTCTTCCGTAGATATACCGATAAATCGTCCCCATACTAAAGTTGTTGCCAAGGCATTCATTATCAGCCATGCAAGACAAACATAGTATAGACGTCTATATTTGGCTTTTTTATACAACGGCGACCGTTCTTTAAGTTCGCCCATTCCCTTCCACAACCTTATGAAAGCAGGCAGAGCGAAGATTACGGGGAACAGCATGCCAAGTAAACGAATATCACTATAAATGCAGCGTTGTACGAAATATCAAGCATAACAGCTAAGTCGGCATTGATGGCACACAACAAGACATACAGATAGTACATATATGACGTTGGAATAGTGAGTATCATATTCGTTTGAACACCGAGACGTATTACATATACGACAATGAAGACCAATCCTACACACATCACCAACGTCTTCTTCTTCAACCATGGATACACGGTTAGACCAATACTTGTGATAGACAGCATAACACTACTGCCCCACATGGTGTCTTCTGCATGGAATGGGCTAAGGAATATATATCCTTCGTTTTCTACCACCATGTGGAAAGCCGGCATTTCCACACCATCTAATCCAGCATTAAGAATCCCATAAAGAAGGATAGCCGCAAGACAAATGGCTATCGGAGCCAACACGTAGTTGCACCGCCATACCAAGATGATGCTTGCGGCAATGGAAAATGCGCAACATATTGCCATTTGGATCGGGAATGACCAATAAAACAACAATGCAAGTAGAAGCAAGATGATTCCCCAAACGATTATCCACCAAAAGGCAAGATAAGGAGGTAAATACTCCAACCGACAGAAGATATCCAGTCTTGCACCTTCCTAATGGCATCATTGTCATCAACTTTAGTATAATAGTCGGTATTCTTTTCAAGATATTCTCTTACTATTCTGCGTTTTACCAGTTCTTTCTTCAGCGAGTTGCCCTTTACTTTTTCCAGTTCGGGCGCAACAGCCTCAATAGCCTCTTCCATTTGTTTTTTGCGCTGTGCATCTCTTTTGCCGAGCATCTTATGTTGTTTCACAAACAATGCTGCAATAGAAAAGCCACCGATACCTGCGGCCACAATCAGCCATTTCCAATTAATGTATTGGAAACCGTTGAAGCAATACCACCATATAATTACCGCAAAGCAAACCCATGGCAAGGCGATTCTAATAAATTTCTGCATATGACACTCAACATTAATGTATTAAAAAACTAAAGCCCACATGGCGACACTCAAAAGAGTAGCCTCATGTAGCTTTGTCTGCTTACTGCTTTGTTACAGTAGCCTTGCGCGTGTCTACGCTGAACGTACCAAACGAAGTCTGCACCTTGTACACGCCATTCTTTACTGCAACGAGCTTGGCAGTCATACCCATGAAAGAGAAGCTTCCGTCTTCATTCTTGTTGATGTTGTAACGGCCGAGAGGGGTGTTCACCACGATATGGCTCTTGGTCACTTCCACCACCCATAAGTAGTGCCCGAAGGAGCATCCTTCACCTTCTGGACCACTTCCTTGGCAGCAGTCTGTACATTGTCGTTACTACCCTTTGCAAAACTTGCTGTGCTGGTTGCTACAACCATCAGCAGCATAATCATTAACTTCTTCATTGTCTTCTATTGTTTTTTAACGGTTTTGTCTTATTGACAATGCAAAGGTAGTGTGGCTTTCCTGAACCGAGAAACTTTCCGAGGTGACTTGTACAAGATGCAGGGTTTATTGTATGTCTTGGCAATTATCGCTTCCTAAGCACCAGCCAAGGAGCTACAGCGTGGTGCTTATCCGTACGATACTTTGCGGCTTTCTCCGTGAAGTATGGGGTTCCGTCGGGAGCACGATAGAAACCGCTCTCGTTGCCACCGGTAAGGTATATGGCATCCACATAGCCATATTCGCGCAAAGCATCGGCGAAGTCCACAGTGTTTCTGGGTGAGGAGTCTCGATGATGCAAAGGCGGTCGTCCGCGGTACGTGCAAGGGCTTTGCGTTCCACCTTGCCATGCAGGAAGAAACGCTGAGGCAGTTCGCCGTTGGACACAAGCACAAACTGGCGGAAGTAAGAGCCGTCACGCTCTACCATGTGCTCGCACATATCGTCAAAACGAGATATGCCGATGACCATATTGCCCTTGGCTATGGCGCAATAGCCAAGACGCGACACATCGCTCCGTTTCTGCTCGCCGTCGACAACCAACGAGCCGAGATACTTGCCCATGGCGGTATAGTCGGCAGTACGGGTGTACATCAGCACACTATGGTCGGCGGTGTCGGGTTCCACAAGTGTTAGTTCTGCCTTCACGTTGTGCAACTCGTAGATGTTAAGCGCAACACCGAGCACAGAGTCGGTTTTAAAAACTACTGCCGACGACTCGTTTTGCGCCTTCATATCGTCTAACTTCTTGATATTTTCTTTCGGCGATACAGAAATACTCACACCTATATTATAATAGTAGTTGTAGAGGCGTATGACTTTGTAGCAGCCAAATACAAGCACCACGGTTGCCACAAACCACATGATAGCCAAACTCCACTTCGGCAACCCACCTCGCTTTTTGATGGGATCCGACGAAGCATTGTACTCCATATCGCCATTACTCTCTATAATAATCGTGGGTTCGTCGAGAAGCTCTTGTGAAGAAGTGCTGTTATCATCATTCTCTATCGCGAGAATAGGTTTCTCCTGTATGTCGTTACCTTCTGTATATTTCATAATCATTTACTTTTCCTGTTCCAAAATTGTCTTTAACTCTTTGAGTGCTTCCTTCGAAGCTTTTAACCTGAAGCCTTGATTCATGCGATGATCCATGAGCTTCAAATCTTGGTTGGTAATGTTGATGGCGTAAACATAATTTGTGTTTACTATCAGACTCTTGCCAACACGCGTAAAGAAATTCTGCTTCAGCTTGTTAAAGGCTTCCACAAAGTAGTGCAACTGGAACGTCATCGTCACCGACTCTCCGTTGAAGAGATGCACATCACAGTAGTTGCCAGAAGCTTCTATATAGGCTATGTCGTCCGTTGGCACCCTAAACAGTCCAACGGATGTGATAATTTTAAGTCTTTCCATTTAATCCTTACAAATTGTACATAGTTATTACTTCAAAAGGTTATATAATATATACGCCAAAAAACGAATAATATTATATTGTTTGTCAATAATTCCATGGGTTGCTTGTGCGAGAATACCACCATACGACACCAACTAAAATCATACCAGCCAAAACTAACACTCCAATAACTATTAATACTTTCTTCATTACTTTTTTATACAAAATTAGGTTATGTATATGCTATAAGCAAATCGTTGCAGATGGTTTGTATGAAATGATATAGAAAATGTATAAAACTACACTATTGGTCGTAAATGTAATTATTTTAAGGGCACGCCAGGATTATAATAAAAAAGTCCTGTAAATCTTTCGACTTACAGGACTCTGTTGCGGAGAGAGAGGGATTTTATACCACTCTACCATCTTCTGTAACTCGTTGATATTCAAGTGCCGTCTTTAGGCATTTTCGCTTATTTTGCACGAAAAATGGCGCAGAACTGGCGCAAGACAAAACGTCTTAAAACACTGTGTATGAATGACTTTTGTTACACAATTTAACTATTTTAAGAAATCTATCGACTCTATTTCCTACTCCACCCCTCAAATCTTTGAGGAGATTATGGCATTGCGACACTCGCTTCTTACTTTTAAACAAGTCGGTTGCCATTGTTTTCTGCTTATCATCTCATTGCCTTTGTATTATGTTTATGAATTGCCCTTATGAAAGGGGGATAATACTACACCATGACCACTATCTTACCATTATTATTCAAATGCCTATAAGTCAAATATGACTCTGAAAGTTGTATCTTCATGTAGCATCATTGATTTTCAAGATGTTACATAACTTTTATAGGCATTGAAATATGTAGCCTACTTGTAGCGTCTTGTAGCACGATGTAGCGTTTTATCCTATTATTGGTACAAAGTTAGTATAAAACCATTAGAATAAAGATAAATTCCTCGTGTTTAACACTAACTTTGCACCAAAATACTGATGTTAGAGGCTACAAACAAAGTCCTTTACCTTTGCTTGGTATTCTTCCTTGGTCATACCTCCAGTCTCTATCATTGAGTCAAGTACATCGCCAAGCTCATCAAAAGCAATATCATGATGATATTCTTTTGTCGTTCCATCCTTTTCTCCATAGATACGGTAATAATCAGAGCCTTCATCCAAAGCAATATATACCTCGCTTTGAAATTGGAAGCCATTCACCTGCATGACAAGTGCCGCCATAGTGAAGTCTTCGCCATTGGTATTCTTGATAATTTGGGTAGCATACATCTTTGAGATGCCTCAACTATTGATTTTGAGATGCCTCAACTATTGATAATGTCTATCGGGGTTGTATGAAGGAAAAACTGCTTTGTAAGAGTTAAAAATGTTACCATTGACTCATTTTCTTGCCTTGAAATTTGCGTGTACAAAGGAATAAGGCTAACTTTGTGGTCGTTAATAATGTGTATTTACACAAAATAAGCAAATAGAAATATGGAAATCCGTAGAGATAAATATCTGGATCTACTTATCCACAGTTGTGGGAATGGGTTGATAAAAGTGATAACAGGAATGCGCAGATGCGGCAAGTCATACCTGTTGTTCACCCTTTTCAAGAACTACCTCATAAAACAAGGAGTGAAAGAAGACCATATCATAGGGGTAAATTTGGAGAACCGACTGAATAAAAGTTTGAGAGACCCCGACGCATTACTTCAATACATAGATAGCCGTCTTTCATCAGACGGTCAATATTATGTTATGCTGGATGAAGTACAGATGGTCAGCGAGTTTGAGGATGTATTGAACTCATTCCTAAGCATAAGCAATGTGGATGTGTTTGTTACTGGCTCTAATGCAAAATTCCTGTCTAAGGATGTAATCACTGAGTTTCGTGGACGAGGAGATGAAATACACGTGCGTCCATTGACCTTCAGAGAAGTAGCAGATTTCCGTGATGACTATTCGCAAGATATGATTCGTGAATATATGCTCTATGGAGGATTGCCACAGGTCGTTTTAGAAAACGATGTCAACAAGAAGGTGAGTTATCTGGAACAGCAGATGGAGCATACTTATTTGCGTGACATAAAAGAGCGATATGAAGTTCGTCAAGATAGCGATTTGTCAGAATTAGTGGACATCATGGCATCATGTGTGGGTGGTCTGACCAATCCTCCAAAGATTGCAGACACTTTTAAAAGTGTAAAGCATAGTAGCATTTCGGTGGATACCATACGTCTCTACTTGGAATATATGGAGGATGCGTTCGTGTTGGAACGTGTTACTCGTTATGACATTAAAGGAAGAAAATACATAGATTCGCCGTTTAAGTATTACTTTGAGGATTTGGGACTGAGAAATGCCCGATTAGGATTTCGGCAAGTAGAACCAACGCATATGATGGAGAATATGCTCTACAACGAGCTTCGTGCTATTGGAATGAAGGTGGATGTAGGACAGGTATTTACCGAAGTGAAAATCGAGGATGGATCCCGTCAGCGCAAGACGCTGGAAATCGATTTCGTCTGCAACCGTGGCTATGAGCGAGTATACATCCAATCGGCCTATGCGATGGAAACAGAAGAAAAACGGGATCAAGAACTGGCCTCACTACGTAAACTTCGCGACGGATTTCGCAGAATCGTAATTGTAAATGGGCTACAACCTACCTACATGAATGAAGAAGGCGTGTATATTATAAATCTTATGGATTTTTGCGCGACCCGGAGAAATACATGGAGGAGAGAGTATAAACACCACAATATATATACGGAAGTGATAAAGTACCCAGATATTTTGGAACGAGCAAAGCTTCGCAATCAGATATTTCTTGATAAGCTAGATCATTAGTGTCCCGTTAAAATCGGGACCAGTTAAATATTAATCAAATAACCCCGGAAAGAGGGACAACCGAGTTCTTTGACATTATTGAAATCAGTCCTTTCGAAGAGATCAACGAGTGGTGTCTTATCCATAAGAGAAATGCTTAGAATCTGAAGAACCTCATAAGTTGATCGCTTAAGTTGCAAATCATGTTGTACGATAGCAACAAGGCAATAGGCTATGATTGCCGATGAGATTTGGATTCTCACAGCATTCTCTGTAGTACCCCAAAACTTCTTGATCTTGAGGTGCTGCTTTAGCCATTTGAAGAACAGCTCTATCTGCCATCTGTTCTTGTAAAGGTTGGCGATTTCAGGAGCTGTTAGATGAAAAGCATTTGTCAGGAAGGCAAACTACCTACCTTGTTCTTCATCATAGAATTTGACGATTCTGAGTTTCTCCGGATACTTTCGGTATGAATTGTATTCAGTGAATTCAATCACAGCATCTGTCAATATATTCTTTGGCAACCTGCGCCTCCATTTACAGCATTTGTATTGCCGATTTTTGTTGGCTGGTGATGCATGCAGTGCTACATTGAAGGATGCCGTTGAAGATTATCCTCAAAATATTCCTGGTAGTGCATTAAAAGTACCTCACCATGGAAGCAAGCATAATTTGACCACAGAAGTAATTAATATGCTAAAACCATCAAGTGCTGTTATTAGTGCCAAGGGTAGCAAAAAGCACCCAAATCGGGCTGTTGTGCATTTCCTTAGTAAACACTGTAATGTATATTCCACCTCAAAAAGTGGAACATTAACTTATCAAAGTGCACCAGTGACACATCCTGCAATAGCATTAAGAAACAAACAATAACAGATTCAAAGATTGTGAACTTCAAGTATTACGATGTGCTTAGTACATTGATTAGTGGTGTTGTCTTATTATTTGTCCTTTCAATAGTAATTGATTGGGATATAAACGACATCAATGTGACTGTATTGTTGTCTTTAGCATACGTGATGGGCTATATGCTAAATGCATTAAGTGCGTTATTAGAGCCTTTGTATTATTGGTTTATGGGAGGCAAGCCTTCAGATAAACTATTAAAGGCACCCAAACCAAATTGTTGTGGCAAGACGCGAAATTATACAGGGTTTGGACGTATTCGTTTTTATGAGTACAAGAAAGCAGTTAAGCTTTTGAAGCAAGAACTTGATGACGATAAAGCCTGCGAAGGAAAACTGTTTGGCAAAGCTATGTCTTACTCAAATTCGAATGAAAAGACTCGCGTACCAGATTTCAATGCACAATATGCCTTTTCTCGCGTTATGTTAACTCTTGCCATAGTATCAGCTAGTATTATCATGCCTAAGTTTTACGACTTATGGTGGGCTTGGCTAATTGCCCTAGCTGTAATCATCTTAATAGGACGACGCTGTAAAGAGAGAGGTTATTATTATGCAAGAGAAGTACTGATTGAATATTTAAAAACGAAGTGATTATGGAACTAATAAACAATAATATGTTAGACGGTATAAGAAACTATCTGTCAATGGAAAGTACTGGCGCTTTGATGGTGTCGGGCGAATGGGGTTGTGGTAAGACTTATCATATAGAGAAAGTGGTAATGCCTGCCTTGCAACAGGATGGCTGGAATCCTGTGAAGGTGTCATTATTCGGTATTGAGTCGGTTAATGAAATGCCACTTCGAATAGCAGATAATTACAAACGGCCAGAGAACAACGAAGTTGACGGAACAAAAAAGGAGAAAAAGAAATCGTGGCTATCTAGTTTGGGAAAGGAGAAGGCTGGCAAGGCCTTAGCCAAAGGGGCACAATTCGCTTCTAAGATATCATGGCTAGGAAATTTTGTGGACGTGGAAACATTGGTCAATAACAATAGTGGCTTGCTTTATAAACTTATTCCCACAGAAAAAACCGTTATCATTCTTGATGATATAGAACGCGTGATAGATATAATTGACGTTCATACTCTCTTGGGAGCCATCAATGAATTGGTTGAACAACGAGGTTATAAGGTGGTAGTGATAGCCAACAACTCTTATATGCAACAAAAGAGTGAGGCAAAACTTGTGTTCAAAGAAAAGGTGATTGAGAAAACCTTGGTATATGAACCAGATGTGGTGTCCATCTTTAAGGAATTATGTGGGAAGGGCTATTCTTCACCATTTACCGCATTCATGACGGCTCAAAAGGCGGTGGAGGTAATTGATCCGAGTTATCCGTCATATAAAGAAGATAAAGGTTTGCAGGTTGAACTGCATAACATCAGAATACTGAAATTCGCATTAGCCCATTTTAGCAAGATCTATGAGGTCTGCAATGCTTTCCTGAAGGATGAGAATAAAGATACTGCTGATAGCTTTCTCCTGTCTTTATGGGCTTGTACGGTAGGTGTTGCTATTGAATATAAAAAAGACCGTTTGACCTATAAAGATAGGTTGCAGTTTGCTCAATATGTTGAACTGTCATCAATTGACTGGGAGTTTGGTGACGATGACTGGAAAGCAGACGGATTGTTTGATGAAACGCAAGAAGATGAGGAACAGGAAAAGCAGAAGGAAGAAAAACAATGCGAATATACAAACCGTCGTATTACGTACATCTTTAAGAAGTTGGTGAAAGTTCATAATTTCCCTGTCATTGTTTCACCGCAGATATTTGACTTTGTTACGGCAGGTATGTCATTGGATAAGGAAGGACTAAAAGCGGTGTGGGAAGGATATAAAGGTCTGGTGGAAAGAAATAGTATAAGCCCCGCATACGCATTGTTGCAGAAATTTATGCATTCGCCGTGGAATATGAGTAATGAAGAAATGGCGGATGCTGTGATGCAATTGGTGAAGTATGTAGAAGAAGGGAAATTCTGTGATAATATGGCATACGTTAATTCTGCTACATATCTTCAGCATTTCTGTTCGCTAACCTCTTTATCTCTGGAAGATATGCAGACAAAAATTATCAGTGGCATTGACAAGATGTATGAAAGCATAGATACGCCGAACCTTCTTGATAAGCTAAATCTGGATGTTGTCGAAACTGAGATTCCCGAGGAAAGCCGGTGGGTGGTTAGGTATGAACGTGAGAAGATGGATAAAATAACGAAAGCCAATTTGGATACAGATATTAAAGAGGTCTTGCGCCAGTTTAACGAAGATCTGCCAACTTTAGCCAATAGATTGACTATTCAGTATGGAGATACCAAGACACCGGATTTCCTAAGTTATCCAATATTAAGTCATATTCCGATGGAGTATATAATTGATAAAGTGAATAAAATACGACCCAAAGAAGTGATGGCTCTCTATCATATATTGAACGGCCGTTTCTTGGAGTATATGGCAGCCCCCAAAGTATATGAAGCAGAATTGACGTTTGTGAGGAATCTGGAGCATGCTTGGCGCAGAAAAATAGCAATAAAACAACCTATGCAGATATTCTGATTGAAGATCATCTGAAGGGTGTAATTGAGAAAGTAAACAGAAGTAGATAGAGAGTGCAGAATGGTAAGGATGATAAATGGTAACGTTATGGAGAAGATGGAATTACAGAAGCAGGTATTGTTGTCTTATAGCGTGGTCTATCCAGACCGACACGATAAGATAGAAGACTTGTTGGCTAATGTCCCATCAAACACTGCCATAGAACTTATTTCATATAATCTCTCAAAGAAGGTGAATCAGTTTATTGGTGAGCATGATTTCGACATTTGGGCATCATGGATAATGAAAACGCGAAATGATGTAAAGAATCCTGTTGGTCAGTATGCTCAACAATATAACCTTGGGAACTATGCCCTTATAGATAAATATGCTATGCTTCTGCTTATTAGCAGACTTTTGACTTGTTATAATGGGAGAAATGAAGAATTGACAGAGGATGACTTGTCGAACCTGTTCTTGGCATATATGCTCTGTTGCGATGAGCGTCTGGCAATGAATGAGAAGCTGCCTAACAACAATATGAAGGCAGAAGAGTTTGTAGAGTCTTATATGCCAGATTGCTTGAAGAGTAATAATATTGAAGCACCAAGAGATTATAGGCTGTTGATGATAAAGTGCTATATGCTCTTGATAGAATTCCCAAAGTTTAACACTCGGGTTGCACAATATGTTGATGAATTCTGCAAAGAAAGGGATATACCCAGTGCCAAGTATTATTTAGATGAGATCTTCCTGACTTTTCTGGAAATGGGAAAAGAGGATTTCTCCAATTGCAGAATGGCTATTGGTGAGAATCAGAAGGATGCTAGTCGATTCTATGATTCGTTAACATTAAATCCATCGCATTATCAACATGATATGGATTTTCTGATGATGAAGGAAAAGCCTCTGATTAAGACAGGGCCCAATATCTACAACTTCATGTTTATGAAGATGTTTCTGGATAAAGCATATACCGGACTTCTTTTTGATATGAAGGACGCTTTAGTTAAGAGGGGAGTGTTGGATTCCACAATGGGTTATGCTAATCTTCGGTCGTTTTTAGGTGAGGAGTTCTCGGAACGGTTCCTCTTTTATTCCTTGATGAAAAAATGTTTTGGTTTGAATTATGTGAATTATAGTGGAGAAGAACTGGAAAAGGCTCTGGGAAAGGGAATGCCAGACTATTATCTGAGACGTCGAAATAAGATATTCGTATTTGAATGTAAGGATGTTCAGATGGCTGCAAAAAAGAAATTAAGCGGTGATTATGAGACGATAAAAAAAGCAATTTTTGAGAAGTATGTCGCAAATTCCAAGGGGCATGCGAAAGGGATTGGGCAGTTGGCAAATGTGATTGTCGAAAAGTTACCAAGTATATTGAGAGAAGTTGATAAGTCGGCTCCCAATAGTGTGATATTTGTCTATCCCGTAATAGTATACTTCGATGATTGTTTTGATGTGGAAGGCCCGAACTATTTGCTAAATAAAGAGTTTCAACGAATCATTAGTGAAAAGAATGTTACAGCAGATTACGAAGTGAAGGATGTAGTGATGGTGAATATTGAGCAGTTGATGAGACTAGAAAATTTCTTTGCTGCTGAAAAGTTGGATTTGGCTTATCTAATAAATAGCTATATTGAGTATAAGGAAGAATTTGAGTTAAATCAAGTGTTTCCTTTCAATAAATACATATTTCAAGAAGCGAGAAAGGTTGGGTATGAGTTGAAAAAGACACGTTGGTTTGATGAAGTCTTTGAGAATTTGAAGATAATGGATAGGAAAGGGCTGTGATGAGTGGGCTCGCACAGAGAAGGAATATGGTCCACCACTCTTTTTTACAATTGAAGCTGTTCTTGTGACTATTCAAATAGAAAACACCCAACCTTACATTTTTTGGTGTAATAAAGGGTATAAATCACGTAACTCGTTGATTTACACCCTTGTTTGCGGAGAGAGGGGGATTTTATACCACTCTACCATCTTCTGTAACTCGTTGATATTCAAGTGCCGTCTTTAAGCATTTTCGCTTATTTTGCACGAAAAATGGCGCAGAACTGGCGCAAGACCTTACCTTGAAATTGGAAGCCTTTCACCTGCATAACAAGAGCCGCCATTGTGAAGTTTTATTAGTTTGGTTTTATCTTTCCCGTTTCGTCTATTCCCCAAGATGTTTTTGCCGAATCGGCTCAAAAACCCGTTAAACATACACAAAATCGCTCAAACAAACCCAATTATTGATAAAAAATGAGTAAATTTGAGCCGATTAATAAATAAAGAGATACTTGTACATTGGTGAATGGAAAAGATAATGTTTTTGAGAAAGCACTCTTGACATTAGTGCTATTATCGTATATTCAAGCCTTTGTGGATGGAAACAAGCGGACTGCAAGAATCACGAGCAATGCTGTCTTAATAGCAAATGGCTATTGCCCGATTTCTTTCCGAACCGTTGACTCCATCGACTATAAGAAGGCTATGCTCATGTTTTATGAACAGAATAACATTGCTGCTTTCAAGAAAATCTTTATAGAGCAGTTCTTGTTTGCTGTGAAGACGTATTTTTAGAGAAAATACTCGTTGGCGGAATGAGTCATAAAGTAAATCGTTTAATAATGGTTTGAAATAGTCATCGTAACTTTGCACTCGGAATAAGAACAACTCCGTAGTCGTTAATAATGTGTATTTACACAAAATAGACTAATAAGGATATATAGTAATCCGTAGAGTTCTTGGTTAGAAATAAAAGAACAGAATGAAATCACTGCAAAAATAGTCATATGGTGCGACTATTTTTGCAGTAATTCTTACAGCATCGTACCACCCATCTGTTTGTTATATGACGCTATGGCATCATAAGCATTCAAACGCCCACTATGCGGTACATCACACCTTTGCATATCTCGGTCAGTAATTCAGAGTCTCTGTATTTCTTTTGCAGTTGGACTGAATAGCCTTTCTTCTTTAGCCAGTCAGCAAACAACAGTCCTGTCGGTGCGGTATTGGCAAGCAGTTAGTTTATTTTTGTTCCGTATAATATACTCATAGTTTATTGCAAAGCTAAATATATAACTATAAAGATAGATGTTTTTATATAGTGGTAACCCAAAAATCAAAAAGAGGACTACTTAAAAGCACAAAAAAGAAAAGTCCTGTAAATCTTGCGATTTACAGGACTCTGTGCGGAGAGAGAGGGATTCGAACCCCCGGTACCTCTCAGTACGCCGGTTTTCAAGACCGGTGCATTCGACCACTCTGCCATCTCTCCAATAAAGGAAATGCGATAGATGTAGTCTTGCAATCGCAGTGAATTACTGTTTCACTTTGCTTTATTAGCGGGTGCAAAGTTACGCTTTTTAGTTTATACCTCCAAATTTTCGGCATACTTTTTTCGTCGAACAGCGAAAAATCATTGATTTCAGCTCCTTTGAACGTTACTAAAGCTATAACATCACCTCTTAAAAGCACAAAAACAAGCTTGCTTGTTTTGCAGTGTCTTCTATTTGCAGTAACTTTGAATAAGTTACGCTGCACCTCAACAATAAAAATATGCAAGCATATTTTGTATTGTCTTCGGTTTGCAGTAACTTTGCACTTATGATTTATCCAAGCAACTTTGAAAACAAGATACAGTTCAGCGAGATACGCTCGCTGTTGAAGGGCTACTGTCTGAGTCAGTTGGGCAAGGACAAGGTGGACGCTATGGGCTTCACGGACAACGCGGAGCACATCAACACGGCGTTGAAACAGACGCGCGAGTTCCGCCGTATGCAGGAGGAGACGGACGATTTCCCACTGCAGTTCTTCTTCGACATGCGCGAGTCGATAAAGCGCATACGCATCGAGGGCACGCATCTTGAAGAGAACGAGATATTTGACCTGCGCCGCTCGCTCGAGACGGTGGCTGGCATCGTGCGCTTCCTCAACCGCAGCGACGACGACGGCAACTTCGACTACCCTACTCTGCACGACCTTACAGAGGGCGTGCTCACCTTCCCCGACCTTATACGCCGCATTGACCAAATTCTCGACAAATACGGCAAGATAAAGGACACGGCATCGCCGCGTCTCGCCGAGATTCGCTCGCAGCTGCGCAAGGCGGAGGGCAGTGTATCGCGTACATTATATAGCATATTGCACGCCGCGCAGAGCGAGGGTCTCGTAGACAAGGACGTTACGCCGACTCTGCGCGACGGTCGACTCGTTGTGCCTATCGCTCCTGCCATGAAGCGACGCATTAAGGGCATCGTACACGACGAGTCGTCGACGGGAAAGACGGTGTTCGTTGAGCCGACGGAAGTAGTTGAAGCGAACAACCGCATACGCGAGCTGGAAGCCGACGAACGACGCGAGATAATCATGATACTCACGGAGTTCACGAAGCTGGTGCGTCCGCACGTGGACGACATCGTGAACGCCTATCGTATGCTTGCCGAGGTCGACTTCATTCGTGCACGTGCCGAGTTCGCACAGCTCACGGGCGGCATCGAGCCGGAGGTGAGCGCAAAACCTGTTGTCGACTGGATTACGGCGAAGCATCCGCTCTTGTGGCTCGCGCTGAAGAAGCAGGAGAAACCTATCGTGCCGCTCGACATCATGCTGACACGCGACCGCCACATCCTGATCATCTCGGGTCCGAACGCTGGTGGCAAGTCGGTCTGTCTGAAGACGGTAGGTCTGCTGCAGTATATGCTGCAGTGCGGTCTGTCTATCCCCGTGAGCGAGCGTTCGAAGGTAGGCATCTTCAGCGACATAATGATTGACATCGGTGACGAGCAGAGCATTGAGAACGACCTCTCTACCTACTCATCGCACTTGCTGAACATGAAGAACATGATGCGCCAGTCGGGCGAGCACACACTGCTACTCATCGACGAGTTCGGCACGGGCACCGAGCCGCAGATTGGCGGCGCAATGGCTGAGGCGGTGCTCAACCAGTTTGTAAAGAAGCACGCGTGGGCGTGATAACCACCCACTACCAGAACCTGAAGCACTACGCCGACTCGCACGACGGCATTGCCAACGGTGCCATGCTCTACGACCGCCACGAGATGCGGCCGCTCTTCCAGCTCGCCATAGGTCAGCCCGGTTCGTCGTTCGCCATTGAGATTGCGCGCAAGACGGGCATTCCGGACGAGGTGATACGCGAGGCGAGCGACATCGTGGGCTCCGACTACATACAGAGCGACAAATACTTGCAGGACATTGTACGCGACAAGCGTTACTGGGAGAACAAGCGACAGAACGTACATCAGCGCGAGAAGGACTTGGAGAAGACTATCGCGAAATACGAAGATGAAATCCACGAGCTCGACCGCAAGCGCAAGGAGATTCTGCGCCAGGCGAAGGAGCAGGCGCAGGAACTGCTGAAGGAGAGCAACCGCAACATCGAGAACACTATCCGCGAGATACGCGAGTGTCAGGCGGAGAAGGAGGAAACGAAGCGCCTGCGCGAGGAGCTGAAGGCGTTCAAGGAGGACGTGAACGAGATAGACACCAAGTCGGCTGACGACTCATCGAGAAGAAGATGCGCCAGATAATGGAGCGCAAGGAGCGACGCGAGAAGCGCAAGAAAGAGAAGAAGGAGAACGCTGCGAACCCAGCCAACTCAACATCCCAACTCTTCAACTCCTCGACATCACAACACCTCAACACCTCAACACCTCAACACCCCTTTAAGGCTGGCGACACGGTGCGTATGCGCGGACTGACGACGGTGGGTCGTGTGGAGTCGGTAGAGGGCAAAGAGGCAACCGTAGTGTTCGGCGACGTGCGCACGAAGGTGAAGACATCGCGCCTGGAGCACACCACGAAGACACCGGAGTCGACGCTACCGCCAACGTTCGGCATCAGCCGCGAGACGCGTCAGACCATCGACTCGCACAAACTCAACTTCCATCAGGATCTCGACGTGCGCGGAATGCGTGGCGACGAAGCACTAAACGCTGTGCAGCACTTTATCGACGACGCTATACTCGTGGGTATGTCGCGCGTGCGCATCCTCCACGGCAAGGGCAACGGCATACTCAGACAGCTCATACGCCAGTATCTGCAGTCGGTGCCAAACGTGACGCAATGCAAGGATGAGCACGTGCAGTTCGGCGGAGCCGGCATCACGGTCGTAGACTTCTAACTCGTAAACGTAGCGGAAGGCTACGCTACAAGATACAACAATAAAAAAGGCTGACTCTTAAGCTGCAAAACCGCAGCAAGAGTCAGCCTTTTCTTATGCTTTAATCTTTATTCGTCTAAAGAATACCTGCCTCTCGGCAGTGGATTTATGAATGTTTTGCCATCGGACACCGAACGCAACCCAATCATATTCCGAACGCGAACCGATCAGATTCCGAACGCAACCCAATCAGATTCCGAACGCGATCCGATCAGATTCCGAACGCTAACCGATGCCTATTGCATTACAATTCACTCGTTAAAGTGCTTCTTCCGGCTGAGCCTCCTCAACCTTATCCTCACTGAGCACCAACTCGCGATAGATAACTGCATCGACCGAAAGCATTATGCAAACGCTTACAAGGAGATAAACAAGCGAAATGAATACTAACAAGCCTGATGCGTCACTAAGTATCTGGAAGAGAATATAATAGACAAAGAATAGTACAAAGGCTACAACAAACTTCAGGAAGAACACCTTCAGCTTATAGCCCATCATCAAACGGTTGCTCTCAGAAAGACACAAAGCCCAATTCATACCCTTACCTACAAGAAGATAAACAGCAAGCATCCAACTGAGCGAGAGTACTATTGCCGGAACAATCATGAACAGAATGGATATGTATACGGCAGAGATGATGACAGCCTGAAGGATGAAATACTCACCCATACAATGACGATATTTCGACTCGAAGATGAACATCGGACTAATCATCTCGCCCTTGCTAAGCTTCACCGGCAACGTAGCCAAAGCTATCGTGGTGCCCACATTAACGTAAGGAATCCATACGGTGACGAGCCAAAGCAGCACTGACAATACTATTGGCACAAGATTTTTCATGCCTATAGCAAACGCGTCCTTCAAAGAGGGCACAAACTGAAGTTTTTCTTCCATAGTTTTATATTTTTTAGATTAATTATATGGTTTATGAATATGTAGGACTACATTCATTATTGTTAGCAATTCAGACTACTACTTAGCAATCTTCATAGTCTTCACAGCACCGTCGGCAGTCTTCACTCTTACGATGTATGTACCTTGCCAAGTGTAGAGAGGTTGTTGCCAACCGCTACACCGCTGAGAGTGTGTACAGAAACCTTAGCGTCAGCCGGAACCATTACGCCGTTGATAGCGTCTACTACGACCTTCACGGTGAGAGAAGTTGTGGCAGCCTCCGACTCCTTATCCTTGTAGACAACAACCACCTTGTAGTTGTGTTCGCCAGCAAATGTCTCGTCGGTGTAAGCCTGTACGTGCTTACCCTCGCTGCCCGAAGCCTGGTCCTCGAATACCTTAACCACTTCCTCGCCCTCGTAAACCTTCACGGTGAGCAATGCGTCAGCCGGCAGATCCTTGCCGTCGACATCCTTAGTCGGGTTAGTCCATGTCAGCTCTACGCTCTTCTCTGCAGTAAGTTCAGCTGCTGCGAGGTTGGCTACTGGTTCTGTAGCTACAGGCTCTTCCACAACGGATTTCTTCTCAGCAAGGCTGAAGTCGAAGATGTAGCCGTAAGCATTTGCACCTGTTTTGTCGCTGATATGGAAAGCAACATAGTAGTTGCCAGCCTTTTCTACGCTGAACTCGAATGTGCTCGGGTCGCGGTCGTACACAGTGCTAAGTTCAATAGTGCCGAGAGTCTTGTCGAACGAACCCTGCACCTTCCTGTTTGTACCGAGCTTCATCGTGAACGATGTTGTGCCCGATTCAACACAACTGCGGTTGTTGGCTGTGTGAGCCTTCGCTACGTATGTCTTTCCAGCTTCGAGAGCGAATGCCGGAGACACCCAATAGTCGTTGGCGTCAGTGTTAAAGTCGCTGCTGAAACCTACGCAAGGATGCTGGTCGCCCACCGGGTTCCAGTCGGCACCGTACTCCTGATATCCCCATGAATTCCAACTCCATGTAGAAGCGGTGCTGGCACTGCGGTCCATTGCGGTCCAACCTGATACGCTTTCTTCTTTCTCGAACGAAACCTCGTAAGGAAGTGCTACCGGAGCCTCGGGCTTGCCTTCTGCCATCTCCTCAATCTTCACCGAGTAGATGCTGACGGCATCGTTAGTGCCGTTGGCACCCCAGTTGAGTGCGCGGAATGCGAAGAGGTATACGTCGTCCTTGTTGGCATCGAGAATCCACTCGTTCTTCACCTTGCCACCCTCGCCTTCGGTTTCGCCTTCGGTTTTAGGGAGCTTAGAGCCAATCCATTCGATAGTCTTCTGGTTGTCTGCCGACTTGCTGCCTACAAAGTAGTCGAGGATTAGGTTCAGCTCGTTGTTCGGACCCGAAGCAGCGTCAACCGTAATCTTGTACGACTTGCCTTCCTTCAGCTCGAACTTCGGAGAGACGAGCCAGTCGCACGTTGCAGATGTAGCGTCCGTGCCCATGTGAGCAGCTGGTTTGCCAGCAAAGTCAGATGCGGTGTAAGCCATGTTACGCCCGGAGTATCGCTATTGTCCATCGTTGTCCATGTGGCGAACTTCTCAGCCGAATCGAATGTCATATCGTAAGGCAGTGTACCCTCCTGGTCTACTGCTGGTGGGTCGGGTTGGTCGGGACCTGTACCAGGGTCAGGAGTTTCGCCGCCTGTCTTCTCTGCGATATCGAAACTGAAAGCATAAACATATTCGTTAGAAGAAGAAGCGAACTTGCCTACTCCATGAAATGCAAAGTAGTAAGCACCATCTTCAGTCACATTAACATCGTATGAGTTATCGTACTGCACGTTTGTTTCGGCCATCTGAATATCGCTAACCGTGGTAAAAGCAGACGCATCGGTTGCCGATTTGCCGTATTCCAAAGAGAGCTGGGCTTTCGTAAAATACATTCTACCTGTATTTACCTTTACGGTATATGTCTTGTCTTTCTTAAGGTCGAAAGCCGGAGAAACATAATAGGCATTTGCTCCACTTACACTCGTCTTCATGCAATAGCTTGGTATAGCCGACCACGAACCTGGAGGGCAAAAACCATCACTACCCCAATCGGCGTTGAAGAACCATGGTGTACCAGAATTTCCGCTGGCATCAATATTAGTCCAAACACTGTTGGCAGAATCGAAGGTGATAGAGTAAGGCAGTTCTACTGTGCTCTGGGCAGAAGCATTCGTTGCGCCAAACAACGCAAGAAGAAGCCCCATTGTGTTTAGTAACGTCTTTCTCATAACTACAAATTTTAAAAGTTAATATATTTATGTCTACATACTTTCGTCACTAACTAAAGATGTATTAACTATACTAAACGTATGTTATACGATTGCAAATCGTAATAAATATTTTAATACAAAGAAATATTTGACACGATTTTTTGTAGTTATTTTGTCATTTTATTGCAGAACGGAGACTCACACCGTGAATTTGTCATTAGCATAGCAGTGGTGTGCGAGCACAAAAAGGAGGTGCTGTTCTTGTTCCGTCGAGCACTAAAGCTGAGCGGAAAGAACAGCACCTCCCATTAAACTATGTATTCGTCTGTACTATTACTTTTTCTTTGCCTCTGCCTTCACCTCCTTTGCAGGAGCAGCCGGCTTGTAAGCCTTGTTCAATCCAGCGATAACCTCGTTGGTGATGTCGTAAGCCTTGTCGGCATAGAGGAGGTTGTCGCCTGCCTTGCTCAGAATCAAGCCAAACTTCTTATCCTTGTTGTAAACAGCAAGGAAATGCTGGATAGAGTCGCGCAGGGCGTTGTTGTAGTTCTCTGTCTCCACCTGGAACTCACCACTCAAGCGCTGGTTAAGAGCCTGAAGGTCGCTATTCTGCTTCTGCAGCGACATCTGTATCTGCTCAGCCTGCTCGCGTGTGTAGGCGTTCTGCTGAATCTTCTGCTGGAAGTTCATGTAAGCCTGTTCGAGAGCACGCTGCTTCTGCGCGAGTGTGTTCTGGATGTTCTGACCCTTCTTCTGCAGAATGAGCGAGTAGTCCTTGCAGAACTTGTACTGCGACATGATGCTGTCTACCTCTACATACGCAATCTTAACGTCTGAAGGCACAGCCTGCTTGCCCTCTACCTTCTTCTCGTCAACCTGACACTTCGACTTGTCGCAAGAAGTCATTGCGAAAGCGGCAACAGTTGCGAGTGCAAGTGCGCCGAAAATGTTTTTCTTGTTCATCTTTATTCTGTTTTTAATTTTATCGTTTTATACGCCTGTCGTATATACATTATATATTACAGGCTAATTTAATAGGCACCATTGCGTTCGCGAGCCTCGCGATCCTGATCCATCACGCAGTGAATGCCTGCTTGCGCAAGCCCGGGTTGTCGTGTACGTGTTGCGAAGAGAATTTGCCGTTGCGCTTCAGCAGAACCTTTATCGACAACAATGCGAAGGCTACTGCCACTACAGCGAGGCTGATAAGCATTAGTTTTATCATATTTGTATCTGTTTTGACTAAAATAGATGTCTACCTACATTTAAAATAAGTGAAGATATTTTGTGGTGTCTTCCTTTTACACTATCTTTGCAAAAGATAGTCCCACCATTACATATCGCTACAAAGGTACGGCAATTCGGTGGCATGGCAAAATAATTTATCGAAAATTCAGATTATTATAACATCATCATAAAAAAATTAAGGAAAATGAGCAATTGCGAATTAAAACCTGCTCGCGTGTTCGAGCAGTTTGCTAAAATCAACGAGATTCCGCGCCCTTCAAAGCACGAGGAGCGCATGATAGAGTATCTTCAGGAGTTCGGCAAGAGCCACGGCTTCGAGACCGAGACCGACGAGACGGGCAACGTAGTAATCCGCAAGCCGGCCACAAAGGGTCACGAGAACGCGCCTACCCTCATCCTGCAGAGTCATATGGACATGGTTTGCGACAAACTCGTAGACGTAGACTTCAACTTCTTCACCGACCCCATCCAGACTTACGTCGACGGCGAATGGCTCAACGCTAAGGGCACAACACTCGGTGCTGACGACGGCATCGGTTGCGCTATCGAACTGGCTATCCTCGACAGCGACGACATCGAGCACGGACCGCTGGAGTGTGTGTTCACACGCGACGAGGAGACAAGTCTCACTGGTGCTATGGGCATGAAGGCAGGCTTTATGAAGGGCGATATGCTCATCAACCTCGACTCTGAGGACGAAGGACAGATTTTTATCTCTTGCGCTGGCGGCAAGACAACATCGGCTCGCTTCACATTCGAGCGTGAGGCTGCTCCCGAGGGTATGTTCTTCATCACAGCTTCTGTAAAGGGACTGAAGGGCGGACACTCTGGCGACGACATCAACAAGAAACGCGCTAATGCCATCAAGATTCTCGCTCGCTTCCTCTACAAGGAGCAGGAGAAGATGGATCTTCGCCTCGCTCAATTCAACTCGGGCAAACTGCACAACGCTATCCCACGCGACGGTAGCATCGTGTTCGCAGTTCCGGCAAGCGAGAAGGAGACAGTACGTGCCGACTGGAACGTGTTCACAGCTAACATCGAAGAGGAGTTCCACGTAACCGAGCCGGTTATGGAGTTCAACCTCGGTAGCACCGACGCTGAGAGCGTACTGCCGAAGGATGCAAGTCGCCGCTTCATCCTCTGCATGCAGGCTGTTGACAACGGCGTGTTCGCTATGTGCCAGGACGAGGCTCTGGCATACATGGTTGAGACATCCAACAACGTAGCAAGCGTGCAGACTGCTGAAAACGAAATAAACATAGTTGCTTCACAGCGTTCTAACGTCATGAGCAACCTCGAGAACGAAACTAACACCGTTAAGGCAGCCTTCGAATTGGCTGGTGCTGAAGTGAAGATGAGCGATGGCTATCCGGCTTGGAAGATGAACCCGAACAGCAAGCTCACCAAGGTGGCTGTTGAATCGTACAAGAAACTCTTCGGCAAGGAACCTATCGTAAAGGGTATCCACGCCGGTTTGGAGTGCGGTCTGTTCTCTGAGCGCTACCCGAACCTCGACATGGTTTCGTTCGGTCCTACGCTGCGCGACGTGCATACTCCTGACGAGCGTCTACACATCCCGACCGTTCAGATGGTTTGGGATCATCTGCTCGACATCATGAAACATCTCTAATATAGGAGGTATGGCATCCCTGCCATACCCACGCAGCCACACAATAGGAGGGCATGGCATCCCTACCATACCCACGCAGCCTACAAACATAAAAAACCGGTATAGCACCCATGCCATACCGGTTTTTCTTTTATAGATTTACATCTGTCAGACACATGTCGAGCTGTTCTTTTATGGTCTTCTTGTCGAGTTTCTGACCGATGAACACGAGCTTCTGCATACGGTCGCCGTACTTCTCGTCCCAGTCTCTGCGCAGTCCTTCTTCGCGTTCGAGCATCTGCTGCAGTTCGTCCTTCGGCATTGTGGCGTACCACTGTCCGGCGTTGCGCAGCTCCATCTGCTTGCCTGCCTGCTCAAAGAGATAGCACATGTCGGGCTCTTCCTTGAACCAGCACAATCCCTTGCAGCGAATCACGTTCTTCGGGAACAGACGCGCCACGAAATTGTCGAAGAAGTTCATGTCGAACGGCTTTCTGCGATAGTAGACAAACGTTCCGATACCGTACTCCTCCACTTCGCCACCTTCATGGTCGTGGTGATGGTGATGATGTCCGCAACCGCTATGGCAGTCGTGGTCGTGATGATGCTCGTGCTCTTCATCATCGTGGTCGTGATGATGATGCTCGTGCTCTTCATCATCGTGATCGTGATGGTGCTCATGCTCCTCATCATCGTCGTCATCCTCCTCATCGCCGTGATGGTTCTCAAGCTCGTTGATCCATGCAGCCGATGTAGCCACCTCGTTGAAGTTGAAGCGACCGGTGTTGAGCAGACGCTCCAAGTCTACGTCGCCGTAGTTGCACGGAATGATTCTGCCTTAGGCTGAATGGCGCGGATTATCTCGGTGAGCTTGCGCAAATCCTCAGCACTCACCTCCGCAGCCTTGTTGAGAAGTATCGTGTTGCAGAACTCTATCTGCTGTATTACGAGGTTTTCGAGGTCTTCGTCTTCAAGTCCGTCGCGTGTCAGAGCGTCGCCGTTGCTGAATTCGTCTCTCATGCGCAGCGCGTCCACTACAGTCACGATGCTGTCAAGACGCGGAATGCCGTTGGTGATGTACTGCGGACCGAGTGTCGCCATCGAACTGATTGTCTGTGCGATTGGTGCTGGTTCGCAGATGCCACTCGCTTCGATGACGATATAGTCGAAGCGTTTCATATTCACAATGTCGCGCAACTGGTCGATGAGATCCATCTTCAGCGTGCAGCAGATACAGCCGTTCTGCAGAGCCACCAAACTGTCGTCCTGCTTGTTCACTACTCCACCCTGCTGAATAAGGTCGGCATCGATGTTCACCTCGCCGATATCGTTCACGATAACGGCAAACTTAATTCCTTTCTCGTTGGAAAGAATGCGATTTAATAATGTTGTCTTACCGCTGCCCAGATAACCTGTGAGCAGCAAAACCGGAATCTGTGTCATAGTATATGTTATTATTCCTTCATTAATTCAGAGTATGTACGATCCATCTCGTTGGTCATAACCGTGAAGTTATGCTGCGTCTGACAAACCTTCAAAAAGAGCGAAGCAAGGTCGGATGCTTCCGCGTCAGCAAAATCCACAGCCTCATCGAGCAGCAGGATGTTCATCGCGTCGAGCATCAAACGGAAGAGCGTAGCCCCACGTAGGGGGTGCACTTGTCTCAAGTGCGCCGATCGATCAAAACGTGCATCCTCCTGCTGGGGGTGCACTTGTCCCAAGTGCACCGATCTATCAAAACGTGCACTCTCCCCCGTCTGACGCAGACCGCGAACGTATGCGAACATCACGACACGCACGGTCAGTTCGATGGCACGGTCGGAGTCTACCAATGCTTCCGTCTCCTCCTTCGCCTTGCGCACATAACCCTCAAGATGGTCGGCATTTGAGAGATATTTGCCTGCAAGCAGCATCGAGAAGTTGCGCTTGTATTCCTCAACCATAGCGTTATAGTATGCCTCGTCGCCACACGCCGTGCGCACAAGTGCCATCATGTCGTCGCCACGCTGCTGCGCTTCGCGAGCCAGTGCTGCAATGTCCTCGTACTTGTAGTTCATGGCTGCCAACGGGAAGAACATGATATCGAAGAAAGCGGGCGCGATGTGCTCATAATGCTCCAACATCAGCTTCTTAACCGACTGCGGTGTCGTCTTCTCCTTCCGGTCTTCCACCTGACTCTCTATCACGCCATGCGAGAAGGCATCAAAGAACGAGCGCACCAAAGCCGCCTGAACCTTATACTTATCTATTTTCTCTGTCATCAAAGTTCTGTTTGAATGTTAATTGACCCGTACGATATAATATTATGTATATAGAATGGTTTTGCTTATTAGCGCATTACTTTTTGTAAGCGTCAAGAATCTCCACCACATACACGTCGTGCAAGCCGCCCTTCTCGCCGTACCACTGCTCTATCGATTTGTCGAGCATCTCCTCCGGACGAATCTGCGTTTTGTACAGCTTGCGACAGGTGAGTGTGAGGCGTGCTTCGTCGAATGTTACGCAGCCGTTCTCGGTTGCAACGGGTGTGAGATGAGCCTCCTTCGCCTTATCGAAGTCTCTGCCCGACTTAGCACCGCAGAACGCATACGCCTTGCGTGCCTCCTCCGAGTTGCCGAGGAAAACAAGCTCATCGTGTCGTTAGTCTCTATGAACTCGTGTGTATAACGCTCCGGACGGATGTACACAATAGCCACTGGGCGGTTCCACAACCAGCCAAGACAGCCCCAAGAGGCTGTCATCATATTGAACTTCTCTTCGTTGCCTGCAGCAACGAGCATCCACTCCTTACCAATAGTAGTGAACACATTATCGTTGAGTGTCGTAATGTCAATCTTTTCCATAATTCTTTTTTTTAAAAACGCAGCAGAAGTGACAAGCTCCACCGCATCATGTTTTACCATCACATTGCATCCGAGACGCAACCGTGTAACACCTCAGATATGCAAATACAAAAAAACGAGACAAAACTTAAAGTCTTGTCTCGTCATCATTTTGAGCCTCTTGTCGGATTCGAACCAACGACCCCGAGATTACAAATCACGTGCTCTGGCCAACTGAGCTAAAGAGGCGGGTGGGCAAGCTACTTACATCGCGCCGCTACAACCAACTACCTTTGCTACGTTCCCGTCCTGGAGGTTCGAAGGGAGCTGGCCGTGCAAGACTTACCCGTATTGCTCTGTAAGCGGTTGCAAAGGTACGTATTAGTTTTGAAACCACCAAACAATCACGCAACTTTTTAACTACAAACTTACATTTTTGCACTGCGAAAGTACGTATTTTTTATAAGTGATTGAGAATGAGACAAGTTTTTATCTCATAAAAAGAAGAGGTTACGAATTAGAAATAAACAGAATGTAGCATCCTGCTGTGATTTGCATAACCATCCAAAGAACTCTTTCGGTTGCAAAGGTACGATATTTAATCGGGGAT
>ENA-OQHY01000020-OQHY01000020.1-human-gut-metagenome-genome-assembly--contig:-NODE-20-length-76404-cov-5.494317_pt1 | contig 76404 bp, 69 predicted proteins | sample MGYA00242570_ERZ504733 | MGnify/ENA primary metagenome ERZ504733 (study PRJEB26092, sample SAMD00036219) | human gut metagenome | host: Homo sapiens | study: EMG produced TPA metagenomics assembly of... | reverse complement strand
CATTTGCTTTTGTCAAGAACTTTTTTCAAGTTTTTTGAAGCAGTTTTTGCAACCCGCGGCAGCCACCCGGCTCCGAACTAGGTTTTTCTGTTTCAAAAGAACTCTTTTGCATCAGCTCTCGCTGACAGCTTAGTTATAATAACACCGCCCAAAGCAAAAGTCAACACCTTTTTTCGAATTTTCTTATTTTTAGAAAAATATAGTTAATTCTGCATATTTTGTATTTTATCTGACTATTTACAATCTATCCGAAACCGTCCAAAAGAAAAGGCGCCTTCCGGCGCCCTTTCCCTTTCAACTCTTATTTCTCACGTTTACGATAAACAACTGCTCCGACCACTGCTGCTGCAGAAACGCCGAGCAGGATCACCCACATCATCACCTGTGTGCGGTCTCCCGTGTCCGGACTCTTTGTTGCTTTCTTCAGATAGAATACGGTATCCGCCTGGCCCTTGCTTGAAACGATCGAAATCGTATGCTTGCCTTCTGCCAGACTCTTTGTATACTCTGCCTTCAGCGTAACCTGCGTATTCTCTTTTCCAGCCGTCACATAATTCTTCGCATCAATCTCTTTCTGGTCGATGAGAACCTTTTTTGAGATCCTTTGCTTCAAAATCTGCGGTGAAGGAAAGCTCCTTGCCCTGCATACCTGACTGATTGACTCCTTTGGTAATCTTCGGAAGATTCTGCGCAGTCATCGGTTTCTGTTTCAGGCCGGCAATCGCTTTTTCCAGCACTGCCGCATAACCATCCACCGTCTTCTGCTCCGTGATATTCTTTCCGCGTACAATCGCTGCTTTTGCATCATTGACTGCTTTTACGCTCTCGTCCGTGTATTTCTTCAGATCGTTTGGAATCTTCTTCACTGCGGCATCTACTTTGCTGTAGTCCGCATCTTTATACGTAAGGCCGGCAATCGCTGCCTCGATCTTTTTTGCGTAACCGTCTACGCTCTCCTGCTCTGTGACCGGCCGCTCGGTTACGACGCTGTTCTTTGCATCTTCCAGTGCTTTTACAGACGCATCGGTATACAGACTGAGATCCGCCGGAATCTTTTTGATGGCTTCCTCTACTTTGGAATAATCTGCTTTCCGAACCTGCAGTCCTGCCAGTGCATTTTCAATTGCTGCTGCCCAGCCGTCTACTTCTGCCTGATCCAGAATGGTTTTTCCGCTTTCTACGCTGTTGATCGCTGTCTGAAGCGGCTGAATGCTTTCTTCCGTATAAATACTCAGATCATTCGAAACTTTGACAAGAGCCGCGTCTACGGTGCTGTAGTCCGCCGGTTTCAGGGTCAGTCCGTCAAGAGCTGCTTTCAGGTTTTCTGCAAACTGATCGACTTCCTCCTGTCTGCTGTCATCCAGATCCCATACAATGGCTTCTTTTGCCGCATTCAGTGCTTTTACACTCTTTTCGGTATAAATGGATAAGTCTTTCGGAATCTTTCCCAGGAGTTCTTCCACTCCCTGATAATCTGCCGGAACCGGTTTGCGTACCAGTGCTGCAATTGCATTCTCCAGTGCTTCCGCATAAGCAGCAACTGCCTGCTGCTCTTCTATCGTTTTGGTGCGGTCGATGGATGCGATGACTGCATTCAGTGCTTCCACGCTCTCTTCCGTATAGATAGAAAGATCTCCCGGAACTTTGGCAAGTACTGCATCAACTTCTGTGTAATCTGCGCCAAGAAGCGTCAGTGCGTTTACTGCTGTCTGAATGGCTGCCGCATAACCATTTACGGTTCCTGTTCAGCTGATGGCAGGTTCTCTTTTACCGCATCTTTTGCTTTCTGAACAGCTGCCGCGCTTTCTTCTGTATACCGGCCCATGTCCTCCGGGATCAGCGCCAGCGCTTCTGTTACTCTGGTGTAATCTGCGGCTTTTACAATCACAGTGAATTCCTGTGTGAAGTCAACGCCGGTTTTCTTTCCGTCTTTGATTGTCGCCAGAAGTTTTACAGTTCCGGCATTCGTTACTTTCAGGTTTGTGCCGTCTAAAACAGCACCTGTCATTCCGGCATCCGTGATTTCCCATGTGATCTGTTTCTGATCTGCATTTTCTGGAACTGCTTTGCCCGTCAGTGCGGTGGTTCCCGGGATTTCTTTCGGTATGCCCTGGATTTCTGTTACAGCTGCGTACTCATAGGTTCTTATCTGGATTTCAATGGCATCTTTTGTTTCCGTTTCTGCGATCTTTGTTACAATCCAGCTTCCGTTCCAGCTGTCTGCCTTTTTAAGCAGATAATCTGCCGGAGCCTTTTTGGCCTTTTCCGTAAGATCCTTCAGATTCCAGGAAGCCGCCGCTGCGATCACAGCCTCTTTTTCTGTTTTTATTCTTTCTTTGTCATCTTTCTGATCTTTCTTTTCATCCGGATTTGTTTTTTCTGAAAGTATTCGGATTTCTCTGTTCTCTGCATCATTTTTAATCTCCGTATCTTTGCCGAGAACGTCGCCTGCTTTCAGCGAAAGCTCTCCGAACTTCCACGTTTTGGCTTCCTCTTTTGCGAATGCCATGGTTGGGAACATCGTCACGATCAGAAGCATGGACAGTACAAACGAAAGCATTTTTTTCGTTTTCTTCATAACACAAATCCTCCTTTCCTTTTGATTGTTTTGCAGCCGCCAGGGGCCGCAGTTTCTCTTGTTACTTTCATTATACGTGTGTCAGAAAAAGAGTCAACGGGCCGTAAAAATTCGTAAGAATTCTTGTGCATTTCCGCTAAAATACTTTCAACGTTTTTTCACAATACTTCCATGAATTTTTACGGCCCGTCAGATTTTCTTAAGATATTCCTTTATTTGTGATGAAGCACATATTTCACATACGCAATTCTACGGCTGTCCGGTGCCCAGGAGTTGACGTTGATACTGCCCTGGCCGCCGAAAAGATCCAGCAGTTTTTTCTTATTCTGTCCGTCATAATCCATCATTCCAAGCGATACATACATGTTCGGCAGATGCTCATTCGGTTCCAGCTCACCTTTAGCGAAGGTCAGGTAAATGACGTGTTTTCCATCCGGCGAAACGTGGCCGAACCAGTTGTTGGCATCGGAATCGGTCATCTGGGTGAGACCGCTGCCGTCACGGTTCATCCGCCATACCTGCATCAGACCGCTTCTGGTGCTGTTGAACCAGATGTGCTTTCCGTCCGGTGAATACTCCGGACCGTCGTTGTAGCCTTTGCCGTCCGTCAGGCAGGTTTCCTCGCCGCCGTCTGATGGAATCGTACAGATCTCAATGCGCATGGTCTCCTCCTCCGGCTTTTTGCGGAAGGCACAGTACGCAAGCTCTTTTCCGTCCGGCGACCAGCCGTGCAGATAGCTGAGACCCGGTCCGGTGAGGTCTTTTGGTTCACCGCCTGTCATCGGGAGCACGTAGATGTGGGATTCATACGTTCCATCTGTGAGTTCCGGCGGCATGCAGCTTACCGCCAGCAGCTGGTTGTCCGGTGACGGAATGTGGTCATTGTTGCACTGCACGCAGAAACCGGTATCAACCTGCTCCACATGGTCTTTGTCGATCTCATAGCGGTAGATTTTTCCATCCGCATTATAAAGCAGGGTGTTTCCATCGTTCAGCCAGTTCGGTGCCTCGATGATTCCCGGAAACTCATGCAGCACGGTTTCTTCTCCGGTCTCCACATCCATCGTGCAGAGAATGCTGTCGGTGTTGTCTCTGTCCCCTGTCCATCCGGAGAGCATTTTTCCGGCGCGGCAGGTATCCTCCAGTGTTGCCGCATCCATATCCACAATCTGCAGTGCACCGTTTGCGCGGGCGAACTGGAAGCAGGCTTTCAGATCAACCATGCCTTTTCCAAGCGGCGCTTCCTGGCCGGTGATTTTCATATCTTTATAATGAACGGCTTTGACTCGGTCCGCATGCGCCCAGAGGAACTCTTCCGGGTCGACGCCGCCGCAGTACATCCAGCCGGCATCTACTTCTGCTCCGACTTTTTCACCGCAGGCTTCCAGTAGATATTCGTACGCTGTTTTTCCATTCACGCGGATACAGATATCTTCTTTTTCGTTGTGGATCAGAAGACCTGCTCCGGCTTTTTCCAGTTCTTCTGCCAGTTCGCGGTATCTTGCAGCGGTTTCGTCCAGAACATCTTTTGTCAGGCGTGCCGGGCTCTTTACGACAAACCAGGAAATGTGGTATTTCTGCGCCAGTTCTGTAAGAATGGCAAGTTCTCTTTCATAGTGGTATTCATCCAGGAAAATGTGGACCGCATGAACCTCAATGTGGTATTTTGCAAGCAGCGGCATTGCCTGCTCCAGATCCTCCGGGATCCAGAAACCGTAGTCCCTGGCATCAACACGGAATCCGAGACACGGCTCGATCTGGCGGTAGCCTGCCTCATAGATTTTCTTTAAAAATCCTTCGGGATCCTGTTTCCATTCTTTGGATACCCCATACGTCTGTACACCAAAATACATATTTGTTTCCTCCTTCTCCAGATCCGCTGTTTCCCCATTTTCAGCGGATTTTCTTTTCCTCCATTTTACCACATTTCTTCTATTATAGATATGATTTTTCCTGTCAGTTATAAGAAACACGCTTTGCGTAAAAAAGGCGCCCCGTATGTGTTTTTCCACATACGGAACGCCTTTTTCCGCCATTTTTTTCAGGGCCTGGTTATTCTTATACAAACTGGTTCGTTTTCTCATCGTACTCATAGTCAATGAGCGCCAGTTTTTCCCGCAGATCGGATTCCTCTGTCTGCATGGCCGCGCAGAATTCTGCGAGCGACGGGTAAAAATCTCTTAACTGCGTATTGACATAGCTCAGCAGCATTACGGGATCTTTCGGCATCATTCGTCTACTACCTCCACACCTGGTTTGATCATTGCCTTCAGGCCGCCGTTTTCCACATCCAGAAGGATCGTATCGCCCTCGCTGACCTGACCGCCAAGGATCAGTTTTGCGGTGCTGGTTTCTACCTCTTTCTGTACGAAACGTTTCAATGGACGGGCGCCGTAAACAGGGTCGTAGCCGCCCTCGATGACAAACTGTTTTGCAGCCGGGCTCAGTTCGACGGTAAGCTCCTGGTCTGCCAGACGTTTGTTCAGTCCTTTCAGCAACAGATCTACGATATGACCAATGTTGTCTTTTGTCAATGGTTTGAACATAATTGTTTCATCCAGACGGTTCAGGAACTCCGGACGGAAGTGTGCACGCAGATCCTGCATGACCAGGTTTCTCGCCTCTTCGGAGATGCTGCCATCGTCCTGAATGCCGTCCAGCAGATACTGGGATCCGATATTGGAGGTCATGATCAGGATCGTATTTTTAAAGTCTACGGTACGGCCCTGGGAGTCGGTGATACGGCCGTCATCGAGTACCTGCAGCAGAACGTTGAAGACGTCCGGATGCGCTTTCTCGATCTCATCGAACAGAACAACAGAATATGGTTTTCTGCGCACTGCCTCGGTCAGCTGGCCGCCCTCCTCGTAGCCTACATATCCCGGAGGCGCTCCGATCAGACGGGAGACGGAGTATTTCTCCATGTATTCACTCATATCGATTCGAACCATGTTGTTCTCATCATCAAACAGCTTTTCTGCCAACGTTTTCGCAAGCTCTGTTTTACCGACACCGGTAGGTCCAAGGAACAGGAACGAACCGATCGGTTTTGTCGGATCCTTGATTCCGGCTTTGGAACGGATAATCGCATCCGAAACCTTGGTGACTGCTTCATTCTGGCCGATAACTCTCGTGTGAAGTTCATCTTCCAGACCGAGGATCTTAGTTCTCTCGCCTTCGGTCAGTTTTGCAACCGGGATTCCGGTCCAGCGGGAGACAATTCTGGCAATCTCTTCATCCGTTACACTCTCGTGTACCAGGGAGAGATCTTCATTTTTAACTTTTTTCTCTTCTGCTTCCAGCATCTGCTGTAATTTCGGGAGTTCACCGTACTGCAGTTCAGCGGCGCGGTTCAGATCGTAATCATTCTTTGCTTTCTGGATCTGGCGGTTCATGTCCTCGATCTGCTCACGCAGTTTGGACAGTTTCTCAACGGAACTCTTTTCATTTTCCACTGTGCTTTGCAGAATTGAAGGTATCCTTTAACTCAGCCAGCTCTTTCTGCAGTGTTTCCAAACGCTCGCGGCTCAGATTGTCGGTCTCTTTTTTCAGTGCGGCTTCCTCGATCTGCATCTGCAGAATCTTACGGCGCTGCTCATCCAGCTCGGCCGGCATGGAATCCAGTTCTGTCTTGATCAGAGCGCATGCCTCGTCGACCAGGTCGATTGCTTTATCCGGCAGGAAACGGTCGCTGATGTAACGGTTTGAAAGGGTTGCGGCTGCAACGAGGGCACCGTCGGTGATTTTTACGCCGTGGTAAACTTCGTAGCGCTCTTTTAAGCCACGCAGGATGGAAATCGTATCCTCTACGGTCGGCTCATCAACCTGAACCGGCTGGAAACGGCGCTCCAGGGCGGCATCTTTTTCGATGTACTGGCGGTACTCATCCAGCGTTGTGGCACCGATGCAGTGCAGTTCGCCTCGTGCCAGCATAGGTTTCAGCATGTTTCCGGCATCCATCGCGCCGTCGGTCTTTCCGGCGCCGACGATCAGGTGCAGCTCATCGATGAACAGAATGATTTTTCCGTCGCTCTTTCTGACTTCCTCCAGAACGGCTTTCAGACGCTCCTCAAATTCGCCGCGGTATTTTGCTCCGGCTACCAGGGCTCCCATATCGAGGGAGAAAATGGTTTTATCTTTCAGGCTCTCCGGTACATCGCCGTTGGCGATTCGCTGGGCCAGGCCTTCTACGACTGCGGTTTTACCAACACCAGGCTCACCGATCAGAACCGGATTGTTTTTTGTCTTACGGGACAGGATACGGACAACGTTCCGAATTTCGGTATCACGGCCGATAACCGGGTCCATTTTCTGGTTTCTGGCTTTTTCTACGATATCCTGGCCATATTTTTCCAGGGTGTCATATGTTGCCTCCGGGTTGTCGGTGGTAACTCTCTGGTTTCCGCGCACGGTGCTTAATGCCTGCAGGAAACGTTCTCTTGTGATGCCGTACTCCTGAAACAGTTTTTTCATGGACGGGCTTGGGTTTTTCAGCATTGCCAGGAAGAGGTGTTCTACGGAAACATACTCGTCTCCCATGGCTTTCGCCTCATCCTCAGCATTTACCAGTGCTTTATTCAGATACTGACCGATATACGGCTGACCGCCGGATACTTTGACGCGGTCGTTCAGTGCCGTCTCGACACGGTTCAGAAAATGTTCTTTGTTGATTTCCATCTTTTCGATCATTTTCAGAATCAGGCTGTCGTCCTGATGCAGGAGATTATACAACAGATGCTCCTGCTCTATTTCCTGGTTGCCGAAATCGTATGCGGTCTTTTTCCAGGTCCTGTACCAGCCTGCAGCGATTTTTGTGTGAATTTACTGATATTCATAATCGGCTTCCTCCTTATCTATTTGGGTGCTAACATTTCGCTCCGAACAAAAAGAGCTTGATGTGAAATTTTCTTTTCTTTTGTTCTTAAGTCGTACTATAACACTAGTTGTTAGCACTGTCAAGAGGAGAGTGCATAATTTTTATTTTTTCCCGACCGCTCCTTTTCTCCCTCCCCCCTAAAAGATTTTTATTCATCGCCGTACACAGCAATAAAATGAATCAGTGCCTCTGTTTCGGAACTGGCATACTTTTTGGCAGATGCTTCCAGCGGCTGTGATTGATATGCTTCAAACGAATCGCCCTCGTCGCGTCCAGATATGTAGCATTATCATTTAGTTTCCACTTCCTCATTTCTTCAAAATAAGCAGTATTCGCCATTTCCGAATTCCAGTCCATTCGCTCCAGCAGATAATACTCCATTCCATGATAACATTCTTCGCAAATTCCCGTAAAAAATTCTTCTGCTGTCTGAGATGTTAAATGCTCTGGAGCATACCATATTTCGTTCTCTTCATTATTATATAATGCAACGCAATTCGATGATCCTGTCTCTTTCACATACAGCGGAATTTCGGGAATTCCAAGTCGTTCTGTTTCAAGCCGTACCATCTTCTGTGCTGCAATTGTTCTTTCTTCCAGTGTTTTTTGCCTCCATTCGCTCTCCTTTAAGCTCAGCAGAAATTCTTTATTTTCCTGAAAAATGTTCTCCTGATTCTGGACGAGATTATAGTCCTTTTTTCGTTCGTAAAGTTCTGCCACTCCGGACGGAGACTCAAGCTTCCAATATATCATCATACAAGTCGGTACCATACTCACGCATACTGAAACAAACAGAAATGCGTTTAAGTCACTTCTTTTTAATCTCCAGAATTTTTTCGGAGAATATTTTCGTTTTTTTCTATGTAAATCTCTTAAAACCGTAACAAGAAATATCCCATCCAGCACTGCAAGAAACAACACAATTTTCAGTGAATATTGGGCAAATAAAAACAGCATCAGTATGCTCGGCGGAAATGCATAGAATAAAACTTCATTTGCAGTTCCATCTGCGCAGTAGCTTCGAATGGGTGAGGCCAGCCACAAAATCAGGCACAGCGCATAGGCAAAAAGCATTGTCCCCGACGAAATATGGACGGAACATTCTGTAATATATACCTCAACCTGTTTCACATACATCACATACAAGATACAGATCGGATATAAAATCGAGCTTTTGCTCAACCAGTATGCCGCTGATTTTCTTTCCCGTCTTCTTTTCTGTTCCTCCATATCAGATCCCCCTTGATTTTTCTTTTGTTTTATTTGGAATACTTGTATGTTTATTTTAGCGTAATTTTTCGTTTTTGCCTATCCTTCGTTTTTCAGTTGAATCTTTCTGTAAAAACCAAAATTGCGAAACCCTGTTTTGGCAGGACTCCGCAATCTCTTTTTCCTATTTACTTTATGATACATGACGGGCAGCATATTTCATTTTCTGGTTTCCGGCGCATTTCTTAAAACACTGCCGGATCGCATCTTCGTTCATATCGTTTCCGATAAACACAGCCTGGCCGGCGTTTTTCTGTTCTGTGCCGGTGATGCTGTAGCGGTGATCGGCGACATCAAATTGGAGAAACTGGTCTCCGGCTGCGAACTGTCCTTTTGCACGGATGATATTTCCAAACGCTCCGCGAATGATCTGTTCCAGAAAACACCACAGGGTTTCCGGTGCCTCCATTCGGATATTTTCGAAGGAGAAGGTCTCCGGCATCTTTTCGCCGCTCTGCGTATCCTGTACTTTTTTCTCATACCGGCCGCCCAGCAGCAGGCTCTGGTAATCTTCTCGTGTCATCGTGGATGCATAATCCGTGATGATTTTTGCCTGCGGATTAATTTCCTGCAGAAATTCCTGGATGCGCTGTTTTTCTTCCGCCTGGCATGCTTCTGTTTTGGAAACAATGATCGTATCCGCGCTTCGGATCTGATCCTGATACAGCTCGGGATATTCCGCCATATAGCGGCGGTAACTGTAAACATCCACAATAGTGACCGGCGAGAGAAGCTGAATTCTCTCGTACTCGATCTGACGCAGATTTTCTATAATCCGGGCGAGACTTCCGACGCCTGTCGGTTCTACGATCAGGTATTCCGGGTCTACCACATTGGCAATGGTCAGCACGGATGCTGCAAAATCCTTTTTCCCGATGCAGCAGATGCACTGCTCTGTCATTTCCCATACATTTTTCTGCGTTCCCTGCCGGTTCTGGCCAAGACGTGCGCCGTCGATTCCTGCGGCTCCATATTCATTTTCCAGTATGGCAAACCGCTGATCGACGTTCCTGGCCAGCCGTTTGATAAATGTTGTTTTTCCCGCGCCCAAAAAGCCGGATACGATCAATATTTTCATACGTTTCCTTTTTCAGTCAAATTTTCAAATCATCAGTCAGCCAATTTAACGACTGGTTTGATTAAATCCTTCGGTTTGTCTCTCATCAGGAACAATGCTTCTTCCAGATGATCCCATCCATCAAACACATGCGTGGACAGCGGGCTGACATCCAGCTTGCCTGCCGAAACAAGAGCTCCCAGTTTTTCCATGCGGAGTCTTCCGCCAGGCATCAGGCCTCCGTTAATCTGTTTGTGACCCATTCCAACGCCCCACTCTACACGCGGAATATCAATGTTGTCACCGGATCCAAGATAGTTTACATTTCCGATCTTTCCGCCCGGTTTCAGGCATTTTACTGCTTCTGCAAAGGTTTCTACACCACCGCCGGCGATGACTACTTTATCAACACCTTTTCCATCTGTCATATCGAGTACCTGCTGGAAAATCGGTCCGTTCTTGTAGCTGACAAAATCCGTTGCGCCGTATTTTTTTGCTGCTTCTACGCAGACCGGTCTCGTTCCGACAGCAATGATTCTCGATGCGCCGCGCATATTCGTTCCGGCTACCGACATCAGACCAACTGGTCCGATTCCGATGACAAGAACTGTATCACCAAACTGTACATCGGCAAGCTCTACGCCGTGGAATCCAGTCGGCACCATATCGGAAAGCATGCACGCGTCGACAACATTGATGTTTTTCGGAAGCAGCGCAAGATTTCCATCGGCATCATTTACATGGAAGAATTCAGAAAAGACACCATCTTTGAAGTTGGAGAATTTCCAGCCTGCCAGCATTCCGCCGGAGTGCATGGAATAACCAGCCTGTGCTTCCAGAGAATTCCAGTCCGGAGTGATGGCCGGCACAAGAACCCGGTCTCCCGGTTTGAAATCTTTTACGAGCTCTCCGACTTCCACAACCTCTGCACAGCACTCATGGCCCAGAATCATGTTATGACGGTCACCGATGGCCCCTTCCCATAAAGTGTGGACATCTGATGTGCAGATGGCAACTGCCAGTGGACGGCAAATGGCATCCATCGGCCCGCATTTCGGGCGTTCTTTCTCGATCCATCCGGATTCACCGATTTTCAGCATTGCATAACCTTTCATATCTTTTGCTCTCCTTTCAGATTGTTAATGATTTATCGATTCCTATGGTTCGAATATATCACTAATAGGTTACTAATTCAACAGAAAAGTCACGGAATGCCGTAGAATATTCCGTGACTTTTTTATAGCTTTTGCACAATAGATTACTTATAGATACTTTTTATCAAATTCTGCACCGACCGCATTCCCATACCGAAACGGCTGCAGCCGGCTTTCTGCATTTCCTGTATAGTTTCCAGACTGCGGATTCCACCGGCGGCCTTGATCTGAATGCGACCGGCGGCTTCACGGCTCATGATTCGAACCTGTTCCACGGTGGAAGGACAGCCGGGATACCATCCGGTGCTCGTCTTTACATAATCCGCACGGCCTTTCACACACAGATCCACTGCCTGGCAGATTTCCTGCTCCGTCAGCTGCGGTGCCTCGATGATCACCTTAAAAATCGCCGAAGGCACCTGCTCCCGGATGGCCAGAAGTTCTTCTTTTACATAAGAAAATTCATGGCTTCTGAATGCCGTAAGATTCATCACCATGTCGATTTCCCGGCAGCCAGCCTCCCACAGTTCTTTTGCCTGCCGCTTCTTCTGTCCGGTCGTATCTCCGCCGCCCGGAAAGCTTACCACGCCTCCCGCATGGATTTCTCTGGTGTCCTGCAGCCGTTCTGCCACATGGGCGCTGAACGCCGGCAAGGTAAACACAGCAGCCAGACGATATTTCTTTGCCAGCTCCACCATCGCATCAATTTCATCCATTGTATGAAATGCCTGTACACAGCTGATATCAATCTGCCGCATCAGTTTCTTCTGTTCTTCTGTCTCATCGCTCATTTACTCCGTCCTTTTCCCGAAATCTCCACCTCGTACTTGCTTCCGATGATCCGCACATGGTCAATGCTCACCGGCCGGTTCTGCCAGTAGGTGACTCTGTGCACCACAAGAAGCGCATCCTTCGGCTCCGTTTTCAGAACCTGGGCTTCCATAAAGGTCGCGGATTTCGCTGAAATTCTGTCTCGTGTCTCATCAATCTGCAAGCCGAATTTCTCCTCCAGAAACTGATACAGCGCTACAAACTGATTCTCATACGCCTCGATGCCAGGGACTTTCGCATATTCGATATAATTTTCCATCAGCGTAACAGGCTCTTCATCCGCAAGCTGCAGCCGCTGAATCCTCGCCACGCTGGTTCCCTCCGGAATTTCCAGTTCATCGGCGAGCTGTTTGTCCGCCGAAATGATGTCGATCATCATATCTGACGTCGTTACCCGATATCCTTTTTTCATCAGGGATTCCGTGACCGATGTGACCTTGTTATAATTCTGAATTGCCTTATGATTCAGCACCCTCGTTCCAGAACCCTGGCGAACCTCAACCAGTCCCTCCTGCACCAGTATCTTTACTGCATTCCGTACCGTAGTACGGCTGACCTGATAGATTTTCTCCAGTTCACACTCCTTCGGCAGAAATCCCCCGACAGGATATGTTCCCTTATTGATCTCGTTTTTCAGTCTGCTGTAAACCTTCACATAAGCCGGTGCATTTTTCATCTTCTTCCCCTCCCGTGAAATATCAATATCCGCTTTTTGATCCTTTTTGCAGTATACCATATTTTGACGGCACAATCGAGTCCCAAAGAAGAGTTCCTGTTTTCTGCTTTGTCACCGACACATACTCTGCCAGACGCACAGTAAAAGGCAGACGCATGTCATTTCTTTATGACTCACGTCTGCTCTGCATGAATCTTCTTTTTTCTGCTGTCTGCGAAATACTTCCATTCTCCAGAAGCAAATCTCTCTTTCTGCGGTGTAAATTTTTGTTACAAATTTTTTATTGTTCTTTTCTATTTTTTCGTATCAAACCGCATCACCGCCATGTGCACCACGTACGGCACCAAGATGACCGGGATTGCCAGGTATGCCAGGATGCTGTACACCTTCTGGATCAGCGTCAGCAGACCAAACTGTGCGATAAGGAAGTCCGCGATGCAGCAGACAAGCGCGGCAAGGATCTGGGTGCGGCTGATTTTGCCTGCGGTTTCTGTTCTGCTGCTTCGTTCAGCGAGACCGGCGTGGATTCGTTTGACCATGGCGGCAACCATGTTGACGGCTGTGGATACGGCACCGAGGATGATCAGTACGGAAATCAGCGGTGTCATGAATTTACTGCCGACGCCCTGCTGAACCATAAATAATGTCGGGACGCTCTGCTGGCTCATTTCCGGGTTCTGGTATACGGTCATGATTCCGAGGACGACCATGATCATCAGAAGGGCATTTAATACGGCACCGACTGCCATGCTCTTTCCGGCATCCTGCGGTTTTTCGAAGGATTTGGCATGCTGGACGAAGACTGCGACATTGGCAAGCTGGAAGGTTCCGTAGAGGAATGCGGCGTACAGGGCTTTGCCGAATGGGAGGTCTGCGGTTTTCATGGCGTTTACAGTATCGCCGATCTTTCCGGCTCCGGCGATGATGTTCGGGACGTAGACGATCAGCAGACCGGCGATAATGCAGATGGACAGCACTGACGCTACTTTCCGCACCAGATCCGTTCCGAATACCGAAACGACGAAAATAATTTTCCAGTTTCATAACGATTCTCCCTTCTTCCTAACAAGCAAAAGGGCGTACTGACCTTCTGTTGGTCAATACGCCCTTGTATCTCCGATGTGCTTTAGTATATCACAGTTTTAACGCGAATGCACTCAATTTTAAGCAAAACGCAAAAGATCCCGGGATTTTTCTCTCCCGGGATCTGAAAATTCTTACTATGTAATTCCTTTTAAACCACACGTCTTACCGCAAGAATCGTGGTATACGCTGCGTTGCTGCTGATCTTGATACCGTCGCGCTCATTGCTTGCGTGTACGATTGCACCGCCGCCGATGTAGATGGCTACGTGGCCGCTGTAGCAGATAATATCGCCCGGCTGAGCCTCGGCATAAGATACACCGCGTCCTACACCACGCAGTGCACTGGAGGAATGCGGAAGGTCGTATCCGAAGTGTGCGTAAACGCTCATGATAAAACCAGAGCAGTCAGCTCCGTTGGTAAGGCTTGTGCCGCCCCATACGTATGGATTTCCAATAAACTGTGTTGCATAGGATACGATGGCACTTCCGGTTGCGCTTCCGGTGCTGCTGGAGCTGCTGGAATCATCCGAGCTGCTGGTATCGCTGGACGAAGAATCATCGTAAGAGCTTCCTCCGTTAGACGGTGTTGTTGTCGTGGTGGAGCTTCCTGTGCTGGACGGTGTGTTGTCTGCCGTTGTTGCATTATTTGCAGCACTGCTTGCGGCTGCTTCTGCCTGTCTTGCAGCTTCTGCCTGGCGCGCTGCCTCGCTGCTTCTGCTGCCTTGACGTGCCTTCTTCTGCTTTTCTTGCTTCCTCAGCGGCTTTCGCTGCTTCTTCGGCTGCAATCTCTTCCTGAATCTGCTGGATCTTTGCGTTCTGTTCTGCCAGGACTGCGTTGTACTGTGCAGCCATGTCATTCAGGTCTGCAATCTGGTTCTCGTAGTCATCGGAAACGGCTTTCTTCTGCTCGAGCATTTCCTCGAGGGACTGCTGCTGTGCTTCCTGCTCTGCCTCGCTGGCTTCCAGGTCTGCTTTCTCGTCTGCGAGCTGATTGCTGTAATCCGTTACCTGCTGTACCAGATCCATGTACTCCTGCAGGCACTCTCTGTCGTATTTGTATAATTTCTGGGTGTACTCAGCCTGGTTCAGGATGCTGCTTAAATCTTTTCCTTCCAGAATCAGTGCTGCCCAGCCGTTGTCTCCGCCGCTTTCATAGAGGAATTTGATACGTTTTTTCATCTGCTCATACTGCTCGTCCTCTTCTGCCTGTGCGTCACTTAATTTTTTCTGAGTATCTTCAATCTCAGTCTGTTTCTCTGCAATTTCATTTTTCAGATTTTCAACGGATGCCATGGTTACGACAAGCTGTGCGTCCAGGTCATCAATCTCGCCGGTAATCTGATTCTTTTTGGTTTCCAGATCGTCGATTTCTGCTTTTGCGTTGTCAAGCTGTGCACTGGTCTCGGCCTGTGCTGCCTGCTGCTGCTGTAACTGCTCCTGTTTGGAGGCGCTTACTGTCATTACCTGAGCTGCACTTACGATCACTGCTAAACTTAAGGCAAGAAATTTTTTTCTCATTCTTTCACTCCCAAATTGATTCGTTGTATGTAGGATTTCTGTTTCCAGTTTTACCTGTTTCTTAGAAATTCAATTATTCTGTAACAATTTTGAAATATTTTCCCCAATTCTTTTACATAATATCACAATTCACAAATGGATGCAAGGAAAAATATCCCGCCTTTTTGTAAACAATTCGTGAACAGTAACGATACATGTTATTTTACCTTCTGTACACTCACACAACTCAATTTGTATTGATCCGGCGAGGAAAGCGCATCGCCGTCGGGGATTGAAAAGTCCTCTGCGGAGAATTTCGCACAGAGTGCCCGGTACTGATCCTCTGTAAAGGACGGCACCGCATCCTGATTCCATTCCAGACTGATTTCCTGATCGGTCACGCCGCGCGTTACAATTTTCCCGCCTTCAAAATCCTTTTGTTTCATTTCTTTTAACGCATTGTAAACTGCAGTTCCATAATCCAGACGTACTTTCAGCACGGCATTGGCGTACTCCTCCACGCCGCCGTTTGCGATCAGTGCTCCGCCTGCCGCAGATGCTGCTGCGCCAAGTACATTCTGATACGATACACCGTCCGAGAAGAGAATCTGTCCGCCCTCACCATACCAGCTTTTGATTTTTTCCAAATACGACGGTGATACGCTGCTGCTTTTCCGATACGTATAATCCAGCGTGATGCTGTTTTCTCCAAGTCCCAGATCCGCAGCGGCCGTCTCTGCACCGAGTGCATAACCTGTCCCGTACTTTGTTCCGTTCTCTTCGTTTTTCTGTCCGATATAGCCAGGTGCGTGTAGCCGGCCTGTACTGCCGCATATCCTGCCAGGTAGCCGGCCTCTGATACATCAATTTCCAGGCTTTCTGTATTTCCGCGGAGACGGCTGCGGCCGCTCTCACTGACCGGTTCTGCCTCCAGCAGCAGAAAACGGACATCCTCCAGTCGCGCTGTGCATCGTAAACGGCGCGGCTCATGCTCGTTCCGGCACAGACGATAACGGATGCTCCTTCTGCGCCGCCTCTTTGATGGTGTTTTCATAGTCCTCTGTTGTCCGTCCTGCCGGAACACTTGCTTCATATTTCAGACCGCTCTCGTCTCCATACTGCGCAAGACCGTTCCATGCTGACTGATACACGGCATCGGAAGCTACCTCACTGCCGTCGGTTACCAGCACCAGATCCACTGGTTCCGTCTTTTCTTTTCCGCAGCCGCCCAGCAGCAGCAACGACACTACGCCAAGACAGAGCGTCCATTTCCAGCTCTTTCGCATGTTTACTCCCCTTGTATTTTTATTTTCCAGATTTTTTCTTTTGTATTTCTGATCTGCGTCTTTCACGCACCTTCTAGTATAGACAATTCCAGCGCAAAAGAAAGAGAGAATACACGAACTACAAAGTTTTTTTGTATTCTCTCTTATTTTTTATAGAAGATATTTTACTGGAACAGATCGTTCAGGATTTCTGCCGGTTTCTTCCTGCGGTAGCCTTCACTGTCACTTAAGATACTGCTGCTCCAGGTGAAATGATTCACACCGGTCAGATAGGACCGGTCAAGAACTTTTACACCATACCGCTCATACGCAACCGGATAATACATTTTCATGTATTCATTTGCCAGCTCAATAGCTTCACTGTTAATGCTTCCTGTTGAAGAAACGGTTCCGCCAAGCTGAATATACGGCGGTGTCGCATGAATGACAACCACGCTGCCGTCCGAGCACTGGCCAATGACAATCCAGACATGACCGCTCTTGCTGACCACATCACCCGGCGTAAATTTCTGGGACGTATCGCCTGTCACGCAGGTTCCCCAGCCTTTTCTTGCAAAGTAGGCCGGCATTCCAGTGGAGGTTGTCGTTGCATACTCTTTCGTCACCTGATGTGCGGTCCATCCGACATAGCCGGAACAGTCAAGACCTTTTCCGTACTCATACAGATGATCGGAATAGTTGTAGGTGGAATTCTGTGTATTGAAGAATTGTTTCCACTGCGCATTGACGCCGTAACTCTCTGCCTCTGCGTCTGTGTGGCCGCCTCCCCAGATATACAGGGTATTTCCAAGCGGAAGCAGTGCATTTTTCAGAAAGTTCCGTACGGTGCGGACACCGATCTGCGCGGACGGTTCAAATCCGTCCGGACTCTGTACCAGCTTGCCGTCCTCATCGAACACATACGTTTTTCCGTCGATCACCTGTTTTCCGGTTATCATGCCGCCCCAGCTTCGGAAATAGTATGTATTTCCGCCAATCGACTGCCAGCCGATTGCCATTTTCGAGTCAGATCCAAGGTAATAGAGGTTATTATCATAGGTAATAAACGCATTCTTGTACATGCCGCCCCAGCTTCTCGGATAATAATAGTTATAATCCCAGTATACCCAGCCGCTTGTCGCCATAACGCCGTTTTTGTCTACATAATAATAGTTCCGTCGTACTGAAACAGCTCGTCATCTCTTCTGGTTCCATTGGCGTTGATCCAGTAATACGTTCCGTCCAGAAGCAGCCAGCCCGTATGGCTTGTGCCGTCCTCATCGAAATAATATGTTTTTCCGCCGTTCTGCACCCAGCCGGTGGCAAATGTTCCATCTGAATTGGCATAGTATGTTTTACCGCCGATGGTAAATGTCTGATCATGGTACAGACCGCCCCAGCTCTGGAATGCGTATTTTGTTCCGCCGATGGTATGAATTCCGGTGTACATGCCGCCCCAGCTTCGGAAATAGTAGCGGTTTTTGTCGTAGGTGATCCATTCAGACGATGCCATCGTACCGTCTTCTTTCATCCAGTACCAGTTGTTGTCATATTTCACCCAGCCGGTCTGAAGCGACGTATCCTTGTTGATCCAGTAATACGTTCCGTTGGTCAGATACCAGCCCTCTTTTGTAATCTGCTCGCCGTCTTCCAGAAAATAGTATTTCTTTCCATTGATATCGCAGACACCTGTATAGAAGGTTCCGTCATCCTTTGCCCAGTATTTCTTTCCCTGCCAGGTAAAAGATTCGTTATGGTAAACGCCGCCCCAGCTGTGGAAATAATATCTTGTTCCGTCAACCTCTTTCATTCCGGTGTACATCACACCGTCACCGTCAAAATAGTATCGGTTGTTGTCATACGTGATCCATTCAGATGCAGCACGTGTGCCGTCCGCTTTCAGCCAGTACCATTTGCCTTCCAGCTTCAGCCAGCCGGTCTGAACAGAACCATCCTGATTAATCCAGTAAGTCTGATCTCCCAGCTGAACCCAGCCGGTCTGGCTGGCATGATAGATCGATCCGTCATTCTGCGCTATGTAGGTTTTCCCTTTTACGGTAAAGAAGGTGTTTCGATATACACCACCCCAGCTCTGGAAATAATACTCGTTTCCTCCGATGCTCTGGAAACCGTTTTTATAAATGCCGCCCCAGCTCCGGAAGTAATACAGATTGTTGTTGATTTCTTTCCAGCCGGATGTCATCATGACACCATTATCATCAAACCAGTACCAGTTATCATCGTACAGCAGCCAGCCGGTCTGCAGGACGCCGTCTTCTCTTACCCAATAATATGATGTGCCTTTTTTCAGCCAGCCTTTTTGTGTGATCTGCGCTCCCGTAGTATCATCAAATGCGCAGAGATCACCATGTCCATTCATTGTTCTGACTATTCCACGGGCAACGATACCATTTTCCTGTACATAATACATTTTTCCGCTGATGCTGAGATACACATTTCTCTGAATGCCGCCCCAGCTCTGGAAATAATAAAGGTTTCCATCTACTTCCTGAAAACCATTTTTATAGATTGCTCCGTCTCCCTTGGCATAATAAAGATTATTATCGTATGTGAACCAGCTGTTTTCTGCCATGCGGCCGTTCCGGTCCGGATCCAGCCAGTACCAGTTTCCATTCCGGTAAAGCCATCCTGTTTTCAGCTGTCCGTTCTCATAAAAATACCAGCCGCTGTCGCCTGCCTTAACCCAGCCATTCTGACTGGCCCGCACAGCAGCACCGCTGTCCTGTGAAGCCTGTGTCTGCGTTTCACTCTGTATCCCGCTCTGCTGATCCTCTGTCTCCACAGACTGGTCCATCACCGTGCTGCTCCCCACAGCACTCGCGGAAACAGTCGTCGGATGTACGCTGAGCATCAGCACCATAAAAAGTGTACCGCCCAGAAGACTTCTCAATTTTTTCTTCGATGTCATTGGTAAGTAACTCCCTTACTATATTATATCTGCTTTTCTCTCCATGTTATCATTAGAAATTATATTATCTTTTGTAATATTTTGCAATAAAAACGTAAAAAAAGAGACATTCACGAAGGAATGTCTCTTTTTTCTGTGTTTTATTTCATGCTCTATTCTGTCTTTTCAAGACAATATCCTGTGTTATTAGAACAGTCCTGTAATCTTTCCAGTAGCGTCTACATCGATACGCTCTGCTGCCGGAACTTTCGGCAGACCTGGCATGGTCATGATGTCACCGGTCAGGGCTACGATGAAGCCTGCACCTGCGGAGATTTTCAGGTTACGTACGGTAACTTCGAATCCGGTCGGTGCGCCGAGTTTGGTCTGATCATCGGTCAGGCTGTACTGGGTTTTTGCCATACAGATCGGGCAGTTGCCAAATCCGAGAGCCTCTAACTGTTTTGCCTGTTTCTGTGCATTTGCGGTCAGGACAACTCTGCTTCCGCCGTAGATCTTCTGAACGATGGCGTTCAGTTTCTCTTCGATGGAGCCTTCCAGATCGTATGCATAGGTGAAATCGTTCGGCTGCTCGCAAAGACGGACAACTTCTTCTGCCAGGGCTACGCCGCCCTCGCCGCCTTTTGCCCATACCTCGGACAGAACAACGTTGACACCGAGCTCTTTGCATTTCTCCTCAACCAGCTTCAGCTCTGCTTCGGTATCGGTCGGGAATGCGTTGATGGCAACGACACATGGCAGTTTGTATACGTTTGTGATGTTGCTTACGTGTTTCAGAAGGTTCGGCATACCTTTCTCCAGTGCTTCCAGGTTCTCGCCGTTCAGTTCTGCTTTCGGAACGCCGCCGTTGTATTTCAGGGCACGAACAGTTGCTACGACTACAACTGCATTCGGTTTCAGGCCTGCCATACGGCATTTGATGTCGAGGAATTTCTCAGCACCAAGGTCAGCACCGAAGCCTGCCTCTGTGATAGTGTAATCTGCTAATTTCAGGCACATTTTGGTTGCTGTTACAGAGTTGCAGCCGTGTGCGATGTTTGCGAATGGTCCGCCGTGAACGATAGCCGGAGTTCCTTCCAGAGTCTGTACCAGGTTTGGTTTCAGAGCATCTTTTAAGAGTGCTGCCATAGCGCCTTCTGCGTGCAGGTCACCTGCGGTTACCGGTTTCTGCTCGGATACTTTTCCGTAGGTATATCCGATGATGATCTTGGAAAGTCTTTCTTTCAGATCTGTGATGTCGCTTGCCAGACACAGAACTGCCATAACCTCAGATGCTACGGTGATGTCATAGCCGTCTTCTCTCGGCATTCCGTTTGTTCTTCCGCCAAGTCCGTCTACAACGCTTCGAAGCTGACGGTCATTCATATCTACGCATCGTTTCCAGGTGATCTTTCTCGGATCGATATTCAGAGCGTTGCCCTGGAATGTGGTTGTCGATCATAGCTGCCAGCAGGTTGTTTGCTGCACCGATTGCATGGAAGTCACCGGTGAAGTGAAGGTTGATATCTTCCATTGGAACAACCTGTGCGTATCCGCCGCCTGCTGCTCCGCCTTTTACACCGAAGACCGGTCCAAGAGATGGCTCGCGAAGTGCAACCATTGCTTTTTTACCGATTCTGGAAAGTCCGTCTACCAGACCTACAGAAGTTGTTGTTTTTCCTTCTCCTGCCGGTGTCGGGTTGATGGCTGTAACGAGGATCAGTTTTCCATCCTCAGCATTGGTGTCTTTTAACAGGTTGTAATCAATTTTTGCTTTGTACTTTCCGTACTGCTCCAGATATTTGTCATCAATACCTGCTTTTTCTGCGATCGCTGTGATCGGCTGCATGGTACATTCCTGTGCAATTTCAATGTCTGATTTGTAACCCATTGTTTTAAAATCCCCTTTCTTTTTTCCGCTTTGTCCGCCGATTGATAGCCATATTTTACCATGTTTTGTAAGATGATTCAATTGATAATTATTTATTTCACAATCTTTATACGTTTTGTACCAAAAATGCAGAAAATTCCGCCAAAAGGCGGAGCGGCACAATTCTGCATTAAAAAAGAAGGATTCCCGCTTTTTGCTGCCGAAAATCCTTCTCTTTTTTATTTTTTAAGAATACTGCGATTCATCCACCTCAAACGGTTCGTCGCACGGTCCTTCGAGGAGGCGGTAGCTGCCCTGTGTGGAGAAGTAATACCATTTTCCGTCGATCAGTTTCCATCCTTTTACGGCGTAGCCGTTTGCGTCAATGTAATATCTCTGCTCGGTGTCGTTTGCATAGCGGTGCGGGTTCAGGGAAACCCATTCGCTTTTGGCCCATCGGTCTTCGTCTTCGATATAGAACTTCCAGCCCTCATCGGTTTTGGTCCAAATGGAGGTTACCTGCTCTTCCATTTTTTCGAAGAATTTGGATTTCTGGGAGAGATCATCATTGAGCTGGTCGAAGGTCAGCTTCTCTGCAAGCGTCTGTTCACCTGAAAACAGGTTCGTTCCAAGACCGAGGCGGTCACCCTCAATGGTAGCTCCGAGACTTGCGATGGTGGTCGGGAACATGTCCATGGTGGTGAAACTTCTGTTTTTCTCCTGCTGCGGCTGGATCGGAGAGTTGATGATCACGTTGTATACGGTTCTGGTGTAGTCCGGATCAACGTTCTCACAGAAATCGGAATCCATCGTCAGATGGTCGCCAGAAATTACGATCGTTGTGTTCTCGTAGAAATCCTGCTGCTGAATCCAGGAAACGAACTCGGTGACCTGCTTGCTGGAGCAGTGCAGAACCATTCCGTACTGGTTGTCACCGTCGTTTTCTTCATCGCAGAGCTCACACGGATATCCATCCTCAAAATGGGTGTCTGCGGTCAGCATGGTGAAGTTGAACGGCTCTCCCTCTGCTGCGATTTCGGTCAGGCGGTCTTTGGCAAAGGAAAAGAGTTTTTCATCCTCATAGCCCCACCATTCGTAATATCCTTCCGGGATCAGGCCTTTTTCCATAGCCCAGTTGTAATCGTCTACTTCGTAGTCGCCGTGCTCTTTAAAGTACTCTTCCCGGCCGCCGAACTGTCCGATTGAACCGATGAAGAAATACTGCTTGTAGCCTTCATCCGCCAGGACATCACCCAGGGTATTGATTTCCGGGAAGAAGCTGGTCTGATATGCCATCTCATTTCGCTGGATTCCGATGCTGAGAGGCAGACCGGAGGTCTGTGCGAAAATTCCGGCAATGGTCCAGGTTGCGTTTACGGTAGGCTGGCCGCCGCCGAGCAGCTCCGAATTGGAAAAACTGATGTTGTCTGCGGCAAGCTGGGTCAGCTCTGGGATATAGTTTTTATCGAATGCTCCGCCGGAGGCTTTGTCTGCGTAGGTGCTCTCCATGGATTCCAGATAGAGATAGATCAGATTTCGTTTCTGTTCCGGGAACGTGATATTCACGCGGTCCGGATCTACGTAGTTGTCTTCTACCACGGTATTGTACGTGCTCTGATTTTTCAGATAATCTTTTACGTCCAGTGCTGCCCACACGTCATTGATGGAATAGACGATGCTGGCGGCTCCTGCCGCGATACAGATCATCCGAACGCCACATGGGCTTTGCGTTTCTCGAAGAAAAATGCTGACCAGAATCAGAAGGATGAGTGCTGCCGCTGCGATCAGCGCACTTGAGCAGATATAACTCATCAGAAGATCATGGCTGGTTCCGGCAATCGGGGCCTTTAACTGGTAAACAAGCTCTTCCATGCTCAGATTCGGCCATGTTTTCCGCATCCAGCGCTCGGACGTAAACAGCAGCACGCCAAGCGTTCCGATCAACACTGCAAACACAGCCAGCAGAATGCGCCCTGCTTTTTTCGTTTTTTTCTGTTTCTTGTGTTTCATCTTCCTACCTCCAAAAAGCATTACAGCTTACAAAATCTTAACTTTTCTTTACAATCGCCTTACGTATTATAGCAAAGACCGTTTTAAAAAGATAGAAAATTTTTATAAAATTTTTGCACAAAAAGTGCAGCCAAAAACATATTTTTTGCATGACACATAAAAACCCGCCCGGCACCGCAAATCTCTTCGCGGCCCAAGCGGGTTTTTCATCTCTATTCCGGGAAAGCCTTATCAGCTTGCCTTGTTCTTTCTCTGTTTGATGACCTTCAGTCGTGTGAACTCCTCGCGCTCCTTCTCCTCCAGTGCGTCCGCGATATCCTTGGACAGCTGGGTGTAATGCGGAATCGTGATGTTCTTCAGCGCGTTGGCACGCTTCTGTGTTTTCTTGATTGCCGCAGCAAGGCGGTACGCCGAGTTCTCAATCATGGAAAGGTTTAAGGTCAGGTCTTTTACTTTTTCAAAGGCCTGTCTTGCCTGATCCAGGGACTCCTTCGTGCTGTAGTAAGCATACGTCGGGGCCTGTCCGGACGGATCAGCCTCTACCAGCGGAATTTCCACGCCCATGATACTCCTTGTCTTGATCCGGATGGATTCCTCCACCGGAACGGTATAGGACACGGTCTGTACGTTGGTGATACCGATTTCCATGTTCGCAATCTGCAGTGCCGCATAAGCCTCGCGGAATGTCACATCGATCTGACGCTGAATGTCTTTTGCCTCATCGATCAGGCCCATGAGCTCGCGGATCAGAATATTCCGCTTCTTGTCCATCAGCTCGTAACCCATGTGGGCAAGTTTCAGAGAGTTCTTTGCAAGAATCAGGTTTCCCTTGGTAGGAAAGGTATTCGGGTCCATTCCGATCTCACTCCTCTCGCTTACTCATTCATGGCATCGGCTTCTGCCTTTGCTTTTGCTACTGCATCAATGGTGGTCGGATGATAATACTGATCCAGAACCTTGGTGTTGACACGGTCGAGCTCTTCTCTCGGAAGCAGTCCAAGAAGCTCCCATGCCTTGTTCAGCGTATCTTCCATGGAACGGTTTTCATCCATTCCCTGGCCGATGAATTCATGCTCGAATTCATTACCGAATACCAGGTACTGTTTATCGATCGGAGAAAGCTCATCCTCACCGATAACGGATGCCAGGGAACGCGCATCTCCTACCTTTGCATAGCAGGAGAACAGCTGGTTCGCTACGTCCTGATGATCCGCTCTTGTATAGCCTTCACCGATACCGTCCTTCATCAGACGGGACAGACTCGGCAGTAGCTGATTGGCGGGTAAATAGACTGACCGTGAAGCTGGCGGTCCAGTACGATCTGACCCTCTGTGATGTAACCGGTCAGGTCAGGGATCGGGTGCGTGATATCATCGTTTGGCATGGTCAGGATCGGAATCTGTGTTACGGATCCCTCTACGCCCTGTACGATTCCGGCGCGCTCATACAGCGTAGCCAGCTCACTGTACAGGTATCCAGGATAACCTTTACGGGAAGGAATCTCTCCACGGGAGGAGGAAACCTCACGCATAGCCTCGCAGAAGGATGTGATATCGGTCAGGATAACCAGGATATGCATGCCTTTCTCGAATGCAAGGTACTCGGCAGCTGTCAGTGCTACCTTCGGAGTGATCAGACGCTCTACAACCGGGTCATTTGCCAGGTTCAGGAACATAACAACATGGTCAGATACACCGCTTTCCTCAAAGGTCCGGCGGAAGAACTCTGCTACGTCGTATTTAACACCCATAGCGGCAAATACGATTGCAAACTTCTCATCAGAATCTCCAAGGGATGCCTGCTGTACGATCTGTGCTGCCAGCTGGTCGTGCGGAAGTCCGTTTCCGGAGAAGATCGGCAGCTTCTGGCCACGAATCAGGGTGGTCAGACCGTCGATTGCAGAAATACCGGTATGGATATAGTTTCTTGGGTATTTACGGGTAACCGGGTTCAGCGGCAGGCCGTTGACGTTTCTTCTTACCTCTGCGTCAATCGGTCCCATGCGGTCGATCGGTTTTCCGATACCGTCGAAGGTACGTCCCAGAATTTCCTCGGAAAGTCCGATCTCCATCGGATGTCCGGTCAGACGGGTATGGGTATTGGTAAGAGACATGCTCGAAGTTCCCTCAAATACCTGAATAACGGCTTTGTCTTCGTATACGGCAACGATACGTCCCAGTTTTTTCTCATTGCCGTCTACGGTAAATTCTACGATTTCCTCGTAGGAAGCATTTTTTACACCTTCCAGAACAACCAGAGGCCATTGACCTCACTAAGGCCTAAATATTCAATTGCCATGATGAATTCCCTCCTTAACCATTCTTCTCGAGTACCTTATCGTAGAAGGTGTCGATATCTTTTTTGTATGTGTCAAACAGATCCAGACGGTCATTCGGTACATCGTATTTAATAGAAACGACGCGGTCGAAGATCTTGTCCTCTTTCAGTACGGACATTGGCATGCCCATCGTCACGAGCGCTTTGGATTTCTTGTACAGATAAAGAATAACTTCCATCATCTTGTACTGTTTTTCCAAGGATACGCAGGTGTCATCTGGATGGAATGCGTTCTGCTGCAGGAAGCCCAGTCGAATAACTCTGGCGATTTCCAGGGTCAGCTTCTGGTCATCCGGAAGAACATCGCTACCGATCAGTTTTACAATTTCCATCAGGGAGCTCTCGGAGTTCAGGATTCCCATTAACTGGTTCCGCATATCTACAAAGTTTTTGTTTACGTGATCTTTGTACCACGGCGACAGATCCTGCAGGTATTCACTGTAGCTGGTCAGCCAGTGGATCGCCGGGAAATGACGGGCGTAAGCCAGAGATTTGTCCAGTCCCCAGAAGCAGCGGACGAAACGTTTGGTGTTCATGGTAACAGGCTCGGAGAAGTCACCACCCTGCGGAGATACAGCTCCGATGATGGATACGCTTCCCTCTGCGCCGCAAAGGGTCTGCATCATGCCGGCACGCTCATAGAAAGCGGACAGACGGGATGCCAGATATGCCGGGAAACCTTCCTCGGCAGGCATTTCCTCCAGACGGCCGGACAGCTCACGGAGTGCCTCTGCCAACGGGATGTGGAGTCTGCCATGATTGCTACATCATAGCCCATATCGCGGTAATACTCAGCCAGTGTCAGTCCGGAATACAGAGATGCCTCACGGGCTGCAACAGGCATGTTGGATGTGTTGGCGATCAGGGTAGTACGGTCCATCAGCGGGTTGCCGCTCTTCGGGTCGATCAGTTCCTGGAACTCCTCCAGAACCTGTGTCATCTCGTTTCCACGCTCTCCACATCCGATATAGATGATGATATCGGCATCAGACCATTTTGCGATCTGGTGCTGGGTCATGGTTTTTCCGGTACCGAATCCGCCAGGGATGGCTGCTGTGCCGCCTTTTGCGATCGGGAACATCGTATCCAGGATACGCTGTCCTGTGATCAGCGGAACGGATGCCGGATATCTTTTCAGGGTTGGACGCGGTACACGGATCGGCCATTTCTGTGCCAGTGTGATCTCTTTTTCGGTGCCGTCCTCCAGCTTCAGTTTTACAATCGGGTCAAGGATGGTGTACTTTCCGTCTTTGGCGGCCCAGATAACCGTGCCGTTGACATCCGGCGGAACCATCGATTTGTGTACGATGGAACGAGTCTCCTGTGTCTCTGCAATGATTGCGCCGCCCATCAGCTCTTCGCCTTCCGAAACAGTTACATGGACATCCCATTTTTTCTCTGTATCCAGAGAATCTACGGTAAGGCCGCGGCTGATGTATTTACCGGACTGCTTTGCAATCTCGGACAGCGGACGCTCAATACCGTCAAAAATGTTGTTCAGGATTCCAGGTCCCAGTGTAACAGAGAGGGCATCTCCGGATGCGGTAACTGTTTCGCCTGGTTTCAGTCCTGTGGTTTCCTCGAAAACCTGTACTGTAGTGGTATCCTTTGTCAGGGCAATAACCTCGCCGACCAGACGTTCTTTACCAACGTAAACCATCTCGGACATTTTAAATCCGGTGTTTCCTTTCAGATATACGACCGGACCGTTGATTCCATAGATAACTCCGGTTTTATTCATGCTCTACACCTCCGTGAAAGATGAAATTCTCCCGCTCTTCGTTCAGAAGGGTCTCGAAGGAATTATCGATCAGAATATTTTTCTCCGGAATGACCGCGCGCACGCCGCCAAGGAACGGCATGGCCGAAATGGTAAGGGTTACGGAGAGTTTCTGCTCCAGGGAAGCCTTATGAGCTTCGTCTGACGGATCCAGATATAAGGTCAGTTTGTCATTTCCGGCAAACGTAACGGCTTCGCGGATTTTGCGCTCCAGATACTCCTCATAGGATGGATCCTTTTTATAAGCGGTAAGTTTTTCACGAACTTCTTTAAACAGTTTTTCTTTTAATTCCAGATTTTTACGGGACAGCTTCCGTCTGATATGAAGCTGATCCGCAGACAGTGTCTTATTGACATCACGTTTTGCTTTCTCGGTCTCGGCAGCAACTTCTTCTTCTGCCTGACGTCTTGCGGTTGCTTTATGCTCCTCGAAGATCTTATCCAGAGCTTTCTGGTGATCGCCGATCACACGTTCTGCTTCACGGTTTGCACTGTCCAGGGAATGATTATAAAAATTCTGAAGTTTTTCCTCAGTAGTCAATGTGTGTCACCTCCAGGGCATTCTTACAGTTTTAATCCAATAGATTCATTTACAAAGGAAGTGATAAAGTCCGGCGCTCTTCCGGTACCGTGACGGTCCGGAATTTCAATGAGCAGCGGAAGCTTATGGTTGAGGCGGACATCCTCCAGAATGTCCGGGAATTCCTTCCCGAACTTTTCTGTAAGGAGAATAATTCCGATCTCTTTGTCTGCCAGTGTTTTCTGCAGTGTATCATAAAGCTCCTCGCGCTCATGAACGACAACGCCTTCCACTCCGGCCAGGCGCATGCCCGTCTGAGTGTCTACGTTATCACTGATCAAGAACATTTTCATTTATGATTCCTCCAACTTAAGGTGAAGATCAATACCTTCCGGTTTTGGAATCAAAGTTTACCAAGAATCATGAAGGAGATGATCAGACCATACAGAGCGATACCTTCGGCCATAGCTACGAAGATCATGGATTTACCAAAGATGCTGCCGTCTTCGCTGATTGCTCCAAGAGCTGCGCTTGCGGAAGATGCAACGGCGATACCGGAACCAATACCGGAAAGACCTGTAACAAGAGCTGCACCGATGTAACCAAGACCGGTTGCAAGACCAGCGCCTGCTTCTGTTGCAGCAGATGCAGTTGTTGCGCCTGCGAAGGAAACAACGGTTGCGATCAGCAGAAGGCCGAAGAAGCCGCTTACATTGGCTGCCAGAGATTTTTTGTAACGATTTTTGTTGTGCTCACCTTTGAAGTAATAAGTCATAGGAACAACGATGGTTAATACCATTGCGATTGCAGTAAGTACCTGTACAAATGCTGAGTTCATAATAGTTTTCCTCCTGAAGTTAATTCATTAAATTTACTCTTTGCTGCGATCCGGAGCCATTTTCACTTTTTCCCGATACAGCTTCCCGCCATATTCGCTTCCATTTTGCATGGCTCTGAATCCTCTTTTATTTCTCGCCTTTTTTCAAAAACGGAACAAACGGTTTTCCATCTCCTTCATAGAACCGGCTGAACATCTCGTAATACTCCAGACGCAGTACCTGGATCGCTACCAGCAGTGCCTCAAGGCAGGCAACGAAGACATTTCCGAGAACAATAACCGGCCAGCTGATGCTGCCGCCGCCTGTTGCTCCGCCGAGCATCAGGACAACCTCCATCATAGCCGCATGGCTGACTGCATATGCGCCGACACGGACAAAGGAAATTGTGTTGGAGAAGTAGCTCAAAAGCACATCGAAGAGTTCGAAGAATGCCTGTACAAAGAACATTCCCTTTCCGGTCTCCGGAAATGCATTGCCCTTCTTCTCTACCATACGCTCCAGTGGCTCTTTTAAGAAGATCGCAAGAAGCGGAATACCGAACATGACTACCATCACGCCGACAGCCGGAGCTTTATGGCCGCTGAACAGGAGAACGAGTGTAACGGCAAGGGCTCCGTAGAAAATGAAGCCTGCCAGGGAGTTCTGGCTGAACAGAAGCTCGCCGAGCTTATGGTTTCTTGCTGCATTGATCATATGCAGAACCATTCCTGTCAGAATCATGAACATACCAAATGCAACCGCTGCGACAAATACGGTGTTCATCGAACCGATGAACGGAAGCGTTGTCATCGCTTCCTTCGGATGCAGCCAGAGTGCCGGTATGACATTCTCAAATCCGAAGAAGCTGCCGAACAAGAATCCGAAGATCACAGAGAATACCGCGCAGGTACTCATGATCGCTGCCAGATCCATCTTCTTGTAGTGGTACAGCAGTGCGCCGCCAATCAGCAGACACAGTCCCTGCCCTACATCGGCAAACATGATTCCGAAAATAAATGCATAGGTAAGTCCTACGATAATCGTAGGGTCAATTTCATTGTAATTTGGCAGTCCGTACATCTTCACGTACATCTCAAACGGACGGAAGATTTTCGGATTTTTCAGCTTTGTCGGCGGCTGACGCAGAACGTTGTTTGCATCATCCTCGATAAAGCAGAAGAGATTTGTGTCGTTTTCGATGTCCTTCTGGAAGGAATCGGCATCTTTTTCCGACATCCAGCCGCACAGAATATAGAAGGTTTCCTTCTTGGATTTCGTGCAGGCTGCCAGGCGACGGACATCAAAGTTGCCGGAGAGCTGCTCTAACTGCTCTTTTGCTGCAACCAGATCCTCTGCGGAATCCGAAAGGCATTTTGCCAGTTTCCGTGAGCACTCGCTGAGTGCATCGTCTGTCTTTTTGATTTCTGCCTGAAGTGCTGCGTAAGCATCCTCCGGCGTTCCGCTGTACTCGTCCGGAACGTAGATTCTTTCGAAGTGCAGGGATGAGAATACGGCGTCCACTTTCGTGACCTGATCTCTTGGGCAGAAGTAAATGCCCCATACATACTGCTCATCGGAATGGCAGCGGTAGAATACCGTATCGCTGTTCTCATAGCAGTAGCTCTCAAATTTGTTGTAATACTCTTTTGTGATCTTTCCGAATCTGAATTTAATAAAGTGGAAATCCAGAATGGAGGAAAGATTGCAGTGCAGATCCTGGAACGGCTCGATTTTCTGTGCTTTTTCCATCAAGTCTTTCTTTTTTGCTTCCAGTTCTGTACGCTCCTGGTTCAACTGGCCAAGGGTGTGATCCAAACCATGGACACAGTTGATGGCATCTTCCAGGGAAAGTCTTTTCGTGGTGGTACGCTTCTCTTCCGGCAGAAGTGCTGTAAAATCTTCCGCCTGTTTTAAGGTCTCTTTGTATGGGTTGATCTGGATATACGGTGTGATATTCTGCATCGTAGACAGCTCCGTCAGAGCGTTTTCCAGATGTATCTCATATTTTGAGAGATAAGTGTTGACCACACGGTCAATGTCGGCTTTCGGCCCGGTGATGCTCAAAAATTTCATCTTGACAATCAATGAGTACACCTCCCCGTGTATTAAGTTTTTGCGATATGCTGCATTGCCTCGTCAGCGCTGATACGGTAACGTACGCACTCGAGTGCAATAATAAGCCGGTTTACCTCGTGCTCTTTGTGATAGAGGTATGAGTATATTGTGGCAACGGAATAAGGATCCTGTCTGGATTCACTGGAAAGTATGTGCTTCATAATGGCTGCATACATGGATTCCAGCGTATCGACCTTGAAGGAATCATACCGTTTCGCATAATAGGTTTGTTCCAGCAGCTGGGAAAATGCACTCATATTCTCGGCTTCTACCAGTGCCTTTACCACATCCTTTTTCAGCCGGTGATGAACCGGAATCAGCAGGGCGTAGATTTGTGCGCTGGTCATGTGATAATAGCGTTTGGAACGGTAGATCCACTGAAGGTTCAGCATGTCAAACTTGCTTCCCCATGCAGCGGTCAGCTCTTCCAGATCCCGCTTTGTCACTACTTTTGATCTGTCTTTCCACATCTGTGCAAAGTAATACAGATCCAGGGTCATCTCATAGTCGAACAGGGTCGGACGCTCGATATCCGCGAGCTGCGACAACGGGGCATAATATTCTGTCCCTTTCAGGTTCGCAATCAGTTCTTCGATCGTCCTGGAGGACGCCAGAAGATTGATGTCCAGCTGGGAATGCTTGTTAAAGAACTCGTCGAATATGGACAGGTTCAATACCACATCACGGTGATCAAATACCGTGTTCAGGCATTCTTTGATAACGGACACTTCGTATCGTTTGAAGTAGAGTGCAAGAAACTTTCTCTGCTCTACATTTGCAAAACGGTACAGCTTGGAAAAATCCCGGTACACCGTCAGGCGCAGCATTTTCTCGATCTGACCCCGGTGAAGGTCAGCTTCGTTGTAGCCCTCAAACAGATCCTCATAGCCTTTATGCTGCTTGAGGTAAGAAACTGCCTGCGGTACACTCTCCAGTTCCACGATTTCCCGAAAATTCTGGTCGTTTAAAAGATGGCTCTGCATGGCTCTTATCTTTGTGGTAAGGCCGCTGTAGGATAATAGACCGCTCATCGTTTCACTTCCTTATAATGTTTTCGTAAATCTGCGTGGACAGTGTTCCGTGATTCTGTTCGTAATAAGCGTCCAGTGAAGATAGAAGTTCGGCGGCAGAGTCCCGCTGCTTTTTCTGATCCGCATCTGTAGTAGAATGAAGTTTTGTTGTGATCTCTTCAATCCGCTTTGCCGTTTCCGCTTCCAGATCTGCATCGAATTTTGCAATCCGCTCTTCCTGCTGCTCGTCCTGGAGCTTCTTCTGATTCTCGGCAGCCTGCATAATCTTAGTAGCAGCCGTTTCGATCTCTGCAAGTTTGTTAATTACAGATTCCATAGCATCGCTTTCCCTCCTTATTTATTTAAAAGACAACAAAGACGAGGAAAACTCCCCGCATCTTTGCTGTTAGTATTCTACACCTTTTTTTCCAAAGTTGACATATTGAAATCGTAAAAAAAAGTGGGATTTCGATCGACTTTTTAATTAAAAATAGACAATGGGTCATATTTTTTCTTCCAATCTCAATAGCCAAAAGATGGTCCCTCATATGATTTCGATATGGATCCAATCCGATTGTCATATTGCTGATAAGAAATGCTATGTGCAGGTTGATATTGTATACAGTATTTTGAAAACTTCGAAAATTTGAAAACGGGATTTTTCTGTTTTGCTTTTTCGGGAGCTATGATATACTGGATATGATTGGCTTTTATTCTAATATTTATCACTTAAGAAAGGAATTTTACGCATATGCGCCTTAGAAATATCAGAGGATCAAAAGATGTGATTGCTTCCTGTCCGTTCGTTGTGCAGGAGCCGGAGAGCTGCCGGGGACGGTGGGCTGAAATTTTTGGAAATGAAAATCCGATTCATATTGAGGTCGGTATGGGAAAGGGCCGCTTTTTGATGGATATGGCGGTTCTGCATCCGGAAATCAACTACGTCGGCATTGAAATGTACGACAGCGTGCTGCTCCGCGCAGTACAGAAACGGGAAAAACTGGAGACGGAAATCAAAAACCTGTTCTTTATCCGCATGGATGCACGCCAGCTTCCGGAAGTGTTTGCTGAGGGCGAGGTAGACCGCATTTACCTCAACTTCTCCGATCCGTGGCCGAAAGACCGCCATGCGAAACGGAGACTGACGTCACATGAGTTTCTTGCACGGTACGAGAAGATTTTAAAGAAGGACGGAACACTGGAATTCAAAACCGATAATAAAGATCTGTTTGACTTCTCTCTTGAAGAGATGAAAAATGCAGAGGGATGGGAACTCACTGCATTCACATACGATCTGCACCACGATGTGGTTCTCTCAGAAGGAAATGTAATGACGGAATATGAGGAGAAGTTTTCCTCAATTGGAAACCCGATCTGTAAGATGGAGGCACGGTTTCTGTAGCGGAATGCTTTCGCAAATGATTTGATTCCCATCCAAAATACAAACCGGCAGCAGAACGGTCTCTTGAAAAGTAAGACCGCTCCGCTGCCGGTTTTTCTCTGTTTCTATCGCAATGTAAAAAAGTTGATACACAGACTTTTGGTATTTTGCTTGTAAAACAAGAAAAACACCGTCCCCGCAGCTCTCAGGTCTGCAAAAACAGTGCTTTCGATGCGCCTTCAGGGACTCGAACCCTGGACAAATAGATTAAGAGTCTACTGCTCTACCAACTGAGCTAAAGGCGCTTACTTTTGTTTTTCTGTGTTTCATTGGATGATCCACTCGCTGAACACAAATAAGATTATAAAGGATTCTGCCGAAAAAAGCAACCTTTTTTTCACTGTTTCTTTACTTTTGTTAAAAACAGCGAAAACAGGTCTTATAATTCTATTAAATTTCACAATTTTTTCGTATATTTCCGTTTGTTTCGATGACGGCTCCAATGGCAGCCGAACCTACTTCCGTTTCTTATCTTTCTTTTTCAAAAGCTTCTCCAGCTCCTGCATGGATTTCTGGATTTTATAAAGACAGCCGCTGCCGGCATATTTATTCTGATAGCAGAAATCCTGGAGTTTCTGCTGAAGGAAACATGATTTTCTGATCAAACTTCTTCTCCGCTTTCCGGCGTACCGGACACGGGCACCGGAAAAGTTCTTTTTCTTCTATATTATACAGGGAATGTCAACATTGACCAGAAAATAGCTTGTTTTAGCCATTGTTTTCCCATTTTCTTTCCGCTATAATACAGCAAAAACTACTATTTATACTTTGGGGGAATTTTTATGAAAACACGAATGAATTTTAAGGATGAATTTTACCAGAAACTAAAACTCCTCGTCCTTCCGATTGCGATCCAGAATTTTATGCTGGCTCTCGTCAGCGCAACGGATGCGATCATGCTGGGCTGGATTGATCAGACTTCGTTGTCTGCTGTTTCACTGGCCGGACAGGTGCAGTTTGTTTTGAGCCTTTTTATCTCAGGCATCGCGGCGGGCGCCGGTATTATGGCAGCGCAGTACTGGGGGAAACAGGATGCCGCTTCGATCGAAAAAGTGATTCCGATCGCACTTCGCACCAACCTGCTGTTCTCCGGCCTGTTTACCATCCTTGCCGGTTTCTGTCCCGAAATGCTGATGCGCATCTTTACAAATGATGCGGCCCTGGTTGCAAGCGGAAGCCAGTATTTACGCGCTGTTGCACTCTCCTACGTACTCTGCGGTATTTCGCAGGTCTATCTGATCCTGCTGAAAAACACCGGTCATGCAGCAGTCAGCTCCCGCATCAGTTCCACTGCGGTTGTACTGAACATCATTTTAAATGCCATCCTCATCTACGGTCTTTGCGGTGCTCCGGCACTTGGGATCCGCGGAGCAGCTTATGCAACGGTAGCTGCCCGCGTTGTGGAACTGATCTGGGCTTATCTCGAGACAAAGAAACCGGAGCGTGTACGGATTCTCTGGAACCGCCTCTTCTCTTCCGCAGGGAAAATACTTTCAGAAGACTTCTGGCGCTACACGCTTCCCGTGCTTGCGGCCTCCCTCGTCTGGGGAATTGCCTACGTTCTGTACTCCGTTATCATGGGCCACATGGGAAGCGATGCTGTTGCAGCAAACTCGATTACCTCGATTGCAAAGAGCCTCCTCTCCTGCCTGATCCGCGGTGTGAGCGGCGGTGCCGGTGTTCTGATCGGAAACCTGCTCGGTGCAGATGAACTCGAGAAAGCACGCGAATACGGCGGCCGCCTGACGCATCTTGCAATTGCCATCGGCGTTGTGACCGGCGGTCTTCTGATGTTGATCTCTCCTGCAATCGTCCACTTCGCTCCGCTTACCGATACCGCGGCAGAATATCTGCAGTACATGCTTCTCTTCTGCGGTCTGAACTTGATGGCACAGTCGGTCAACACCACCGTTCTCGACGGCATCTTCTGTGCCGGCGGCGATGCAAAATTCGATATGCAGGGAAATATCGGCGCGATGTGGTGCTTTTCCGTACCGCTTGGCTTCCTCGCCGCGTTCTGGCTGAAGCTGCCGGTCATGGTTGTCTACTGTATCGTAAACCTCGATGAGATCGTGAAACTGCCTGCGGTTTATCTTCATTATAAAAAATACGTCTGGGTACGCAACATCACCCGCGATATCGAAGAATAATTACCGAACTATAAAATCCCCTGCGAAAATCCAAACCGAATGGATTTCCCGCAGGGGATTTCGTTCTTTTATCGTATTACAAATATCGCAATGATTTTACATGGATTTTCTTTCTGCAATTTCTGCCATCTTCGCCTCGTTCAGACGTGTGTCGCCATGGACACGGCTGTAGGAAAGATAGCCGTTCATACGGTCAATCTTCGTCAGGTTCTTGGAACCGCAGACCGGGCAGACATCCATGTCGAGTTCCTGGTGGCCGCAGTCATCGCAGTAAGCCAGGGACAGGTTGACGCCCTCGTAGTAGCCGAGCTCCATTGCACGCTCGATCAGGGTCTTGATCGCACCTTTGTTGTAGCCGACCGGGTAGCGCACATACTGGATTTTTCCGCCGTTGCAGAGCTCCCAGAAACGTCCCTCGAGATCCTGTTTCTGGATCGGGGTGATGTCCTCGGTTACGTGGCAGTGGAAACTGTTGCTCACATACGGGCGGTCCGAAACGTTGCGGACGATGCCGTACTGTTTGCGGAACTGCTCTATCTGCAGGCCGCACAGGGATTCTGCCGGTGTGCCGTAGATCGCATAGAGGATGCCGTCCTCTTTCTTAAACTCGGCAACCTTGTCGTTGATATATTTCAGCGTGTCGAGTGCGAACTGTCCGTCCTCAACAAGAGATTTTCCGTTGTACAGCTCCTGCAGCTCGTTCAGCGCCGTGATACCGAACGATGCGGTCATCGGCTTTAACAGCGGGCGGATCTTGTCGGACGGTTTTAAGTGGCCGCCGTAGAAACCTCCCTCACAGTAAGCCAGCGGGTTCGTGGATGCACGCATCTCGCCGAGGTAATCGTAGGTCCGTTTGTGCAGATCGCGGATCATCTCGAGGTAGAAGTCGAGCACTTCGTGGAAATCGCGGTTCTCGGAACGGGATTTTGCCAGGATCATCGGAAGATGAAGGGAAACGGCTCCGATGTTGAAACGTCCGACAAAGACCGGTTTGTCGTTCTCATCTGCCGGCTCCATGCCTCCGCGCTCGTACCACGGGCTAAGGAAAGCACGGCATCCCATCGGGCTGATGACTCTCTTGTATTTCTTGTACATCTCGGCGATGTAGCCCTCGCCGCTCATCGACAGCCAGTCCGGATACATGGTTTTAGAGGAACAGTCAAGTCCTGCCTCAAAGACATCTTCTGCGATGCCGCCCTCTCCGTGAATTGCCTTGTCATATAAGAAGACGATTTTCGGGAAGAGCACCGGCTTTTTGTGGCCTTTCCTGCCCTGTCCGTTTTTGTGGACCTCGAGAAGGGAGATGGAAATCATCTTCTCGAACATGCTCGTTCCAAGGCCGAGGGTCACGGTAACGAACGGATAATCACCGCGGGAAGATCCAACAGTGTTCAGTTTATACTCAATTCCCTGCCATCCCTGATCGCACTCTCTTCTTACTTTGTCGATCGCATACTCGATGGCTTTCTCCTGTGCACCCTCCAGGATGCGTCGGTATATTTCAGGAACTCTTTTACGTAGTAATCGTAGCTCTTCTGTGCGTACGGAGCAAGGATCTTGTCCACCTCCGGCACGGTAAAGCCGCCGTACTGCTGTGCAGCGGTGCTGAGGACGATATCGCCCATGACATCAAATGCGGTGTCGAGTGTCTTCGGCTCGTTGTACCAGACATTTCCCATCTCGAAACCGCCTTTTAAAACGTTTCCGACATCGAACAGACAGCAGTTCATGGTATCGAGACGTGCGGACTGGTCGTGGATGTAGATGTAGCCGTCCTTACAGGCCTGCAGCTCGTTGCGGTTCATGAAGAACTTGCGGTACAGCTCTTTGTTCAGCTCGTTGAAAATCAGGCTTCGCTTCGTTGCAACTAGGGCGCTGTCGGTGTTGGCATTGCTCTTGTCGCCGATGTAGCGGATGGACTGGCTCTTCGTGTAGACCTCGTCCATCATATGGATAAAATCAGTTTTGTAATTGCGGTAATCGCGGTAGCTTTTTGCCACAGCCGGGTTTACTTTTTCGAGTGCTCCCTCCACGATATTGTGCATATCGCTGATCGGAATTTCGGTCTTTCCAAGAGAATATACATGCTCAGTTGCGAACTTACAGATAAAGTCAATCTCCTGCTGTGAGAAGGTATACAGGATTCTCTGTGCGGATTTATTTACGGCACGGACGATCTTCTGCGCGTCGAATTCTTCTTTGGTGCCGTCCTTTTTGATAATATAAACCATTGTGGTGTCCTCCAAATCAAACACTATATCTTGTGTGTCCCCCACTCTTTTCTTGTAGCGGGTACCACATATTGTAGCATGTTTCTTTTGAAAAGAAAAGGCATTTCCTGTAAGTTTTTATTTTCAGAATATTGCATACTGCTCTTTCGTGCAGACAGAAATCTGCATTTTTCAAATTCGTTCTGCAAGCGTTCCTTCAAAAACGGTCTCGGCCGGGCCGGTCAGAAGGACCTTATTTTTCGTCCGGTCCCATGTAACGAAAAGCCTGCCGCCGCGCAGTTCTACGGCAGTTTCTCCCTCCGAAACACAGCCGGAAAGCATCGCCGCGACGGCTGCCGCACACGCTCCCGTTCCGCAGGACAGCGTTTCACCGCTCCCACGTTCCCAGACTCTCATTTTTATTGTGTGTTGATCTAAAGTCTGGATAAACTCTGTATTGATACGGTCCGGGAAGCAGGAAAGGTGTTCAAAAGCGGAACCGGTCTTTGCAATGGATATTTTTTCCACATCTTCCACCGGAATCACCGCATGCGGATTTCCCATCGAAAGGCAGGTCATCGTATAATTTTCCCCGCACACGGTAATTTTATGCTCCAGCACATATTCCCCCAGAGAAACAACGGGGATCTGTGCGGCGCGGAATTCCGGCGTTCCCATCTCCACTGTCACCTGACAGATCTCATTCAGATTCTCCCCCGTCTGCAGATGAATCACACGGTTTCCGCTGCCGGTTTCGATAGTCAGCGTCGTTTTTCTCGTCAGCCCATGCTCGTACACGTATTTTCCCACACAGCGGATGCCGTTGCCGCACATCGCGCCCTTCGAGCCGTCGGCGTTGTACATTTCCATCGAAAAATCTGCTGTTTTGGATGCCCCGATCAGAATCAGCCCGTCCGCGCCGATGCCGAAATGGCGGTCACTTACCGCTTTTGCCAGCCGTCCCGGACTCTCCACCCGCTCCTCCATGGCATTTACATAGATATAATCATTTCCGCAGCCCTGCATTTTTGTAAAACGCATACACAGCCTCCTCCCAGACTTCTGCCCTTTCCAGTTCCTTACTAAATATGTATTCCGTACCGCGCTTTTGAAAAACCATTTTTCTCAAATCCGCTTCAGACATTGGAAAACGAAGCGGAATGTGATAGAATAGGGGGAACTGATATCGTTACTTACATGAAGTAACTCTCAAATATTTTTAACCATTTATTATGAGGAGGTTTTGATGAAAAAATACCGTTGGGTTTTAACAGCAGTATTTGCCGCTTTCCTCGTGGGAACGAGCGGCTGCGGAAAGAAAACAGAAACGATTCCGATCACAACCATCAGTCAGAGTACCGACGATGACGACCCCAAAGACAATCTGGCGGCCTCCGGCGATTCCGATGAGATTCCGGAATACGATGTGGATCTCTCGAAGAACCTGAACAGTTTTCAGCTTGCCATCTGGGGCGATACATACGAAATTCCGGAATCCTACGCGGATTTTACAGCGCTTGGCTGGGTCTACAGCGGCGACGACACAAAGGAAATCCAGCCGGAATCCTTCTCAGAGGGCGAAAGCTTTGAAAAGGACGGAAACCAGATTACCGTCGATATTGCCAATCCGGACACCACGGCAAAGCCAGTGGCGGAATGCCTGATCGGAGGCATTCACATCGATACCTCGACCGCTGAGGGTCAGAATATCTATGTCGGCCTGCCGAACGGCGTCACCCTGCAGCAGTCGCTGATGGAGGATGTGGAAAGCATCTACGGTGCGCCAAAGGACCGTTATGAGGCCGATACCTCTGTGCAGTTCACGTATGAATACGGGCTGTACCAGACGATCACGCTCGGCTTCGATAACGAAACGGGAATTCTGTATTCCTCGATATGCAGAACTTTACGACCACGGCTGATGCAAAAGCGCTCGATGGTGTCAGCGATGCCACAACACCGGAAGTGGAGGCCTACCAGGCACCGGAAGCCGACAGCAGTGAAATCAACGACTGGACCGTCCGCTTTGACGATGTACTCTATCATCTTCCCGTTCCGGTCAGTGAACTTCTGGACCACGACTGGACCGTCAATACGAAAGAGTCCGATACGGCCGTTTTAAACGGAAAATACGGCTACGTCACGCTGGAAAAGGGCGGTCAGAAGCTTTACTGCACCGTACATAATTACGGCGCGGAGGCGACGACAGTGCGCAACTGTTTTGTTACTTCGCTGTACGGCGATCTCGATACGACAAAGATTCCGATTTCAATCACAAACGGCATCACGCTCGGCACTTCCGAGAGCGATTTTCTGGCGAAGGCAGGGGATGCCAAATCAGAAAAAACGGAAAAAGAGGATAGTAACCTGACACTCTACACATTCTATAGTGATGACGAAAAGCTGGACTACACTGAAATCGGCATCGACAACGATCTGAAGCTGGTACGCAGCATCAAGGTGGTTCACAACCAGCCGGAAGCGCCGGAAGAAGAAGCCAAAAAAACTTCCGCGGAAGATTCATCTTCCGTTTCCGACAGTCAGGAACCGTCCGAAACACCGGCTCCGTAACGATACTTTCAGAAAAATGGCTGCATGGCAGCTTACTACAGACGAAAACGAGGATTTTTATGGAAAACTTATACGACGTTATCATCATCGGCTCCGGCCCGGCGGGTCTTTCTGCCGCGATTTATGCGAAACGCGCAAAGCTCTCCTCTCTTACGATTGAGGCAAACTTTGCAAGCGGCGGCCAGGTGCTGAATACCTATGAAGTAGACAACTATCCCGGCCTTCCGGGCATCAGCGGCATGGATCTCGGAAGCACGCTGCGCGCACACGCTGAAAAAATGGGCGCGGAATTTTCCCGCGAGCGTGTGAAGGAGCTTGTTCTTGACGAAGAGATCAAGATTGTCCGCACGAGAAAAAATGAGTATCATGCCAGAACGGTCATTCTTGCAACCGGTGCGGAGCACCGCGCGTTAAATGTACCTGGTGAAAAGGAACTCTCCGGCATGGGCGTCTCTTACTGTGCAACGTGTGACGGCGCATTTTTCAAAGACAAAACCGTTGCCGTTATCGGCGGCGGCGATGTCGCCGTGGAGGATGCGATTTTCCTTGCCAGAACGTGCAAAAAGGTTTACGTGATCCACCGCCGCGATGAACTGCGGGCAGCCGGTGTTCTCCAGGATGCACTGCTGGCACTGCCGAATGTGGAAATGGTGTGGGATACGGTTGTGGATTCCATCGAGGGAAACGAGATGGTGTCCGGCGTGAAGGTAACGAACAAAAAGGCAGGGGAAGCCGGTGTGATCACGGTAGACGGCGTGTTTATTGCCGTCGGCATCGTTCCGGTCTCCGCACTGATCGCAGGCATCGTAGAAACCGATGAGGCTGGCTACATCAAAGCCGGCGAAGACGGTGTGACGAGCGTGCCGGGCGTGTTCGCCGCAGGCGATGTCCGCACGAAGCAGCTCCGTCAGATCATCACTGCAGCCGCCGACGGCGCGAACTGTGTGACTTCGGTAGAGAAATATCTGATCAGCCACTGATGGCTTCTTTCGAATAGAATACAGCAAAAGCAGGCATTCTTCGTATTGTACGGAGAACTGCCTGCTTTTTTCTGTTTTTCCGTAGTTTCTGAAATCTGAAAAACCTTTCATGTCAGTCGTGTAAAACTTTAAAACCTCTTTTTGTCGAAATTGCACAAAGAAACCGGTTTTTTCCCACACGGGCCAATTTTATAAACATCCCGTCCACAAGTTATCCACATAGTTAACCACCGAAAACATGCCTAAAAACAAGTTATACACCGAGTTATCCACATTATCCACGAAAAACGGTGTGGAAAGCATGTGTTTAAATTTTGCGAAATCAGAACGCGTGTTTTGGTCATAACAGAGAAAACCGTTATTTCGCCAAAAGATTTTACAAAGCACTTGACTTTTTAAGTGTCAATCTCTGTTGGTTTTTGACTTGAATTGTGTGAATTTTTCGTACAATTTAATATTACATTTTTCGTGTTCTTTTGCTGTTTTTACAATGGCTGCAAAAAGAAAATCTCCTGTTCGGAAAACGATTGTTTCGTTCCCAGACAGGAGATTTTGATTGGATTTTTCTTTGTTTTACTCTGCCAGCTTTCCAAGCCGCTTTGCTTCTGCCCTCAGCTCTTCGATCCGGCGGTTGCACATGCCCACCGGGGACGCCGTGTCGATGACACGTTCACAGCTCTTCATCAGCTCGCAGGCGCGGGCAAATGCCTCGTCGCCGATCTCCTGAAACGGTGCTTCGGTTACCGTCTCCATCGCCAGAATGCGGGCGAGCTGGTAATCGATATCGTTCGTATACAGGACGCCTGCCGCAAACGGGACATTTTCCTTCTGCAGTTTCCGGAACACCGGGATTCCCGTTCCGCCGCCTGCGAGGACAAAGACGCGCGGTGTTCCCTCCGGCCGCGGCAGCTCGATGCTTCCGAAGCACGGGTCAAACGAACCATTGTCAATCTCGTATAGTTCGCGGATGATATCCTCGCGGAAAATTGTCTCCGGTGCGCCGAAATGGGAAATAGCATCGCCCTTGACGCAGATGATCTTATCTGAAATTTTCTGTGCCAGATCGATCTCATGCAGCGACATGATGACGGTGATGCCCTTCTCCTTTGCCATGCGGCGCAGAATCGCGAGCAGTTCCAGCTTGTGGCGGATATCGAGGAAAGAAGTCGGCTCGTCGAGGATGATGACCTCCGGCTCCTGACAGATCGCACGCGCAAGAAGCACTCTCTGGCGCTGGCCGTCGCTGATGGCGTTGAAATCGCGGCCGCCGAGCTCTTCGGCATGAACGGCGCGCATCGCCTTCTCGACCTTCTCCTCATCCTCGCGGGTCAGCATGCCGAGCCGTCCGGTGTACGGATAGCGGCCCGTTGCCACGATATCGTGGCAGGTCATCAGCTCCGGCTTCATGCGCTCCGTCAGCACAACGGCCATCTTCGTGGACAACTCGCGGAACGAAAGCTCATGCAGGTTTTTCCCATCAAACTCCACATTTCCGCCGACCAGCTTTAACTGGCGGGTGATGCTTTTCAGAATCGTTGATTTACCGGAACCGTTCGGTCCGATCAGCGTAACGATCTCGCCTTTTTCGATGCTGATGCAGATATCTTTGATCAGCGGCTTCTTATCATAGCCGACCGTCAGGTGGTCCAGATGAAAATAATATTCATTCATATTCTCTTACCCCCTTTTCCGGCGCAGCATCATGAAAATGACGACCGGCGCACCAAAGATCGATGTGACCGTACTGATGGACAGCTCCAGCGGTGCAAACGCCATACGCGCGATCAGGTCGCACATCATACAGAAGACGGCTCCGCCGAGGAACGTTCCCGGGATTACGACGAGCGGACGCGATGTGCCGAGGCTCTGTTTGACGAGGAACGGGACGGCAATGCCGACAAACGAAATCGGACCGGCAAATGCGGTGACGCATGCGGAGAGAATACTCGAAAGCAGAATCAGCGCGATGCGGAATACTTTGATGTTGACACCCATGCTCTGCGCATACGCCTCACCGAGCTGATATGCACCGATCGGTTTTGCCATCAGGAACGTGATGACAAAAGGTGATGCCGATCACAGCCGCAGAGATCGCTACGTTGCTCCAGCTCATGCCGGAGAAGCTTCCCTGTGACCAGCCGTGGAGGTTGACGATATCGGAATCCTCCGCGAAGGTGACAACAAAATCCGTGACCGCCGAGCAGATGTAACCGATCATAATACCGCCGACGAGAAGTCCTGCCATATTTTTGATCCGTCGGGACATCAGCAGAATGAAGCCGACGGAGAGAAGGGATCCTAAGAATGCTGCAACAATCATCGTGTAAGATGTGATATTGCGCGCCCGCTCCAGATAAAAGATCATGGTCAGCGCCACGACCATTTTGGCTCCCGAGGAAATTCCAAGAACAAACGGACCGGCAATCGGGTTTTCAAAGAAAGTCTGTAAAAGGAAGCCCGACAGGGACAGAGCACCGCCTAGGATTGCCGCCATCAGAATACGCGGAAGGCGGATTTTCCAGATAATATTGTACGCTTTCCCCTCTCCGGTCCGCCGCAGCAGAATCCGGAAAATTTCCGGAATCGAAATATTTACGTTTCCGGAATTGATATTCAGCACGGTGATGGCGGCGAACGCCAGAATCAGCACCAGGAACACAGCGGCATACCGCGAACGGCGCCGGAAGTTTCCATATGGAAACTGTTCTCTTTTCCTGTCATATTTTTTTTCTCTGACATACGTTCCTCCATCAGGATAATTTTCTTAAGAATACCATCTGATCCGGATCGCCGCCCGTTACCAGAAGGTTAATGTCGTTGGTAAACTGTGCAATTTTATCGGTTGCCTGATACATGGATTTCTCGGTTGTCCAGACGTTGCCCTCTTTGACTGCTTTGTAATCGGCAAACATGGAATCCTTTGCCAGCAGGTCGTCCAGGGTTTTGACGGTGGAATCGATGCTTGCGTTGTAGATCAGGTAGTCCGCATCTTCGGCCGTATCGTAGAACTGCTCCATCGTGATCGGCACGGATGTTTTTCCGCTGTCGTCCTGGAGATCACGGAAGGCGTTGCGCGCACCGCCAAGCTCGATCATGTTGGAAATATAGTCCTCCGGGTTCCGCACAACGGCAGCTCCGCTCGTATTAATATAGAAGAAAGCGACCGTTTTTTCGGTATTCTGGAAATCCTTCAGATTTTCCACAACACTTGCCTGACTTGCAAAGAAGTCGCTGCCTCCTCCTCTTTGTCCAGCATGGCACCGTAGAGTTTGATCCATTCGGTTCTGCCAAGAGGCTGGGATTCGTAGCTGGAACGGTCGATGAAGACCGGAATATCGAGCATCTCGATCATCTCCTGTACCTTCGGGGAATGGAGGATCATCGTGGATTCAATGGCCAGATCACAGTTCTCACTGACCAGAAGTTCGTAATCCGGCTCACTGTATTTTCCGGCGAAGATCATCGTTCCGGCATTCATCGCGTCAACGGCATCCTGTACGTACCAGTTGTCTGCGGTTTCACCGGAGAGACGAATCGTATCGAGGGAGTCGATGGCATCGAACAGCGCCATCGGAGAGGTTGCTGCCATGTAGATGCGTTCCAGCGGCTGATGGATTACAATTACGTCGGAATCGAGGTCATCCGGCGCCTCTTTTCCGTCCGGGACGAGCAGATACTGCGCGCCGTCTTTGACATCGATCAGTTTATAGCCGTCTGTGCAGTAGTATACGTTAAAGCACTCGGCGTAATTCAGGACCATCTTGCTCTCGATGGTGATTCCGGTGATGTCCGGTGCGTCGCTGACATCGTCTGTCGTTGCAAAACCATCCGCGGATGCGGTATCACTCCCGGAGGTGCTGCTCGCAGCAGTGGCTTCGGAGGTGCTTTCACTTTCAGCCGTACTTTCCGAGACGGATGTGCTCTCCGTCTGGCTTTCGGAAACATCTGCTACGGATGCTGTGGATGTGCTGCTCTCAGAAACTGCCGAAGTGCCCGACGCGGACGATGTGCTGCTTCCCGTTGATGCGGTGCTGCCGCAGGCCGTCAGTGACATCGCTGCTGCAAGAAAAAGTGCAGCCCATTTTTTCAGCTTTCTTTCGTTTTTTCCTGTCATTTGATATTCCTTTCTTAAAGAAAAAGCCGCTGCCATACGGCAGCAGCCCTTTCTCATTTTTGCTGCAAATTATTGTACTTATTTATTCTCTTCTGCCTTTACCATCTTCTGGAACAGCTCATTTGCCTGATCCTCGCATCCGAAGATCACGCCGTAGACTTTCAGCACTCTGCTTTCGCAAGATCGGTCTTCTCGTCTGCGGAACGGTCAACCAGCATCGGAATGGTCAGGGTTGCCAGACGCTCTGCGGTGTCGGACAGACGCTCATTTTCCTCTTTCAAAAGTTCTTCCGGAGTCTTGTCTTCGTCTGCTTTCTCATCCGTTGTCTTATCGTCTTTATCGTCCTTCTGATCCTCAGATTTGGTATCTGCGGTCTCGTCGGCTGCATCAGCATCTTCCTCATCTTTTGCATTTCCCGGAAGGAACTCAGACGGAAGAATTGCAAAGTCGATTTCGTCTTTTACCAGAGCTTTGTAGTCCAGATCATCGAATGCTCCGTCGAAGGAGATTTTTTTGTCTTCCATTGCTTTTGCAATGTTTTCGATCTGGCAGTCTTTCTGCTCCATGCCGACTGCTTTGATGCTCTCTGCTGCGTCTAACTGCTCGTCGAGAAGTTTCAGGGCATCCTCAGATGCTACGTATGTTTTCTCAACCGGAAGCTGGATCACAATCATATCTTTGTCCAGTCCTGCCGGAATCTCAACATCTTTCGGAACGATCAGATATTTGACAACATTGCCTTCGTACAGCTCTTTTGTCTTTTCGGTCAGATCTTTCGCTTTCTCAGTGCTGGTTTTTTTGGAATCGGATGCTGCTGCCGCTTCTTCCTCGTCGGTTGCTGCTGCGGTATTCTCTGCTGCTGCGGTATCGGTATCTTCTGCTTTCTTGTCGTCCTCGGTCCGTTTCTCCGGATCACGCTCGGTATCTTTTGTCATATCGATCTCCAGCAGGGTGATGCCTTCGTCGTAATGATACATCTTGAAGTACTCTGCGTAAGCAAGTTTTGTCTCTGCTTTGTATTCCAGTCCCATGATCTCTGGAGCGGTGGTATCCAGCTTGGAGTTATCGGTGCTGATCGTGGAGATTGTTCCGTCTGCTTTTACAAATCCTGTGCTGGAAGAAGTGCTGCCGCCCTTCTTTGCTGCTGCCAAGGAGATGAAGATGTTGTAGGAAATCTCATGGGCAACGGACATTCTGGTGGTCATACCGATGATGGTATTGTTCTTGTTCAGCTCAACCGGAATGGTGAAGATGCTGCTTCCGCCGCTGACATTTGCCATGTATTTATTTCCGTTTGCTTTTACATATCCGTAGTACGGACTGCTGAATGCGATCGTTGCATAAGCCTGTCCGTTCGTTACAGTAATCTTGCTGCAGGAGATGGTTACCTTTCCGGATCCGCCGGAGAAGGAGAATCCGTCTGGTGTGTAAACGCCGTCTGCCAGTGTGGTTGCACTGTCTACTTTGGATGTGCCGCCGCTTAAGTCAGACTCATATTTGGATTCCTGCTCCGGTTTGGTATCGGCCGGTTTCTGGGTCGGTGCCGGAGTCGGGGTGCTGGTCGGTTTACAACCGGTGTCTCAGATGGAGATACGGTTGGGGTATTGGTCGGAACGAGGGTTGGTTTCGGAGTATCGCCCTTGTTGTCATCCGACGGAAGGTCTCCGGTCTTTTTCAGGCTGGAAGATGCAATCGTGATGGCTCTGTCGTACCATTTGCCGCTCTTTACTGCATGAGCTGCTACAGCAAATTCCTGATCAAGTGCCTCTACCGGGATTTCAAACTGCATTCCGGTTTTGGTTTCACCGTCTAAGGTGTAGTCCACTTTTCCGGTGGAAGCGATCCATGCGCCGCTCTCTGCTGCCGCATCTTTTCCGGTTCCCATATACAGATAATCATAGCCGCTTCCGCTTAAGGTGATAACTGCTGTCATTTTTCCGTTTTTCGCGGTCAGTTTTACGCCGACTACCTTGAACATTGCTGCATTAGTTGTTGCCTCTGCACTGTAAATACCATCTGCTACTTTATTGGTCTCATCTGCCGGAAGATCTGCGGTCTTTTTCAGACTGGAAGATGCAATAGTAATGGTTCTTGCATACCATTTATCCCGTTTTGCAGAATGGGAAGAAACAACAAGTGCCTGATCGAGTGCTGCTACCGGAATATCATACTGCATTCCTGTTTTCGTCTCGCCGTCTGCTGTTGTGTAATCAACGGTGCCGACGCCTGCAATCCATGCACTCTTGTCTGTGGCAGCTGCCTCTTCCGGTGTTCCCATGTACAGATAATCGTAGGCAACACCACTTAACGTGATGCGTGCTTTCATGTCGCCGTCTTTTACGGTCAGCTCTACGCCGACTACTTTGAACATAGTTGCGCCGGTCTCCGCGGTTCCGCTGTAGATACCGTTTTCTACTTTCGCCGGTTCCGGAGTTGGAGTTGCGGTTGGAACCGGAGTCTCACTCGGAGTCGGGGTTGCAGTCGGGACCGGAGTCTCGGTCGGCTCCGGTATCGGAGTTACTTCCGGTGTTTTGCTTCCCGGAACTGCAAGATAAAGCTGCTGTTTGGTGTACCAGGTTCCGTCTTTCTTTCCAAGAACGATCGAAACGGTTGTGCCGGCTTTGTCCGCATCTACTTCAAATGTAAAGGAATAACCGCCGTTTGCTTCCTGCATTCCCTGGATAGCCGGTGTTTTTGCAAGGTCATCGTTCTTTCCAAGATACAGTTTATCAAATGATACGTTGTTTGTTTTCAGTGTAAGAACGAGTTTATCGCCCTTGTTGATCATTGTTGCCTCGGAGATGACGAACATTTTGAATACGCTGCCGTCCTCTTTGGTAACCGGTGCTTCTACACTGGCTGGCTTATTCGAGGAATCCTCACCTGGATTTTCGCTTGGAGTCTCGGTTGGTTCCGGTGTTACCGTCGGGATTGCATCGGTGCTGTGGATCGTAACGGTTTTATCAGCCCATGTTTTTTTCTTGGCTGAGCGAACGGCAACATCCATCTGTTTGTCAAGCTCTTCCACCGGAATTTCAAAACGATATCCGGTCTTTTCTGCACCGGTCTTCGTATCCGTATAGGTTTCGCTTCCTGTCGGAGCAATCCAGCTCTTTTCATCTGCTGCGGCAGCTTCTGCTGCTGTTCCCGTATACAGGTAATCATAGCCGGTTCCACTCAGCAGAATGGATGCTTTCAGTTTTCCATCTTTTACGATGAGTCTGGAAGAAATCACACGGAACATGCTTCCGGTTGCTTCTGCAGAAGTCTCATACTCACCATCTGCCGGTTTTGCTGCTTCCGCTGCTTTTGTTTCTTTCTCCTCGGCTGTATTGGATGCCTCATTTTTGGTTGTTTCTTTTACTTCCGTTTTCGGCTGTTCTGCCGCCGGACTGGTATTCTCTTTTACAACATCTTTGGTTTCTTCTTTTGCCGGTGTTTCTTTTTCAGCATCTTGGGAAGTCTCATCTGCTGCTTCCGGCTCTTTTTCTGTGGTATCGGCAGTCTCTTCACCGTCTTTTGCAGTGTCCTCTGCAGTATCTTCCGAAGCATCCTCATCTGCGGATGGTGTCTCGGTCTCGTCAGATCCTGCCGGTGTCTGATCCTCTGCAGGCGCGGCCGGTGTTTCCGTCGGCTCTTCTGCCGGAGTCTCTGCAGTGCTTTCACTGCTCTCGGTTTCTGCCGGTGTTGTTTCCGGTTCTGCCGTCTCTGCTGTTTCTTCGCTCTGCGGCGCTTCCTCTGCGGCTGCGCTGCTTTCTGTCTGTGCTGCTTTTTCCTGCGTATCTGCTAATACGCTGGCAGTCGGGCTCATGATCATGGACGCCGACAGCAGCAGTGCCAGAAATTTGCTTGAATTTCCTTTCATAACTTCTCCTTTTCTTCGGATCTCCTTCGCGCATCTGCTCCGGATTCCGTCTGACTTTTTCAGGCAGCTGGGCGGTGCCTGTCCCCGTCAATGATGTCTCCCTGCAAGTAATCTTGTTTTTGAGGACACATTTTTTCTGCGAAAAGACAAACAGACATCTGCTTTTTCTGCAAAAGAGTTTCTCCACCGGAGCTCTTTTTCGGACGCATGGCGACAAAAAAGCAGATGTCCGATTTTACTTCGTACATCTTTCCATGAATATATATGCTTTTATCGGAAGCGATTCACTAACCTTTCCAGCAGGTTTCCTGACTCGCAGATCTTCACGCAGCCGCGCCTTCTCATGCGTTTCGCACAATGGCATTTCTGCAGCTAACACTCCCTGCTTACAGTGACCGGATCGCTCAGGATTTCCACCTGATTCCCTTTTACCTTCGCGGATTCTTTTTCAAATCCGTTCCGCACTGAAAAGTCCCTTATTTCATTCGTTACTGATTATAGCAAAGCCGTTTTGGAAAGTCAAATGAAAGGCCACGGAAAAAGCGCATAAAATCAGCATTTTTTACATACTTTATGATAACTGTCCGCACCGGAGCCTATTCTATGAAACCAGCTTCTCTGCACCGCCGCATCCTGTTCCCTCTGCTTCTGTGCGGCGGACTTCTTTTCGCTCTGCTGTTCTGGTATTTTTCCCCGTTCTTTTCCCCTGGTGAGAACCGCCGGTTTTCCGCGTATGTGGAGGAACGGTTCCACTCCGAGGTAACCTCTTCTGCCATCACGCTCCACTATACCCTCGCCGATCCGGTTCCCGCGGAATTGCCCCCGGCACTGCCTCGTTCGGCACGGTTCCATCCCTGACCGCACCTCGTATGATGCCCTGCTGCAGAGTGTGGAAACAACGCTCACATCCTTTCATCGAAACCGCCTCTCCGCGGAAAATCAGATCACGCTCGATCTTCTGCTCTACGAGCTGGACTGCGAGAAAATGCCGGGCAGCACCAGCCTTCTTGCGGAACCGCTCGGTCCGTCGCTCGGGATTCAGGCACAGCTTCCCATTCTGCTCGCAGAGTACCCATTCCGCACACAGCAGGATATCGCCGATTACCTCCATCTTCTGCAGGATCTCCCGCGCTATTTCTCCGACCTCATCGCACTCGAGCAGGAAAAATCCCGGCAGGGCGTGTTTCAGAATGACCTTGCGGTCGATGGTATTATCCGCCAGTGCAGTGCTTTTCTCGCCGACGCGGATACACCGGAAAGCCATCTGCTCCACACCGTTTTTCAGAATAAACTGCAGGCGTCTTCACTGTTTTCTGAGGCGGAAAGGAATCTCTGTCTGCAGACGCATGAAAAACTCCTTACCTCCTGTGTTTTTCCCGCCTACCGCTCTCTTTCCGATGCGCTTTCTTCACTCCGCGGCAAAGGAACGCAGAACGCCGGCGGTCTTTCCCGGCAGGAAGGCGGACTTTCCTACTATGCGTATCTTCTCCGCAGCCGCGTCGGTGTTGACGTTTCACCGGAGGAGCTGACCCGCCTTTTAACACAGCAGCTTGCGGACCAGTGTGCCGAAATGCAGATCATTCTCGATCAGAATCCGTCGCTCTCCCTCTCCGAGCAGGCGCTCGTGCTGCCGTTCTCCACGCCGGAGGAAATGCTTGCCGATCTGCAGAATGCCGTTTCTGAAGATTTTCCCGTTCTTTCGGGTATCGCATACGAAGTAAAGACCGTGGATGACTCTCTCAAGGATTTTTTAAGCCCCGCCTTTTATCTCACACCGCCCGCCGATGTCAATTCACCCAACTCCATTTACCTGAATCCCGCGGATGAGATGACCGGCATCGAGCTGTATTCCACACTTGCCCACGAGGCTTTCCCGGCCATCTGTACCAGACCGTCTCGTTCTCGCGCTCCGACCCGCTTCTGATCCGCCATCTCTACGCGCCGTCGGGTTATGTAGAAGGATGGGCAACCTACGTTGAATCATATGCCTGCCGCTACGCCGCACGTAATCTCGATGCAAACACGCAGGCGCTCTGCCGTCTCTGGTATCTGAACCGCTCGGTGCATCTTACCCTCTGCTCGCTGCTGGATCTCGGAATCCACAGCCAGGGATGGCTCCTCTCGGATGCGTCAGCCTTTTTGGCGCAGTTCGGCATCACGGATGCGTCGGCCGCTGCCTCTTTATATCAGTATATTCTCGAGACACCGGCGAACTATCTGAAATACTGTGTCGGATCGCTCTCGTTTTCGCAGCTCCTCTCGGAAGTGCAGGAACAGGAAGGTGACTCATTCTCATTGATCGGTTTCCATGAAAAACTGCTCCGTCTCGGGCCTCTGCCGTTTCCGCTCGTAGAAAAATATCTGTAAACGGTTCGCCCTGCTGAAAAAAAGATCCCACAGACTTTCTTCTATAAATAATAGAAAGTTCTGTGAGATCTTTTTCATTTTCAAAATTCTTTAACCTAAATTGTAAAGAGATGGATCTGTCGGCCGCTGCGGATCAATAACAGAGGCAGAATCAAACAGATCGCTTGTTCTGTCCTCGCCGCCTCCGTAGAGGTTCTGGTACAGACGGTATCCATCCAGGTTTCTTCGTCCCATACGCAGGTAATTGTCTCTTACCTGAACGAAATACTGGGAGGAATCTACGTTGCAGTAGATGTTGAAGCCCTGACTCTTTAAGTAAGCAAACTTCTCATTGTCCATCGTGTAATCGTGCCAGTCGGAAAGATCCTGTCCATGTGCAAAGATGATGATATCGCTTCCGCCGATGAGCGGTGCAACATACGTCAGCCATTTCTCGGTATCCGCCTGGATCGTCTCGATCGGTTTGTCGCCGACACGGATATGGCCCCAGGTATGGCTTGCGAATGTCCAGCCGTCTGCTTTGATCGCATCGGCTACTTTTTTCGCCTCCTCGCACTCTTTATCCCAGTCGAAATCCGGGTGTGCATCAAGCCATGCTACCTGATCATCCGTCAGATCTTCTCTCGTCTTGTAATCACCGTCGGTGCGGTATCCGAGGATTCCATCGTAGCCGGTCAGTGCTACGGTTCCGCGCGCATTGTGGTATACGGCATCCGGATGCGCTTCGATAAACTGATCCATCAGCGGGATGCAGTCGTAAGCACCGGTCACAACAGTTCCGTCATCCTGAATGTATTCGCAGGTCGGTTTTCCGTCGTCGCCGACTACCATCTTGCTGGCAATGCCGCGTCCGTCGTAAGAGTGGTAATAGGAAAGGTCATCCAGAGAAAGAACGAATGCTTTCTTGCCCTCCGGCAGGTAAATGTCCCCTTCCTCGTAATGAACGGTTCCGTCATCATCTACGGTCTTTTTCACGAGATCGTTGATTGAAACCATGACATATCCTCTGTCGTACATCTGCTGGGTGATCGCGTTGAACTCATCCACGGTGGTCATCCACTGGCAGAAGCCTGCGGTCTGTGCGTTGTCCTGATAGAAAGCTTTCTGCGGATCGACTACAAGAGAATGATAGAAAATGTGGGTTACTTCGTTGACGTTGACGCGCACACAGGCATCTCTCGTGCTGGTGTACTCTGCTACTTTTGTGATGATATCCGCGTCGGTTGCTGCGCCCTCTACGCTCTGGAGCTTTTCAATGGCTCCATCGTAATCGTATGTCTGCGCAAGTGCATCGCTTCCGCCATAATCTGTGCTTTCGTTGTCGGCGCTTCAGCACTTCCCGTGCTGTCCGACGATACGGAACCGTCCACCTCTGCTGTTTTCTGATCCTCTTTTTCCTGTGCTTTCTGCTGGATTTTTTCTGTTCCTCCGGCCAAAGCCCAGATTCCAATGCCGAAGATGACAAGCAGAACACATAGAATTCCTGTTTTGATCATCAGCGCACGCTTCCGCTTTCTTCTTCGGAGCTCCTTTTTACTGATGTTTTTTTTCTCACTCATTTTTCCTTCCTCCCAAAACAGCTTTTGCTTTTCTGGCAAATATTACAGTTTTACCGGACTGACAGAAATTCAGCCCGGACTCTGCTCTTTCTATTTTAGCTCAAAATACCGGTTCTGTCGAGTAGGTTTCCGGCAGGTTAAGAGAAATGTAAGAAAACCGGTAACGCTCTTTCTTTTATGCGCGCTGGCCGTGTGCCTCATACATGAGAACGGCGGATGCAATCGCTGCGTTTAACGATTCCACTTTTCCTTCCATCGGAATACGGATCAGGCACTCGGCGGCCTCTGCCATTGCATCAGTCAGGCCGTTTCCCTCATTTCCGATCAGGAATGCCGTTCCTTTTGTGTAATCCTCCTCGCGGTAGGAATGCACGCCGTGCAGATGTGCCGCGTACGTACAGATCTTCCGCGCTTTTAAGCCTTTTACAAATCCGACCGCATCGTCGACGATCAGAAACGGCATACGGTAGATCGAGCCCATCGTCGAACGGATCGTTTTCGGATTGAAGATATCCGCGGTACCGCGGCTCATGATGATGCCGGTGACTCCTGCGCCCTCTGCGGTGCGGATGATTGTTCCAACATTTCCAGGGTCCTGCAGATCCTCAAGTACCATCAGAAGCGGTGTCTTTCCGTTGTCCATCACCTCCTCTTCGGTGTAATGCGGCATGCGGATCACACTTAAAACACCCTGCGGCGTCTTCGTGTCGCACATGGACTGGAACACGCGGTCGTCCACTACTTCGTATTCTGTCCCGTCGGACGGCATTTCATGCATTTTGCTGCCGCTCTCAGACACATATACTTTTTTCAGCCATTCCAGCGGCGCTTCCTGGAACATTTTCCAGCCCTCCGCCACGAAAACGTCCTGCTCCCGGCGTTCTTTTGCTTTTTTGTTCAGCGCAATAATGTTTTTTACCTGTGCATTGCTGCTGCTTGTAATCATGAATGGTCCCCTCATTTCCTGTTTTTCATCAATTTGGCAAGTTCTTTGTTTTCGCCGATCAGAATCAGCACTTCCTCTGCGCGGAGCAGCGTCTTCGGATTGACCGTGACACGGATGTCTTCCCCGTCCTTGACGGCGATTACGTTGATACTGTATTTCTTCCGCAGATCCAGCTCCTCGAGGTTATGCCCCGTCCACGCTTCCGGCACGGGAAGCTCTACCATGGAGAACGAATCCGACAGCATGAAGAAGTCCTGGAAGCCGCCGGAAATCAGGCTTTTTCCGAGGCGGATGCCCGTCTCACTCTCCGCCATCACGACGCGGTCCGCGCCGACTTTTTTCAAAATATTGGCATGCATCTGGCTCATGCCCTTTGCGATGACGAGCGGCACGCCCGCCTCTTTTGCCTGCAGGGTGGCGAGGATGCTCGACTCCATATTTTCAGAGATGCCGACGATCACGACATCCATGTTGCTGATGCCAAGCGATGCAAAAACACGGCTGTCGGTGATGTCCGCGCGCGCCGCATATGTGACGAGATCGGCGATCTCCTGTACCAGCTCCGGGTCTTTATCGACCGCGAGCACTTCTTTTCCTGCCTGTGCCAGCGTCGTCGCCACGCGAAGCCGAATTTTCCAAGTCCGATGACTGCGTATTGTTTACTCATGTTTTTTCTCCTCTTTTATCCAATCAGCACCCGCTGTTCCGGGCGCTGGATATCCACATCTTTTCTTCCGCTTCTCCGCCGCAGTGCAATGGCCAGCGTAACCGGTCCAAGACGTCCCATGAACATGACCAGAATTACGATGATTTTTCCCGCCGCCGGAAGTGTCGGCGTAAGCGACCGCGTCAGTCCCACGGTTGCCACAGCGGAAACGATCTCATACAGGCAGTCCAGCAGAGGACTTCCGGTGACAGAGATCAGAAGCACCGTCGCGGTGAATGCCATCGTCAGTGCGAAGAAGAAAATAACGACCGCGGTGCGGATGTTTTCTTCCATGACCTTCCGTCCCCAGACCACGGTGTCGGAATCGCCGCGGATGTAGGATGCGACGACCACGAGCAGAATCGCAACAGTCGTCGTCTTGACACCGCCCGCCGTTCCCATCGGAGAGCCGCCGATGAACATGAGGATCATACTTACCATCGCGGAGCCGTCCGAGAAGTTTGCCTGCGGGATCGTCTCAAAGCCGCGGTTCGCGTCGTCACGGACTGGAAGAAGGCCGCCATAGCCTTCTGCGCCGGTTTTAAGCTGCCAAGCGAGGATGCGTTGTTCCAGTCCAGCGCGAGGATCAGAAGCGCCCCGCCGAACAGAAGAATGACGGTTGTCGTCAGAACCAGTTTGGTGTGGAGCGTGAAGCCGCGCACGAAGTTTTCCGGGTCCGTTTTCCTTTTACAAGATCCTGCACGCGCTCCAGAACTTCCCACCAGAACCGGAAAGCCAAGGCGCTTAAGAAAATCAGGCCCATCGTCGTAAAGTTGATGAGAGGGTTCGTCACAAACGGGGCGAACGAGGATTCCCCGACGAGGTCAATTCCGGCATTGCAGAAGGCGGATACGGAGTGGAACAGGCTGTAGCCGATTCCCTTCCAGAAACCGTATTCCGGCACAAACCAGAAGCTGTAGAAAAAGGCTCCCGCCAGCTCCACCGCCGCCGTGCCGATCAGCAGCTTCCGCACAATACCGACGCTGCCCTTTAAAACCGGCAGATTGTAAGTGTCCTGGATCAGTTTACGGCTCTGCAGACTGATTTTCCGGCGCAGGATCAGAAACACCATCGTCAGGCACGCCATGATGCCAAGACCTCCGAACTGAATCAACCCGAGGATCACAATTTTTCCAAAGGTACTCCATGTCGTCGCCGTCGGAACGGTGACAAGGCCCGTCACGCAGACAGATGTCGTTGCGGTAAACAGGGCGTCGAGCCAGTAAACGCTTTTTCCGTCCGCCGCAGAAACCGGCAGGCAAAGAAGAATTGTCCCCAGCAGAATCACCGCAGCAAACCCCAGCATCATAATCCGCTCCGCCGGTGTGTGCCATTTATTTTTGCTTTCTTTTTCGGCCATCGCTCCTCCTATTCTGCCGCTTCATTTTCTGCTTCACTGCTGTAGTAGAGCTTTCCGGTCTCACTGTCCGTCACGGTAATATCCGCAAAATATTCCCCGCAGGAACCCTCACACTGGTAATAGACGTCAAACGAAACCGTCATGTCATCTTCTCCTTCCAGGTATTCCGCGTGAACCTGATTTTTCGCGGTCCGCGTCGTTCTGCTCCACACTTCATCATCCGCAAGAAGCTCCTTTTTGATCTTCACAGGAAATTCACTGGATGCAATTTCGTGCTGATTGGACTCGTTTTTGATCCGGTAATAGAGATTCATGTACAGCCCGTCATCTTCCTCATGGAAAAGCCAGCCGTAGATATCATCCTCCGCAACAATCGTCGGCTGGATCAGCTCAGCGTTTGTTTTGGTCGTGAATGCATTCATCTCATGCGTAAACTCATTCTGCATCCGGCGATGCTTCATCAGCCAGCTGCCTTCCTTCACACCGGCCGCAGCCACGACAAGAACGACAGCGCCGATGCAAAGGCCAATGATTTTCTTTTTTGTCATTATTTAATTTCCCCTTTTCTTTTTGAAATACAAAAATAAGATACCCCTAAGAACATACTTATGAGTATCTTATCAGTTTGCACATATAAAGTCAACGGAGCCGGTGGAGACTTTCCTGCCACCGTTGTGTGTAGTTTAAAATTATCCTGAAGCGAGGAATATCCCCGTCAATGACGAGGATATCTTCGATGCTTGTGTTTAATAATCTGCTTAAAATGAGAAAGTTGTCCAGACTTGGCAGGCACTTGCCGGAAATCCATTTATAGACCGCCTGTGGATTTTCAAAACCCATGGCATTCTGAATGTCTCTCACGGTGTATCCGCTTTCACGAAGAAGGGATTTGATGCGGCTGCCAGTTTCTTTCTGCTGGATTGACAAATAAATTGGTTCCATCCTGCACCTCCATATGTTTAAGCCATCCCGAAACACAGTTTTATCTTATCATCCGGTACTGGAAAAATCCAGTTTTTTCTTCCTGTTTCTACACAACCCGAATGATCTGTTCGTACAAAAGGATTTTCTTTTCATCTACATTCCGATTGTCGTGTGCTGCAAGATTGTTCCGTCCCTCTTCCATCTCTTCTTCGGATGCAAGCTCCTCTTTCCACCAGCTCAGGTGATTGATCCGGTACGGCTTCCAGCCGCGGTCAAAAATCTCATCTCAACGACTCTCTTGCATATGCGCTTTCCTTTTTACCGGAAGAAGATGTTTAGCTCTCCTGTTTCTTTTCTTCTATCAATGATGATTCAGCCATTTTCCTGATTTGAACCGGATGGTAAAGAGAATGGACCGCAGGCTCCAGTCTGCCGCCATACCGATCCAGACCGCAATCGGGCCGAATCCCCATACGCGGCACAGGTAAATACAGAGACTCACACGGCACAGCCACATCGTACAGCAGGACGTGATCATGGAGAAATTTACATCTCCCGCGGCCCGCATGCCGTATCCCGGGACAAACGCCATGACCCAGCAGAGCGGCTTTACAATCGTGATAAAGATCATCATCTGCATGCAGAGCTTTGCACTCTCTGCCTCCATACCGCCGATCATCGTAATCGGTTTTGTCAGCACAAATACCAGCAGACAGCTTGCAACGATAACCACTTCTGACAGCCAGCACAGTTTTTTAATATAGTAGATTGCTTCATCCTTCCGGCCCGCACCGAGACACTGACCGACTACCGTCATCAGTCCGATGCCGACACCGATCGCAGCGACACCGTTCAGGTTCTCAAGGATGTTCGTCATCGCCTGCGCAGCAATGGCAACCGTGCCAAGTGTGGACACAGTGGACTGAATCGCCAGCTTTCCAAACTGGAACATACTGTTCTCGATTCCCGATGGAATACCGATGAACAGTATTTTCTTGATCAAACCAAAGTCCGGCCGAATGGAAAGATACTGCTTCACAAAAATCGGTTTGCTTTCATCCCGAAGCTTCCACAGTACGACAACCGCACAGAAAATACGCGAAATTAAAGTCGAAATCGCGGCTCCTTCGACACCCATATGGAAGCCGAAAATAAGAATGGCATTTCCGCCGATGTTCATAAAGTTGGAAATCACCGAAATCACCATCGGACTGCGGCTGTTGTTCTGCGCCCGCAGAATCGATGCGCCCGCATCGTAAAGCCCGATAAACGGGAATGACAGCAGCGTAAACAGGAAATACACCTGTGAATTTTTCATAACATCCGCTTCCACTGCCCCGAAAATCACGCGCAGCAGCGGAACACGGAAAATCAGGCAGCCCGCGGATAATGCGACGGACAAAACTGTCATAACAAAAAGCACCTGTTGTGCCGAACGGATTGCTCCATCCCGTTTTTCGCTTCCAAGATACTGCGAACAGAGAATCGCTCCTCCTGCCGCCAGCGCAGAAAGCGCCTGAATGACTAAGATATTAATGGAATCCACCAGCGAGACTGCCGAAATTGCGGCAGACCCGACATTGCTGACCATCATCGTGTCGACAGTTCCCATCAGGGAAGAAGTAACTGTTCAATGATGATCGGAATTAAAAGTTTGCGAAGATCCGTGTTACTGTATAAATGAGTTTGTTTTGTTGTAGTTTTCATTGTTTTTGTTTCTGCATGACCTCATCTGCCGGATATGCTTTGCCAGCCCTGCCTTTTCCACACCTTTCTTTTTTCTCTCCATTCTATTCCATTTGACGATCCATTGCAATCATTTCGCGAATTTTGCTCTTATCTGATTATTTTTATCAAGCACAACATACTTTTCTATCTTATAATGACTTTTTCAATCTTTCCAAATCTTCGCTGTCCGGGTGTGACAAAGCACGGTCAAAATTCTGAATCAGCAGATCAAGATTGGCCGGATGTTCCGGGTTTTCTTTCATTTTCACATACCGTTCGCGCACAGACTGCGGCATCTTTCCCTGGCACATATACTCACCGATGACCGTATTGCTTGCATCGATCGACTGTTTGACTTGTCCGAGAATCTTTTCAAAATAGGCATCACTTCCGCCAAATCCAGCTGTTCCAAACAGAAAAATCTTTTATTTTTAATTTCGACAACAATTCTAATGTCTTTTGGTCCGCATTCCCTTTGTCCGTCCAAAATCCGATATAGCATACGTCGGATTGCGGTACCTGCGAATCGTTCGTACCAAAATAATCGCATTTGTCCTTTGGCAACGTTTCATAGATTGCATCAGCCAGCTTCTTTGTATTACCCGTTAAGCTGCAAAACAGGATCGAATAATGTTCTTTTATCATAGCCCATACACCTCCAGTTCAGGTATTTATGTGGAAAATCCACTTTTTCGTAAATTGTATTATCTCTTCAGATCACATCTCGATTTCGCTTACGCTGCATCCCGATGTTGCTTCTCACTATTTCCTCTCAGGCTTTTAAGTCAAGCGGATATTCGCAATCCGCTTCGCTACTTGCTCATAACCGAATAGCTACTTTGCAGCTTCAGTTAAACTTAAAAATATTAAGTCCGGTTTCCTCATCATGAACTCTGTCCACTCTTCCGTCAATTACCGTGATGACCAGCTCACAGGTTGCACTGACAATCGCTCTGTTCAGATGTCCTCCAAACACCTCGCCCTTCTGATTTCCGGCACTCATATGAAGATGTGCATAGTATTCTCCATCCATTGTATTGATTGTACCTGTCAGTGATGTAATTTCATAATACCCCTGGAAGCTGTTTGAATAATATTTCTTTTCGTCTGTCTTGTATACTCCGACTGTGAAATCATTGATCGCTCCAAGAGCCTGGACACTGGCAAGCTTTATATTCTCCTTTATGGCAATTACCCTCAGCTGCTCCAATATTTCCTCGTCTTTGTCAATCCTTGCTACTATAACATTGTCAAATTTTCTGTATTCCATTTTATTCTCCTTTCTCTTTCCGCCCGGTCACTTTTCAGACATTACTGCAATAACCTCAATATTTATTCAGAAAATGCTCCCTGTTCGGATACTCCTGCCGATATGCCCGGAGGGCGGCTTCCCGGAGCAGGGTGAATTCTTTTTCCATGTGAAGCAGGCGTGGTGCCTTGAACGCGATCACACTGATCTGTTCGGCGATTTTTTTCGCGATTCCTTCTTCGGACAATTGTCCCATGCCGAATACCAGAGAGGTAAATCCTCTGCCTCCTCTGCTGACCTGAATAAATTTCAGGAATACATTGTACAGTTCATCTGCAAGAATTTTCTGGTATCCCTCATCTGACTGCATGGCTTCCGCCAGGCACAACGTAGAGAGAATCCGGGCTCCCATCTTTCTTCTGTCGCCTCCCGGATCCAGAGAGGTTCCTTCCGCCAGATACTTCAGTTCCATCAGGCATTTGACAAATTCATCCTTCTGGAGCCTGCGTTGTCCGTATCGGGCCGTCCAGAGCCGAGCCCGGTATTCTTCTTCCCAGGCTTCCTCCTCTCCGATATATTCTTTTAAGATCTGCTGCCGTTTTGCCGGATCTGTCTCCTGATAAAAATCTTTGGTCCATGTATGTTCCATCTGTTTTTCCTCATTCTGTCAGTCGGATATTCGCAATCCGCTTCGCTGCTTGCTTGATTGGTTTAAAATAAAGACACGTCTTCACTTACTCTTTCTGCCTGCAAACGCAGTCTTCCTGCTTACATTTCGGAGTGGGAAATCGTCTCTTCTGCGTTCAGGTACTCATCGATGTTGCTGCCGTCTACCTTCTGATATTCTGAAAAATAATACCGGCCTTCTTTCAGGCTTTCCTGGTCAAATTCCTCTCCCTCGAACAGCTCCACTGCCATTTTCGCCATTTTCTTTGCCTGATCCACTCTGTCATTTAGGATGCTGCCCTGCATCTCTCCTGCTTTTACGGCTTCCAGAGCCTCTTCCAGGCCATCAATTCCGAAGATCACCGGCCATTCTTCACGGACATAGCCTGCTTTCCGATAGGCCTCCACAGCCCCAAGTGCCATCTCATCGTTGTTGGACATAACAAGTTCAATCTTTTTTCCGTACTGGCTGATCAGACGGTTCATGCGGTTTTCCGCCTGTCCCCGGTTCCAGTCCGCTAGCTGATAGCTTAGCTTTTCCAGTATAACATCATTCTTCATCAGTGTCTTTACGGAATACTCTGTTCTGCTGATGGCATCCTGATGGCCTGCTTCTCCTTCCAGAAGCACGTATTGGATCTTTCCATCCTGATTTTTATCGACTTCCGGATGGCTCTTGATGTATTCTTCTGCAATCTCGCCCTGCATAATCCCGGACTGTTCTGCATCACAGCCCACATAATACAGCTTTTCCCACTGCATCAGGTCTTCCCTTACCGGTTCCCTGTTAAAAAAGATCACAGGAATGTCTTCATTCCTTGCCATTCGGATGATCCGGGACGGAGCTGTCCGGTCCACAAGATTGATACAGAGCACATCACAGCCGGCATCAATCATCTCTTCCACCTTTTCGTTCTGTTCCTGCTGATCGTCGTTTCCGCTTTTTGTCGATACGATAATCCTTCGTTCTTTGTTTTCCATGGCTTTCAGCTGCGCCTTCAGTTCATCCGTCAATCCATTGATAAAAGGATCATCCTGAGTGTAGGTTATCACTCCGACCCGCAGGGTTTTCTCTGTCTGGTCCGACTTGCCGGAACACCCCGACAGCACAAGCACCGCACTCCCTATCGTGCAGATAATAATACTGCCACCCTTCTTTTCTTTTTATTCATAGGAATATAAAAACCTTTCTAAATCTTCGTCCATAGAGAAATTTTCCTTGCCAAGTACCTGATATTCGGTTATATATCCTTGCATTTTATAAGACCTGTGCTCGATCCTTTTGGTTATTTCTTCCACACTTTTATAGCCGATTTCATATCCGTCCGGCACAGCCAGCCCCTGAATGTTTCCGTTATCCAGAAGTGCAATCGTCTTCAGACTGTAACCCACTCCATAGAGCTCTGCGCCCTCGTATGTTCCATTTTCTGCCTGCTCTCCAAACTCCTCCAGGATTCCTGCATCCAGGACGACAAGGGCATCCGCTTTTGTTTCCTTCTTCATCCGCTCCACAATATCCTGTTCTTTTCTCCGGTAAATACACCAGCTGATCTTGCTTTCGCTGCCTTCCAGCGCCTCGTTCAATCCACAAATCTCAGCCTGTACAGCCTCGGACATTTTCCAGTCGGCGATAATTCCGATCTTCTGCTTTTTGTTCTCAGCCGTTCTCCCAGCCATCTTCCGATCTCCCGGTAATCCGGCTGGATCGTGGGACTGGCAGTTTTTCCTTCTTTTACCGCCAGGCCATCTGCAATCAGCAGATACGGTTTATTTCCACACTCTTTTTTCAGCATATTTTCCGTCTCATGACCGGGTGCCGGATATATGATAAAGCCATCAATATTGTTGTCCTTCTGTTCCCTGATAAATTCTCTTTCCACCTCCGGCCCGTCGATCTCTTCCGTATTGCAGATGATCATATGAACGTTGTTCTCTTCCGCAGCCTGCTTCATTCCCTTGATCAGGGCATCCCAGCGTTTGTCACCGGACTCCGGAAGAATCACGGCAATCCGGGGCTCTGCTACGTTCTGATCGAAAATTTTCCATACAAAGAATACCGCCAGCAGCAGCAAAAGAAACTCAATTATAAGAAATTTCATTCTGTTCTTTTTCATCCGCCCGGTCTCCTCTGTATGTATTTTTGTAATTCCAATGCTTCTGCGTTTTCCGGTGTATATGGGATTGCCGGAATACGGATCGTAACCCTTGTTCCTTCGTCCGGTTCGCTTTCTATGGAAAGTCCGTATTCTTCGCCAAACATCAGCCGGATTCTGGAATGCACATTGATTACGCCCACGCCGGAACCGTGCTTCGGAACCTTGCTGTTATCCGTCAGAATATTTTCCAGGACTTCTTCCCGCATGCCCATCCCATTGTCTTCGATGGTGATCAGAATGTCCTCGTCTTTCTTTTTCCCGCTGACGATGATCATACCGCCATCATCCTCATCCATATTGCCAACGCCATAATAGATGGCATTTTCCAGGATGGGCTGGATCACCAGCTTTACGATGCAGCAGTTTTCGATCTCTTCCTCGATTCGGAATTCTGTTTTAAACCGCTCTTTGTACCGGGCCAGCTGGATATTCATATAGCTTCTGCTGTGCTGCAGTTCATCCTTAATGGGAATGATGGTCTTACCGCGTGACAGGCTGACACGAAGTAATTTTGCCAGTTCAGAAATCATACGAACCGCTGCTTCATTTTCCTGGGCTTCCACCATCCACGTGATGGATTCCAGTGTATTATACAGAAAATGGGGATTGATCTGGCTTTGCAGGGCATCCAGTTCACTTTTTCTTCGTTCATTTTGCTGCCGGATGATCTCGTCCATCAGTTTTTCGATCTGTTCATAGGACTTCTGCACAGAATGTCCCAAATGGCGGATCTCCGAGGAGCCGCCGATATAGATATCCGGTTTTCCTCCTGCCTCGTGGGCCTTGACGGAAGCATCCAGCTCCCGGATCGGTTTGGATATCTTCCGGGAAACCAGCTGGTTTCCCTCCAAAAGCATGACCATAAGAACCAGAACAGTAGCAAATACATAGTAACGGAAGTTCTTGTAGTTTGCCGCCTGCACACTCTCCGGCACAACACCGATCATTTTCCAGCCTGTATAGGCTACGCTGCCGACGATCACGGTCTCATTCTGACTGTTGGAATGGATCTCATAGGTTCCGTCCTCGTATTTTGCCGTTTCCAGACTGTTTTCTTCAAATAATCCACGGTTTAATTCCGTTCCCCGGGGATGATAGATCATCTCTCCGTCCTGACTGATCAGATAATAGTAGATTCCGCCGGAACAGTCATTGATCTGCTTCATCACGTCCCTGATCACAGAATATTTCATATCCAGTAAAAGAATACCGGTTTCCGGTGTCTCTCCCTTGTTGACATCTACATACCTGCTCAGGGAAACTACCCATTGGTACCGATAAGAGCCGTCCTCAAACAGCTCCTGGATATGCGGTGTGGAAAAGTGTATATTTTCAATGGCATCTTCCGCATTTTTATACCATTCCTGCGTCTGCACCTTCACATTTTTCTTTTCTGCCGCCACCGGCTCCGATGCAATCAGATTTCCTTTTGGGTCATACAAAGCCAGGCTCTGAATCTTATCGGAATTGGTCTCATAGAGCAGACTGAACTGCTCCGAGAATTCCCGGCTGGATATATCAAACTGCTGGACTACGTTGTAGTTTGCCCCGTTCAGGATCTGCCGGATATCCAGCAGATCTGCATTTAACCGGTCTACGGTAGCCTCCACGGTAGCTTCCGTGTTGTCTACCGCTGTTTTTTCCAGAGCCAGCTTGAATCGATGGTAAAGCAGCAATCCCATTACAATGATCGTAACCAGTGAAATCGCCATAAGGACAGACAGGATGATCGACTGTATGTTAAATACGATATTCTTCCGGGAATCCGGATTTCTTTTTCTATCTTTCATGTATTTTCCCTTTCACCTGTTCCCTCTTTTCTGCCTGATGTACTCTCGGAGTCTTTCTGTGCTTGCTCTTTCTGCTTTCCGTCTTTTTATTTTCCGGAAGCTCTGTATTTGGAAGGGGAAACACCGAATTTCTTTTTGAATACATAGCTGAAGTAGTTCGCATCCTGATATCCTACTTTTTCTGCGATCTTATAGCTTTTTTCATCGGTGTTCAGCACCATTTCTTCTGCCCGGTCCATTCGGTAATCGGTAAGATAGGAGACAAAGGACTGACCGGTCTCCTTTTTAAAGATGGACGAAAAGTAAGAATTGGACACCCCAAGATCTGCGCACACATCATCCAGCGAGAGCGCCGGTTCCATATATCTGTCTTTTACGATGTTCTGCGCATCGGTGATGATCCGTCTGGAGGTACTGTTTCTGGTACTTCTCAGTTTTTCGCTGATCGCCATAGACATATTGATGATCCAGTTTGTCATAGAGCTTTCATCCAGCTGAGTCACTCTTTCGTAAAGATTCTGTACATTTCCGGAATTCATTGAAATCCATGGAATTATTGGCACAAAATTTGAAAAAGCCGCTGACAATCTCCATGGTGGCCAGATTGTACTGGCTGATGGTGGCTGCATTCTTATGGAGCTTTTCTGTCTCTTTGATGGCTTCTTTCCGGATCTTTTCCTGATCCCCTACATGGATGGCACGAAACAGCTCCTGCATCTTTGTTTCTTCTAAGGGAACCGCCTTTTTTGACTCTTTGGGAACGATCTCTGCGATATTGATGGCTCGTTTCGTTCCGTACAGGACACGGTAGGATACCGCCTCTCTGGCTCCCTCGTAGGAAATACTGATATCGTACAGATTGTTGCAGACGGTTCCGACCCCTGCGGTAACCGCCGCCCCCATAATTCTCCATGCCCAGCGGCAGAACCGGTCACACTTGTCCGTCAATTGAGCTATCTCATCTTCTGAATGGAGTTCCATAATCAGAATGGTATTACCCATATAGATGAATTCCTGGCAATTACAGTTCTCCATCAGCCGCTGTTTGATCTCCCGTTCCACAGACATGGATAATAATAAGGGATTCATCCCATCCGGCACATCATTTTCCGAGGTATGAAAGATAATACAGCAAAACAAAGGTCCCTTCATATCCACCTGATAATCCAAAAGGAATCGTTCATAGTCCTCTTCTCTGACTCTTCCTTCAATCAGGGAAATGAAGAAATTGGACTGCAGCTTTGGTAATACCTCCTGGAAATAGTCTTCCAGTTTTTTACATTTAACTTTTCTTCCCGTTCCCTGTCCAGTGTGGCTTTCAGCTTCATCAGGCTTTCTGACAGCTCGGTGGCGCTGATGGGTTTCAGCATATATTCCTTAATCTCCAGATGGACGGCCTCTTTCGCATATTCGAATTCGTCAAAGCCGGTGCAAAGCATAATGTAAATATTGGGATAGTCCTGGTTCAGCTTTCTTGCCAGCTCCAGTCCATCCATATAAGGCATCTTAATGTCCGTCAGCACCACATCAGGCTGAAGTTTTTCCACCAGCTCCAAAGCCTTCACGCCGTTGGTGGCACTTCCCACTACGTCAAATCCCAGATCATTCCAGCGGATCTTTTTTTTCATAACATCGATGACCTCTACTTCATCATCGACAAGAATCACTTTATATTGTTCCATCCTTATCCTCCTGTTTTGCGGAGCATATTATTATTCCTTTATTATAGCAGAAGATTGCTCTCTGCTGAATGAATAGTTACAAAAATTTTGTAATTATTCAGAGCCCCATCTCGATTCCGCTTACGCTGCATCTCGATGTTGCTTCTCGCCATATGAAATTCCAGAAAAATAGCTCATTCATGTAAACATGATTCGCGATTTTTCTTCCATTTCGCATGGCTCTGAATAGTTACAAATTTTGCCAGAACAGAACAAAAGACCGCCCTGGTCATCCATCGGACGACCGGGCTGTCTTATATTCTATCTGTTTATGAAGATGTTGGAATCAAAAGTTTTTCTGACCCCTTTGATACCAGATTGCTACGTGCTTTGCACTCCTGGTATCTTTATGAATGTCTCATTATTTTTTCTGTACATATTTCAGACAGTCAAGTGTTACGGCTGCCAGAATAATGATACCTTCGAAGATGAACTGAAGGTTGGTATCAATACCCAGAATCGTCAGGGCATATGTCAGGGAGGTAAAGATCAGTACACCGGTTACAACTCCGGAGATCTTACCGATACCACCGGTAAAGGATACACCACCAACTACGCAGGCTGCGATGGCATCCATATCCCATCCCTGTCCGTAAGCTGCACTACCGGAACCAACCATACGGTTACATTCCAGCCAGGAACCGAAGCCATACAGGATACCTGCCAGCATAAATGCTCCCATTGTTACTTTAAATACAGAGATACCGGATACTGCTGCCGCTTCCGGGTTTCCACCTACCGCATACAGGTTTTTGCCAAAAGTTGTTTTGTTCCAGATAAACCATACAATGGCAACTGCTGCAACAGCCCACAGAATGATGGTCGGGAATTTTCCGATCTGCGGAATGAAAGTATTCGGGATGGCAGAATCAATCGCACCGAAGGATACACCCTTGGTCGCATAGGTAACCAGACCGAAGATGATCAGCATGTTCGCCATGGTAGAGATAAACGGATGCATTTTGAATCTCGCCATGAAGAATCCGGCAATCATGGCAAATGCTGTCGTAAGGATTACACACATTAACAGTGCAAACAGTGCTTTCGCTGTAGCAGGCATAGCGGAGAAGTCAAATACATGTCCGAATACGGCACCTGTATTGATTCCGTTATGCATGATGATGGTTGCTGTAACCATACCCATACCAACCATACGTCCCACGGAAAGGTCGGTACCTGTTAACAGGATCAGACCGGCAACACCAAGTGCAAGGAACATACGCGGGGATGCCTGCTGTAAGATATTCAGGATGTTGGTAACAGTCAGCAGCTGTGTATTTTTAACGATCGGTGTGATGATACACAGTGCGATGAAGATCAGAATGATTACGATATACAGACCGTTTTTGTACAGGAACTGAGATAAATCGAAGGTATATCTGTAATTTTCCAGTTTCTGTATTCTCTGCTGCGGGAATGTAAATTTGGAAGCCCGCAACAGGTCGATCAGGTGATATTTATGCATGAATGCTTCATGTCTTCTGTCCTTGATCTCCTGAAGCTTCGATTCGTGAGCCATCTGTGCATCAAACAATTTATTTTTGAGCACATATTTCTCAGCCTTGATCTCTTCTGCATCCTTCAGAGAAGCAACCTTTTTCTGATGCTCGCTCTTCAGATCTGCTTTGATCTTCTCATATCTGCTGTTTTCTTCTGCTTTTGCAGCTTTGCAGCTTTTGTTTACTACGTCGTAATAATCCTTTTTGTAATGCGCAGCCAGATAGCTTTCTGCCTCTGCGATCAGCTTTTTGATTTCTTCTTTGTTGTCTGCTTCTACTTTTTTTGCATTTTCCAGCTCTTTTTTGCTGTTTTCAATGATCTTATCTCTCTGTGTTGCGGATAAGTTCTTGTTTTCTTTTGCGATCGCGATCTGTTTTTTCAGATCGCTCACTTTGTCAAAGCCGTCTGCACGTAATGCATCGATTTTTTTCTGGATTTCTTCCACATATTCATCGATCGGCTTCAAAAGCTTTGCTTCTTCTTCCGACGAAATAATAACGCTGTTTTCTGCCATTTCCAATTTTCCTCCTGTTACAGGTATTTAGCACTGAGTCTCAATAATTCTTCCTGGTTTGTTTCTTTGGTATTTACGATTCCGGCCAGACGTCCGTTAGACATAACACCGATTCGGTTGGTAATACCAAGAATCTCCGGCATTTCGGAAGAAACAACGATGATTGTTTTTCCCTGTTTCGCCATATTGATAATCAGTTCATAGATTTCATATTTTGCTCCAACATCAATTCCTCGTGTCGGGTCATCCATCATGAATACGCTCGGTGAACGTTCCAGCCATTTACCAAAGATAACCTTCTGCTGATTACCACCGGAAAGGTTGGCGATCATATCATCCGGTCCCATACATTTTGTATGCATGATCTTGATTTCTTCAGCCGTTGCACGCACCATCTTGTCATGTGATAATGCGATTCCGCTCTTATAATGCTTCATATTCGCAATGGTAGTATTGAATGTAATATTGCCTTCAGGAACAGACCATTGGCTTTTCTTTCCTCTGTAATCAGAGCAAATCCGTGATCCATGGCATCCTTCGGGGAGGAGAAGTTCAGTACTTTTCCATCATATACGATATTTCCTTCTGCTTTTGTACGAATTCCGAAGATTGTCTCCAGAAGTTCCGTACGACCGGCACCAACCAGACCATAGAATCCGAAAATTTCTCCTTTTTTGATATCAAAGAGATGTTCTGCAGTTTCGGTGCATATTTTGTTGATATATTCTGTACGGAAAGAATCGTTTCTCCCGGTGTATTGTCTACAGGCGGAAATCTGTTGTCCAGAGAACGTCCAACCATGGCGGCGATCAGTTCGTTCATATCCGTTTCTTTACTTGGCTTGGTCATGACCAGGCTTCCGTCTCGCAGTACGGATATTTCGTCACAGATTTCAAATATTTCATCCATTTTATGTGAAATGTAGATCAGGGCAATTCCCTGTGCCTTCAGCTGACGCATCATCTTAAAGAGCTTTTCAACCTCCGGTGCAGTCAGGGATGATGTAGGTTCATCCAGTACAATGACTTTGGAATGATAGGAAATCGCTTTTGCGATCTCACACATCTGCCTCTGAGATACAGACATTTTCTTCATTGGCTGCGTCAGATCAACTGTAATTCCCAGCTTTCTGAACAGGTCTGATGTTTCTTTTTTCATTCTTCCTTCGTCGATCACCCCAACGGAATTCTTTGGGTATCTTCCAAGGAACATGTTATCTACAACACTTCTTTCAAGACACTGGTTCAACTCCTGGTGTACCATTGCCACTCCGTTTTCCAGTGCATCCTTCGGACCGGAGAAATTCACTTCTTTTCCGTCCAGTACGATGGTTCCTTCATCTTTCTGATAGGTTCCAAAGAGGCATTTCATCATTGTCGATTTTCCGGCACCGTTTTCACCCATCAGTCCCATAATGGTTCCAGGTTTGACATTCATGCTGATATGTTTCAGAACCTTATTTCTACCGAACGATTTGCTCATGCCGTTAATCGATAAGATATATTTATTCTTATCTTCTGTCATAGCTGCGCTTCCTTTTCTTAGTAAAGAAGGGTATCATTGCTGACACCCCTCTATAATTTCATTCATTTACGGTAACGATTCAGAAACCTCATCTCGATTTCGCATGGCTCTGAATCGTTGCCATTTACACTTTTATTCTGTCTCTAAATTATTTGGAGAGAAGTGATGTATATGCTGCTGCATTATCGGTCTTAACCATGTTAATTGCAAAAGCATCATACTCGCTCGGGTTTCCAAGACGGTTTGTGATATTGGACTCTGTCTGTCCGTCTCCACCGATGTAATCTACCTTCAGGTTCAGCAGATCATCATATTTCTCCAGCAGAGGCTGATAGGTAGAGCTCAGGAAGTTATCCGATGCGTTGTAGATATTCAGCCATACTTTTTTGGATGGGCTCTTGCTTTCATCCAGCTGTTTTGCAACCTTGTCGTAAACTTTTGTAGAATCTGTGAAATCGTTGTAGTTATCGGCTGTTACAGCAATATTTAATGCGTAGTAAGATCTCTCTTCTTCGCTGTATCTGTAATCTTCACCCTCTGTCAGGCAGTTGCCGGCTTCATCTGCTGTACCGATACCGGTATCAATGTCTACACCGTCCAGTGCGTTACGCAGAACTCTCAGTGTCAGGTAAGCCTGAACGTCTGCATGCTGAGAAATTGTTCCGCCATATCCTTCACCGATTGCTGCTACAGCATCGCTGTTTGCATCGTAACCGAAGGTAGGAACTTTGTTGTCTTTTGCCCATGCATTGAACATTGACATTCCCATACCATCGTTGTTGGAAACTACAACATCGATCTGATCACCGAAGGAAGCTGTCCATGTTCCGATCGCGTTACCAGCTGTTGCAGCATCCCATGTTGCACCTGCTGAGTTTTTCATTTCCTGAGAAGCCAGCTCACGGATGGTATATGTTTTTCCGTCTACATCCAGAGTTGCATCCTGCACAACCTTTGCTTTTCCGTCTACGTTTGTTCCGGCCGGTGTAGAATCTACTCCGCCGTCTGCATCTACACCTGTTCCAAGTGCGGAACGAACACCACGTGTACGAGCGATAGAATCGTTATGTCCGATATCACCGATTGCCAGAACATATCCGATTACGCCGTCACCGTTTCTGTCGATCGTGTCTGCGTTTTTCTTGATGTAATCCAGAACCATCTGTCCCTGCAGCTCAGCACCCTGATTTGCATCGAAACCTACATAATAAGTATTTCCGTTGAAGTTCAGAGCATCTTTGTCCAGTTCGCCGGTAGCACTGCTGGATGGCTGACGGTTGAACCAGCACAGAGGTTTGTCCTTGTTTTCTACGCTTCCGCCCGTTGATGCCGTAGAATCTGCTGTTTCTGTTTTCTGGGTAGAATCTTTAGACTCTGATGTGGATCCTCCACAACCAGCCATGGATACTGCCATAGCTACTGCCATAATTGCTGCTAATGCTTTTCTTTTCATTTTCATTCCTCCCGTTTGGTGATTTTGCTAGATTCGCTTCGTTCCTAGCTGATGAATTCATTATAATCACAAGAGGCCTAAAAAAAAATAGAATATTTTTGGATTAGTTATTGAAATTTTTGGTTATTTCTTGTCGTAATTCCCCAAAACTCCAAGAATCATGCAAAAAAGCAGTCCCACAGAGCGCAAATTACCGCATGACAGATTTTTGTCGTACCTCGGGTACGCCTTCCCATCTGTTTCCTGTAGTTTGCGTTCTGCAGCACTGCTTTTTTTGTATTATTTCTTACTTATGCTTTAAGCGGGGTAAGAGATCTAAAATCCTCTTGCAGGCGAGACTGCATCAGCTTTCTGACGTTTTAGCATCTTTATATTTTCGTATCAGAATCATATAGCTTATGATCAGTAAAACAGCCGCACTGCTCCATGCACAGATCTCGGCATAGTATATTCCCTCTTCGCCGATCCATTTCGGCAGCAGCAGCGCAACGCTGACACGCATCACAAATTCTGCAATGCCGCTGGCAAGCGGAATCAAAGTATTGCCCAGCCCCTGGATCGCGGAACGATACACATGCAGCAAATACAGTATCCACAAAAAGACAGCCATGATAAACAAATACTTATATGCAATATCTAATACCTGTCGGATCTGCTCCGGTTCACCGGATACAAACAGAGACAATATATTACGCCCAATCAGCACCATCATACCGGAAATGAAAACAGAAGTGAGCACTGCCATATACGTACCGCTGCGCACACCTTTTCGGATTCTCTGATATTTCTTTGCGCCAAGATTCTGCCCTACATACGTTGTAATCGCATATCCATAGGAAACGGCCGCCATCTCCAAAATTCCATACAGCTTGTTCGTTGCCGTAAATCCGGCTACAAACAGAAAGCCAAAGCCATTGATCACATACTGCACCGTAAGTCCTCCCACAGAAATGATCACGTTCTGTATGGCAAGAGGAGTACCCAGCTTCAAAAGCCGCAGACTCATAGACGGTTGCCTGTAAAAATCCTCCTTTTCCAGTCGGATATCCCTGATTTTCCGTAATACAAGCAGACAGTACAAGGCTGAAAATCCCTGTGCAATAACAGTCGCCACGGCTGCTCCGGCTACGCCCCAGCCAAAAACTGCCACAAACAGCAGGTCAAGTCCCACATTGATCACTGCTGCCACTGTCATTGCAATCAGTGGAGATCTGCTGTTTCCAAGTGCCCTCAGGATCGCCGCAAAGATATTATAGGCAGCTATAATCGGGACTCCCGCAAAAATCAGCCGCAAATATAGCATCGTCAGATCAATAACATTATCCGGTGTCTGCAAAAATAAAAGAACGTGATAAACTGCTCCTTCACTTACCGCGAGTACAATCACAGACAGTAATGCTGTCATAATATAGCTTTTCGCCACCGCACATTTCAGATTTTCCTTTTCCCCTGCTCCATAGTACTGCGATACAAGAATCGAAAAGCCCTGTGTGATACCTGTCATGATGCCCAGCACCAGCCAGACCAGCCAGTCTCCGGCGCCTACTGCCGCCAACGCTTCTACTCCTACCACCTGGCCAACAATCATGGTGTCCGCCATCGTATAAAACTGCTGGAAAATATTTCCGAGCATCAGTGGTATGGCAAACGTTATGATCAGTTTTCCGGGGGATCCCGCAGTCATATTCTTTTCATTTGTTCCCATAAGATTAAGAATCTCCTTTTCTCTCTTTCTCCTCCTGCCCGCTATTTTACATGGAACCCTTGCAAAACACAATTCTATTTTTTCACAAAGTTTTTCCGATATTTTTGGTGGCTATTACTTTCTTTTTCCGAAGAGAAGCCAGAGCGTGTCTGAAAAATCATTTCCGCAATCAGGAAGAATCAACCGATTGTATCGTAATGCACAGGAGGCAGCGCTATGAGAGAGGTAAAAAGAGATTTTCCTTGGTTTTCCATTACAGAGTATGAAAAAGAAGCAGCGTATTTGAGACGCAGACTTGACACTCCCCACAGCTAAAGCAGGGGGATTCTTGTTTCTTCCACCACTGCATTGACGAATACCTTACGGTACTGCAATGTCTTACACAGTGTCCACAAGCTATGTTTATCCTGTTCCCGTATGCCCTACGGTACAGCTTTTCATCTTTATGCAGACTGCATCTGCAGTGCTTTTTTCAGAATATTAATGCCTGCATTCGTATCCCGGTCATGAACTGCATGGCATTTCGGGCACTCCCAGATACGAATGCTCAGATTTTTTATCCGTGGATTTCTGTAGCCGCAAGAGCTGCAGGTTTGACTGCTCGGATACATCGTTGGTACTCTTTGAATTTCATTTCCATACCAGCTGGCTTTATATTCCAGCATTTTGAAAAACTTTGCCCAGGAAACACTTGCTATGGATTTTGCCAGTTTATGGTTCCGGATCATTCCCTTCACGTTCAGATCCTCGATACAGATGGTTTGGTTTTCGCGCACCAGCATCGTTGACTGTTTCTGCAGGAAATCATTCCGCTGATTGGCTATTTTCTCATGCACTCTGGCTACCTGAGCCGCTGCTTCCCGCGGTTATGGGAATCTTTCTGCTTCCGGGAAAGTCTGCGCTGTTCTCTTATGAGTTTTCGCATGGAGCGTTCCAGATATCTGGGATTTGATACCGTATTTCCATTGCTGTCAGAATAGAATGCTTTGATTCCGACATCAATTCCAATCGTTCCTCCAGCATTTGGGCGTGGTTCCGGTTCGAAATCAATATTTAAGACTGCAAAATATTTTCCGGCCGGTGTGTACTCAATGGTTACGTGATTAATTTTTCCCACTTCCATCGACTGGCGTATTTTGACAAATCCAAGTTTCGGAAGTTTGATATATCTTCCCACAATACGGATATTATCTTTTTGATTGACCGTTCTGTATGACTGGAACCGGTTATGTTTGCTCTTGAAGGTTGGATAGGAAGCACGTTTTTGAAAGAAATTCACAAAGCTCCGGTCGAGATCCCGCAGAGACTGCTGTAAGGCAATGGAATCTGCTGCTTTCAAAAAAGCAAACTCCTCCTGTCTTTTCAGTTCGGTCAGCATGGCGGAAGTCTGGGTATATCCAATCTTCTTCCCTTCTTCATAGCTTTCCTTGCGCATGGCAAGTCCCCGGTTGTAGATCAGCCGGCAGCATCCCAGCGTCTGGTGGATGAGGTTTTTCTGTTCTCTGTTCGGGTAGATCCTGAATTTGATCCCTTTTTGCATTAGCCCATCTTATCCTTTTGTCTCTGCGATGTTTTCTGGTTTTCGATATACTGTTTTACTGCTTCCAGCGGGGCACCGCCAACGGTAGATACAAAATAGCTGTTTGTCCAGAGCGTCGGCATTTTCGTTTTGAGATGGGGAAATTCCTGTCTTAAAATTCTGGACGTATAGCCTTTGAACGATTTTACAGCTTTGTGGATTCCAAACTGAGGATCTACTTCCAGCAGCATATGAACATGGTCTGGCATGATCTCCATTTCCAGAATGTCTACAGAAAGATTTGCAGCATACTCTGTGAGCAGCTCCTTCAGCCGGACATCTACACCGTTCGTTAATACTTTTCGTCTATATTTGGGGCACCATACTACATGGTATTTACAGGAATAGACGACATTATTGTTTGATTTATATGTTGTGTTCATGTTTGTATTATACAATGTTTTATCAATTAACACAATTGTTATTTTGTCCATCTTCAATTACTTGCGTAAATTCGATGGACGCGTCTTATATCCCATAGCTGAAGCAAGGGGTTTTACGACGCATTGGATAAGCAAATTTTCCACTCATCGAGTGGAAATTTTACAATACCTAAACTACTTCTTGAATTTATATTTTCCTTTTCCGTGACCGGATACTGGTTCAATAATATCTGCCTGCACCAAATTGGAAAGATGTTTTGAAGCACCTGATGATCATTGTTTTCATCAGATTATTATCGCTTGTAAAAGAAGATTTATAATCTACAATCTTTGCAAAAAAACTGCGACATTTTTACACGTTTTCCAATCAAAAACCTGTTTTTGTCTTGGGATAATCTCCCATAGCTTCATTTCAAAAGAATTATCACTTAATCTCTGTAAACAAGCCACTCTGCATCAGAGCAAATACCGATGCAGAACCAACAAAGCCACAGCCTATCATTACTGCTTTTTTTGAATTAATCACTTTCTTCTTCGTAATAATCTCATCTCCTTAATAATTCTCTTCATGTACTTCAAAATAGCTCTGTGGATGATTACATACCGGACATACTTCAGGCGCCTTAGTTCCTACCACAATATGTCCGCAGTTACGGCATTCCCATACCTTAACTTCGCTCTTTTCAAATACCTGTGAAGTTTCAATATTCTTAAGAAGTGCACGATATCTTTCCTCATGGTGCTTCTCAATCTCACCTACTGCCCTGAATTTTGCTGCAAGCTCAGGGAATCCTTCTTCCTCAGCTGTTTTAGCAAAGCCATCATACATATCTGTCCACTCATAATTTTCGCCTTCTGCCGCTGCCGCCAGGTTTTCCTTTGTATCACCAATTCCTGCTAATTCCTTGAACCACATCTTTGCATGTTCTTTCTCATTATCTGCAGTCTTTAAAAACAATGCTGACATCTGCTCGTAACCTTCCTTTTTCGCTACAGAAGCAAAATAGGTATACTTATTTCTTGCCTGTGATTCCCCTGCAAATGCCTCCTGTAAATTCTTCTCTGTCTGTGTTCCTGCATATTTGTTTGCTGCCATCTCTTTTACCTCCGTTTTCTTTACTACTTTTTCAAAATCTGATGCCGGGTGCTTGCACAAAGGACATATAAAGTCATCTGGTAATTCCTCGCCTACATATTCATATCCGCAAATTCTGCAACGCCATATTGTCTGACTGTCCTCTGTTTTTCCAACCTCCTGTGGCTTAGGCTTAATATTATTCTGATAATAATCATATGTTACTGAAGGAACATTGCTTAAAACTTCCATATCGGTTATCTCACCGATAAACATCGTATGTGAACCCAAGTCCTCTGTTTTAGTAACTGTCACAGAAATGTATGCATTTGTACCTTCTGTAATATAATAAATACCATTTGTGCCCCTGGCACACTGCTCAAAGGCTTCAAACTTATTGGTATCTCTTCCTGATTGGAAGCCAAAATGTTTGAACAATTCAAATTGTGCCTTCTGACTTAAGACTGATACAGTAAATTTTCCGGTTCTTTGAATCATATCATGCGTATAAT
>ENA-OQHY01000019-OQHY01000019.1-human-gut-metagenome-genome-assembly--contig:-NODE-19-length-76857-cov-5.673022_pt1 | contig 76857 bp, 66 predicted proteins | sample MGYA00242570_ERZ504733 | MGnify/ENA primary metagenome ERZ504733 (study PRJEB26092, sample SAMD00036219) | human gut metagenome | host: Homo sapiens | study: EMG produced TPA metagenomics assembly of... | reverse complement strand
AAAGGAGCTGCAGAAGGCGCTGGGCAAGAACGAGAAGACCGGACGCTGGCGCGCCCATCTCGCCGTCTACCGCAACTTCGGTACGGCGCAGATAAAGTTCTACGACACCGAAGTGGAGTTCGTGGGCTATTAATTTTTCGTATACAAGAATTTCACCTTTAAATCCTGTCTTCACATTACGTTCTTGTTCACTTATACTTGGATTATACCCACCTAACGTAGTCTGAATAGTACCACTATCTTGTTGCTTGTCTTCTTCCAATAAAGATGTATCATACCCTTTGTCTTCAAGGTTTTGGCGAATACCTTCATAGTTTTCTATTAACATTATGAAGAGTTCACGCTCCTTATCTTTTATGCCAAGGTATTTACAAAGCGGTGTCAACAATGGTTCTATATTAGCAGGTCTTAAACTACCGGTATAATAAAACTCATTTTTGTTACCAAATGTATTTTTCTCTATGGTGTCATTATTGTTTCCGTATGTCAGCCGTATTTCTTCGCAATGATAGAAATGGGTGTTGGTTAAAAGGTTTGTAAGTCATGCTTCTTTTCTTTGTAAGATGTTTCTTCGACCTTTTCACCTAAAGCTACAATCGTAAGTGGTGATATAATACTCTTAAGTATGTCTTTTAGTTCTTTTGCTTCCTTTTGGTCTTTAAATGAAGGCTTGATATTTCTTTCAGTAATTACTCTCACACCCATTAAGGATAGTAAACTTATTACCTTCTCCCGATTAGAAGGTGAACCGATGTATACACGATTCTCTGAACTGAATCCATCTAATATAATGTGGCTTAGGTCTTTTGGAAACTTGAATGTCAAATCTTTTGAAAGAATTTTATTTTTCTTAGACCATTCTTTTATTTGTTCTTTTTTGGCTGGGGATGTAAGGCTGTCTAAATCAACCAACCTTTGGTATATTTTTGATATACGTTCTTTATTTTGTTCTGCATTATCTTCGTCTTTCGAGATTTCGGTTAGTATAGTAAGATAATCTTCTAATTGTAGAATGTTGCGTAAATGCAAAACTTCATTCCAACTTTCGTGAATAGAGTTGTTTAAGTTGATGACTGGCAAATATTTGTCAGCTATTTCTTTAATGTCATCAGTGTTACATAGTATTTGATTGGAAGGTAAGCATCTTCCGTCAGTTGTAGGGAATAACTGATAATTGTCCAATGCCCAATCAATGAAGCTTACTTCTTTTAAGTCTGCAAAACTCTTGGATACATGCCAAAAACCAGCACAACCATAGACTACATCTTTATCATGTCTAAATGGTTTTGAGAAAATGGTAGACCAAATTATAGAAAGTAAGTTATTGCTGCAATCATTTGTTAGAACAAAAGGTGCGTAAAATACATTAAGATGTGTAAAACTATAATAGAAATGAGTTCCCCATGAGCCGACATTATATTCTTTTTCAAATTTGTCTTTAACCTTTTGGAGAAATTTAATATCTTCGGTTTCATCAAATCTAATGAACCTCAATTCTAATGTGCTGTTAATACCTAACTTCAAAAGAAATAAATTCCACTCACTTATATTATCTTCGTCTTCACAATAGTCTTCTGATACAAAGATGTCTCCATTATAATAGGGTTCAATGTCAATGTCAGGTTTGTATTTAGAACCTAAATACAAATCAGATGCATATTCTAAATTGCCATGTTTTGTTAGAAATTTTAATCTTGACAAATAATAATCGCCTATTTCATCAAATATATTATGATTAAGATTGCTTTCAAACAAGAAACGAGTTACTTCTATACTATTTTCTTTTGTAATATAGCCGCTTTTACAGATAACATTTTGAATGAATGTAATGTCAGAAAGCTCTTCTACCCCAAGTTGTGAAACCCAATTAAACTCCTGTTTATTATTCTCAAGGTGTTCATTTACGATATTGTGTAAAAAGATGGCATCTTCAGCCAATTCATTACGTTCTTTATATTGTGAAGGGAAGAACAAGTCATGAGGACAACTAAGATTTCCTTCTTCATCGAGTAAAAAACGAGTGTCTTGCAGAACTGTAATCAGTTCCTCTTGCTCACTACGATTTTGTAAATAATACTCAAATAAGAAATCTATAAGTTTAACGTCAAGACATGGATCAATGTTATCGAATGCTTTTTCATCTTCAAAAAGTGCTTTTAATTTTTGTTTGTCAAAGATAAAAACTCCGTAGTCCTCCAACAATTTAAAGCCTTTCCATACAGGATTGATGAAGTCTTTTTCGGAAAAATTCTGCTAAAATCTACTGAACAGCTTAAAATGAGCTATTTATGAATAGTTCACCTCAATAGAGGTAATGACTTGGCAATAGTACCAACTTCTTCATTATACATAAGTTTGCCTTGCTTGTCAAACAACTCTGTTACGATTGCAAAGATAAATTTAAAATCTGAGAAATAACATCTTTTGCGTTGTTTTTATAGATTATTAAATTATGGTCGGAAAATGTCTCAGAAATGCAACTGTACAATATCTAAAGAAACACATATAAGTTTCATATACAGCATTAAAAACATGAGAAATGTTAAATGCAATTCCCTTTCTAACAATTCAAAGCAAAATTTTCTCGTTTGTAGATTGTTTTTCGTACTTTTGAAATTAGAATTATAAAAATGGGTATTTTTAGAATTTATGACTAAGGAGTAACAATATACCCATTTTGTAAATAAAGGGAATGTTGAACACCTAAAAATATCAATTTATGAAAACCAAAGGACGCAACATATGCGATACCCTCAAGGCTATTCGCAAACAAATAGCGGATGCCAATGGGATAGACTATTCACCCGAAGAATGCCACTTCAAGGGCGAATGCAAGGGAACTTGCCCAAGATGTGAGCAAGACGTGAGAGACCTGGAACATGAGTTGAGAATCAGACAAATGGCCGGGAAAGCCATCAAGGTCGCAGGAGTGGCATTGGGAATCACCGCCCTCGCCGCATCCACCACATCATGCGCCACCCAGAAGGGATATTATAGTTCTATATCAGAGAAAACCCTCCCTATTCTATTTCAAGAATATACGCCAAACGATTCCGTCCTCCTCAAAGAAAAAGAAGCACTAAACAAGAAAGGAGTACTTTTTGTACAAGGGCATCTCATTGACGAGCAAGGAGATCCACAAGTAGGAGCCACGATTACGGCAAAAATTTCTGGCAGCAAGACTATTGCTGATAAAGATGGAAACTTTACTATCGAGGTGGAGAAAGAAGATATAATCACCGTGAAATATCTTGGCATGCAAGACAGAATCATCAAAATCACAAAAATGAGCCAAGAGAAACTCAATATTATCACTTTGACAGAAAGCAGAGATGTCTTGGGGGAAGTCGCAGTTATCAGAGGAACAGCTCCTATCATCAAGAAAGATACTCATTCAGAAGAAGCAAAGCAAGAAAAGTACACGAATGATGGTAAGACCGCCATCATCCAACAAACCGTCGCATCAGACTCCACCAAGAGCAGCAAGCTATTTGGCGCAGCAATCGAGGAAATGGCATCATTCCCTGGCGGTTCAGCTGCATTGATGCAATACATCGCCCAAAATCTCCGCTATCCAAACATACAAGGAGATTGCAATATACAAGGAAGAGTCATTGTTGGTTTCACTGTCAATGAAGACGGAACCCTGAGTGACATCAAGGTGATGAAAAGCATTTCCCCTACCTTCGACGAGGAAGCCATTCGGGTAGTGAAAAGTATGCCGAAATGGAATCCTGCCAAGCAAAATGGCAAGGCCGTAAAAACGAAATATACAGTCCCCGTTACCTTTAGATTAGAATAAAATGAAGACCGCCCCACTCATTTGCATCGACCGCCACCGCCTTACGATAGACGGCGAGGGTGTCACCACCCTCGTGGCATTCCACGGATGCCCTCTCCATTGCAAGTATTGCCTCAATCCCCAATGCCTCGAAGCCGACGGCGTATGGCAGGAGATGGACACGGAACTGCTGATGATGAACGTGGAGATGGACAATCTTTATTTCTTGGCGACAGGAGGCGGCATCTGCTTTGGTGGAGGCGAACCACTCTTGCGAAGCGCATTCATCAAGGAATTTTGCGAGCAATGTCCTGAGGAATGGCAGTTTGCGATGGAGACGAGCCTCAACGTGCCTCGCCATCACTTGGAGGAAGTCATCTCCTTCATCGACTCCTTCATCATCGACATCAAGGACATGACACCTGCCATCTACCAAGCCTATACCGGCAAGGGCAATCAGCAAGTTATTGAGAACCTTGTCTGGCTCTACTCCCATGCCAAACATAAAGATAAAATCACCCTCCGTCTCCCCATTATACCCAAGTTCAACACTGAAGAGGACAGAAAACACAGTCGTCAAGTCTTAGAAGAATTAGGGTATGAGAATTTTGATGAATTTGAATATGTGATTAGAGGATAAACTGGTTAAATCTATGCCCTACCGAGACTATGGTCTCATTTCAGTGTTGTTTCTACGGACTATCTTGCTGTTCAAGGTGGACTCACGGATATACTCAGCCAACTTGCGATTGGTTTTTCTCGCCATCAATTTCAATACCTCGTAGCTTGGCAGAGAGAATTTCTTCGTGTCAAACTTTGACAGCTTGCGAATCCTTTTAGTGGGCAGTTTTCCACCCTTTCTCCTGGCTTGTTCATGCATGCTTGTAATTCGACATACTGTTTATAGTTGGTACACTCACTTTCTGCGACCGTTGGGAACAAAAAATTCTCCGCCCTTATGGTGGAGCGAGGAGTTTTGGGGTTCCCAAAACATAACCTCGCTCCCTCCTCTAAGAACAAAAGACGAGACATTTGCCTTTCAGCTCTCCATGCCCAAGGTTGCAGACCTTAATTCTCGCAATTTGCACCAAAAATCAAAGCTGCCACATTGAAGAATAAGGTCACAGATACAAACTACCTTGTTATTGAAGTGTGCAAAGGACAAGGTGATAATATTCAGTGCGCAACTTGCCAAGTGTAGTAATTGTGTTTTGTCGTTTTACTTTGTGAACTATGCCGAGTGTGTTATATGCGCTGTGTGTCCTCGGTATAGTCTGCATAAATCTAATGCCATGCTAAAACACTGCGGAGGTTTGCCCAAGTGGCTGGAGGCGCAAAGCCTCCAAGGAACGTTGCTGCAACCATTTCGGAGAATAGAGCGGTTGCCAATAAATCCACAAGTACATTCTACGGCAGACCAAGTGATGGGTATTTTTCAGTTGAGTAGTTGAGAATATGTTGTATGGTAATGAAAATCAAAGACTTAACTTATCAACAAGTTCTCAACAAAAGTTTCTACACAACACTTCACTGGGCAAAAGAGAAACATAGGCATGAACATTGAGGATTTCTCTTTTCATCATTCTCTTTCTTTTGTTGAGATATTTGTTGAGAGTATGTAGAGCCGTAAATACTTGATATTCAACACTACTTTCTGTATATTCAACAAATCAACAAAAATAAGGGGATTAGTCCGCCCTTTTAATGGCTTAGGACTATCCCCATCAAATAAGCTGCTTCATACCAATGCTTCTGTACTTCTTCGTGACAGAACGACAGCATTAAGCCAACGACAAGAGGACATTCAGTTAATAGCGTTTGTCCCTCCATTGAGTTGTAGGATAATGACACTACTTTTCTCTTTTGCCCCGTACAACCTCTTTATGATTGTGTCACGAAATCGAACAGCAACGTATGAATTTATACGGAAACAAAGGGCAACAATCATCGGGAAGCCATACTGCGTTTGCCAAATGCCCTTGGAAGTTTCCTTTTTCTGTTGGACATCCGACACCAAAAACAAGCCTTCCTTGTACATTGACCTTATCACAGCATGGAGTTTCGGGGCGGTGACATGAAGCATATCAACCAATTCACCCTCAATCATCCACAAGTCTTGCAAGTTGGACGGAATGGAAAACTCTCCATTTCCGTCCATAGTGATTACAGTTCTTTTCATGCCATTCCTCCCATTGTTGGCAAATGCCCCTTGATTCGATTTTCAAAGACTGATATGTCATGCTCCAACTTGGTGCTTGTCACCTTGGCATATATCTGCGTCGTGGTGATGTTCGTGTGACCGAGTATCTTGCTTACTGTCTCAATCGGCATACCGTATTCCAGGGACAATACTGCAAACGAGTGCCTACTAACGTGGTACGAGATTCGTTTCTTGATGCCACACATTGCAGCCACTTTCTTGATGCGCTTGTTGATAGTGTCAAGTCTGCCGATATTGAACAAGTGGCTGTCCTTTCTCAATGGCTTGTATCTCTCAACAATCTGCATCGGAATATCCATCAGCTTGACTTGAAACGGCACGCCTGTCTTTTGACGCTTGGAAACTATCCAAGGAGCACCGTTTATCATACAGATGTTGTCCTCCGTCAGGTTCTTTGTGTCAATGAAAGAGATACCTGTCCAACAGCCAAAAACGAAAAGGTCTCTTGCAAATGCCATGTTTGGGTCTTCCAACTTTATCTCGGTCATGGCGGTAAGCTCGTCCAAGGTCAAGAACTCACGCTCCTTGTGGTCTGGGTCAACGTGGTACATGGCAAAAGGGTTTCTCGGTATCTTGCCGTTGTAGTGTGCTGCCGTGACGATATGCTTCAACGGAATGGAGTATATCCAAATGGTGGACTGCGTAAGCCCTACAACGTTCTTCAAGTACAGGCAAAAGTCACGGATGAACTCCTCGGTAAGCTCATTCATTGCCATGTCGCTGCGCTTGTACTGAAACTTGATGAACTCGGCAACGTACTTTCTTACCACAAGATACTTGCGATAAGTCCTAACAGCTCGGTCTTTGCCCACACGTTTGGCAAAGGTTGCGTTCTCCTTGTCAAAGGCTCTGAGCAATGTCTCGTACTCCATGCCTATGCCTTGATAAGCGTTTCTCACCATTTCAGCGGTAACGAACGCCTCACGGTCGGAAAGTCGTTGGTAATGCTTGGTGATTTGAGCCTTGATGTTGTCAAGCGCAAAGTTCACCTCCTTGGCTTCCTTGCTTCTTCCCTTTGCTCTGTTGCCCTTGGCATCCCATATCGCCTTGCTTACGCTCTGCTTGCAGCTGAACTGTGCGATAGTTCCGTTGATTGTCACTCGTCCCATGATAGGGACAATTCCGTTTCTCTCCTTGCTTCCATTTACATAGAAGACTGTCTTAAATGTACTTCTCATAATTCCTTGCTTTTGTTCGGTGCAAAATTAAATCATGAGAGTTGCATGGCAAATTCTAAACCTGTGCAGAATGGAGAAGTAAGAACCGAAGCCGTTAAATATGCTTATTTGGGCATTTCTTTGAGGTAATGACTTGAAAGCGTTTCCACTTCTCAAATCCGCCATTTTCGCATTTCCTCACGAATGCCACTTAAAGCCAACGACTACCACAACCACTTGAAACTCAAAACAAAAGCTCAAATCTGCTATTTTTTGCTTTTTTATCAGTCTTTTTTATAAAAAATCCTTATTGTAGGTTCTATTTATATGGGTTGTAAGCAATTTCTTTGAAATGGCTTCAGACATTCCCATTTTATCCATGACAGCAGATGATGCAAGAACTTTCGATTTAGCATTATTCGCTCTTGGAATAAAAGCAATATCATTGATAGCTTTTACCATTTCAGTAGCAAATGTTTCTTCTAATGCATTGTTGCTACCATAAGATTTCTTTGGCAATACTTCGTAATAGTTACTGAATGTGGATGATATTTCTTTCATCCAATTCAAATATTCAGAAGGTATTTTTGAAAAGATTAGTTTGTTCCATTCTGAATCTTTATGTAATTGCTGACGGCCAGCATCAGTAATGAAATTTGCATTCACCAAGAATGGAAAACCTTCATTTCCAAATTTAAATGAAGTAGGAAGATATGTATAAATAACAGCATTCTCTTTATCCAACTCTTTATTTTACTATTATTGTCTATTTGAATAGCAAAAGAAAGGTCGAATGTTTTTGCATCTTTCAATTTCTGAGGAGTATTTATATCTGCTTTGATATCACTATAAAGTTCTTTTGGAATCTCTACTTCTGGATTCGTGTATGTTAGCCATCTACTGTCTTCCTTTCCGTTAGAAGAAAGTATAACAATGTTGTCATTACATTTTTTATTTACATTTGCTAAAATATCGTTATTAGAAACAAATGTCATTTGAATGTTTTTACATCTGAGGAAAAGTAAGAACTGACTGTTCGAAAGAAGTTTTACAATCTTATTTTCCAGTGATGATGTGTTTGTTATCTTTATATATGTAATGACATTATAATTAGATGTATCAAGAGATATAGGTTCATTTGCTTCTATTGGAATAATTTGCCATGGCATCAGATATACCTTTTCATCACTTTTTATGCCATATTCTTTTTTCCAGTTGCGTTCCCAAAAGCCCTCCCAATATTGTTTATCGAACATAAAACTATACTCGCCAGTCTTTATTGTCACACAAGTAGAACGCATAAAAACGGACTTAAAGCCAATGCCTTTATACCCTATCTTTTTCGTGTCTTTTGCCTTATTTCCGTTACCTATATCGCAAATGCCTTCAATGTCTCTTTGTGAAAAAGTTGCTCCATTATGCATGAATACCAAATAATCTCCTTCTATCATAATCTTGATAGTTAAGGTTTCATTTGTCATTTCATCGTATGAATCTACGGCATTTTGTAATAGCTCAAAAATAAAGCGTTCTTCTTCCGTATAAATACCAGATGACAATTGCATAAGCCCTTGCTCAACTGTTGTTGCTACATCGGGGTTGGTATTTAGTGTGTAGCGTTCTGCTAATTTCTTTAATAGTATATTTGACATATATTGAATGTAGTTATTTATACTTTTCCATCGCCTCCTTCGGCACATACGCCGTAGCCACCAAACACCCGTCGAACAACTCCACAACAACGCGCTGCTGCCCTGCAATTCTTGCCACTCTTCCATGAACACCCTTGAATTCACCTTCTGTTACAACTACGTTATCACCTAGTTTAAACTGGATGCTGTTGGAAGTAACAGGGATGATGTGCGGATTCTTGATGGAGGTGAGGCGGATGAAGTTGTTCATGGCTTCATCTCGGATTATGAGTGGTGGATTGCGGTTGGGATTGTCTTGAAGATGGATGGTATGGTTAAAGTAGTAGCTGAGTAACGATCTGCTTTCATTTGCAACAACCTTGTTGTCGTGGAGCAAAGTTTCAACTTGCTCTGCTGTTGCATATACAAAGATGAATGAGGGGAGGAGTGGGATGGGGATGATTCGCTTCTTGCCTTGCTTCCTTACTTCTTTATATCGCAAAGGAACATAGCATTCCATTCCTTTTGCCTCTACATAGGTCTTGGCTTTGTCAATGCGTCCATACGAAACGCGTAGCACGAACCATAGCTTGTTTCCGTTAGGCACATTCTCTACCGACACCCCATTCCTGATATCATCAGAAGTGGAGGGCGTGCGGGAGGTAAGTCCAGCACTTGGACACGATAAGCCAGTGTCGGTTGGCTGCCCATTATACAATGAAGCGTCTGCCTTTGGAGACAGTTGGTAGTATCTTCCAATGTTGTTCAGAGGTTAGATTAAAACCAATAGACTTATTCTTGATGGAATTGTCATAATTAGACTACAAAGATATGAAAACTTAACAATATTAAAAAAAGAAAACAAGGAAAATATTTGTGTTGTGGAGTTCTTTAATTTATTAGGGCTGTTGGTGGCTGACTGATAGCGACTCATCTGCAAGACCATATACGAAACATCAAACGTTTTTTGGCATAGTCGCCAATAGTAAGAATCTTATAGGTATGCGAACCTATACCTATAGGCGGAGTGCCTTTATAAATATTACTGACCGCTGGAATGTGTACCTTTGTTCATGGTTGCTTGAATTGATATTTGCAATAAACAAGGGTAACTAAAAAGGCTGGATTCTTCGTGATGGAATCCAGCCCTAATTATTTTGCTCAAAATATCTTAGCATACAGCAATAAGAAGTTATGCATGACAGCAATATCCTGTTATATACTGCAGAATGTAAATATTGTTTGTCTTCTTACATCCTCATTATTCTTCTCTTATTACCACTGTCACGCCGCGTGCAGCCTGCGCTCCCATTACCAGTGCCTGCTCTATGTCGCAGTCTTTGATGGTCCAGAGATGAATGTGCCGAGTCCGGTTTCTGGCATGCAGATGCGGTTGTATGCCTCGTGCATGTTGTTCACGATGCCACTCTTCGGGAGGACGATGACCAGATATTCGCTGATGAAGCATACTGCTTTCTCCTTCATGTCCTGCGGAATCCAGACGCAACCATTCTCCGCCACTCCAATCTGTCCGTACACCACTCCTACGTCGGTGCCGTTAAGGTCTTGCGCCTCTGTCACGGTGTCGGGATTGATGGTGGCATGGTGAGTTCTGCGATGTTAGAGGCGATGGTCTTTGCCTCTGGATAGGCGTTTCTTACGATGTCGTCGAGCTTTTCGTTCGGCTTAGCCATCACCACTTTGCTGCCCACCGACATGCTCATATCCACAAACTGCTTTATCGTGTCGTCGTACGATATGCCGTCTATCGGTGTGTTGGGCATCGGATACTGTTCGTGTGTGTTGCGTCGCAACTTCTCCAATAGTTCGTCTTTGTATGTCATTGTTCTTTCTGTTCGTTTTGGTTCAGCTTTCCTTTCTTCCACATTGTCTGGAACGACTCATTCGCAAATTTCGGTATTGCGTGTCCCACGCCCCACGGATTGAGTGAGCGTATGTGCGTAAGGCTGTCAGGTATGAGGTTGGCAAGAGGAGCCAGACGCAAGGCTGAAGAATAGAGTAGGGGATGATTGAAGAGCTCTTCCATTCCCTTTGACATGCACTTCTTCATCGTGTTCGCCTTGTGCAGCGAGTCGAGTTTCTGTCTCCACATATAGACCTGCGAACCGGGGTTCACCTTAGCCGGGCATACGTTGTCGCATGAGAGGCAGAGCGTGCAAGCGCTGACGTTGTCGCTGTAGCGTGACGCATCGTGCAGCATACCAAGGTTGATGCCGATAGGTCCGGGGATGAAGTAGGTGTATGAGTAGCCACCCGAGCGGCGGTATACGGGGCAGGTGTTCATGCAGGCTCCGCAGCGAATGCACTTCAGCGTTTCCCAATGCTCGTCGTTGGCAAGGATGTCGCTTCGTCCGTTGTCCACGAGGATGACGTGCATCTCCGCTCCCGGTCTTGCCTGACGGAAGTGTGAGGTGTATGCCGTTGTGGGCTGTCCGGTAGCAGAGCGGCAGAGCAGTCGCTGGAATACGGCGAGCGACTTGTAGTCGGGCACAATCTTCTCTATTCCCATTGCCACGAGATGTAGCTTGGGCATTGATGTTGACATGTCGGCGTTGCCTCGTTGGTGCAAACCACGATATCGCCGGTCTTTGCCACGCCGAAATTGCATCCTGTCATTCCTGCTCCTGCTTCCATAAACTGGTTGCGCAGATGCTTGCGTGCGCATTGCGTAAGGTATGTCGGGTCGTAATTGCCTTTCTCCGTGCTGATGCCTTTCTCCTCGAACATCTGTCCCACCTCTTCTCGCTTTAGGTGTATGGCAGGCATTACGATGTGGCTCGGTTTCTGATGTAGCAGTTGCAGTATGCGTTCGCCAAGATCGGTCTCCACGACGTCGATGCCGTGATTCTCAAGGAACGGGTTCATGGCACACTCCTCGGTAAGCATCGACTTGCTTTTCACCATCTTCTTTACGCCATGACTTTGCAGTATGTCGAGCACGATGTTGTTAAAGTCGTTGGCGTCTTTAGCCCAATGCACAATGACACCACGGCTCTCCAGTTGCGTGCTGAACTCCTCCAGATAGTCAGCCAAGTGCGTTACGGTGTGCTGTTTTATCTGGCTGGCATGTTCGCGCAGCTCCTCCCATTCTGGCAACCTGACGCCATGTTGTCGCGTTTTTGTCTTAGCGACCAGAAGGTGGCGTCGTGCCATGTGGTCTTTGCTCTGTTGTCGTTGAAGCGTCGTGCCGCTTCTGAATGTATTGTGCTCATAGTCCTGCTGCTAATATTTCTACCACGTGTATGAACTTTATAGGCTTGTTCTCCTTCTTGGCAATGCCCTGCATGTGCATAAGGCATGACGAGTCGGGACCGGTGATGTATTCCGCTCCCGTAGCCATGTGACGTTCTATCTTGTCCTCTCCCATGCGTTTCGACACGTCCGGCTCTTCTACGGAGAACATACCTCCGAATCCGCAGCACTCGTCTTTTCTCTCCGGCTCACGGATGGTGATGCCGTCCACGAGTTTAAGCAAGTCGATAATCTTGTTGAACTGCGGCATTTGTCTTTCTGAGGGCGACGACAGTCCCAGTTCGCGTACGCCGTGACACGAGTTATGTACGCTGACTATGTGCGGGAAGTGAGCTTGAGGCTTGTTGGTTTTACGACGTCGTGTAGAAACTCTACCACGTCCATTGTCTTCTTTGACGTGAGACATTCGTGATTGCCCTTGGCAAGTCGTGGATGATAAAACTTGACAAAAGCCGCGCACGATGCCGATGGTGCAACTACGTAGTCGAACTCCTTGAAGAGGTCGTCGAAGTGTCGTGAGATGTCCGTAGCCATCTTCTCAAAGCCTGCGTTTGCCATAGGTTGTCCGCAGCAAGTCTGCTTGAGAGGGTAGGTGACGTCGAGTCCGAGGCTTGTCAGGAGCTTGTACGTTGCCACTCCCACTTCCGGATACAATGCATCGACGTAACATGGAATAAACAATCCTATCTTCATAATGTCTTTAAAACCCTATTAGCGTGTAAAAAGTGTTCTTCTTTTTTGTTGTTTTTATTTGTTGGCAAAAGTAATAATAAAAAATGAAAATGTTTATCCGTTATTATTTATTAAAAGTTAATTTTACAGTGTAGCGAATGATTGGCTATTTTTTCAGTAATGAAGAATATCGCAACGATAGAATTTATCTATAAAAGTATAGTTGGTGTCTTTGGTATATCTATAATAAAAGCGTTATCTTTGTACGCGAAATCGAAACACCAATTTAAAGAACAAGGAAAACAATATGGAAACGAGAAAAGAAATAGCGGCAGAAAAGAAACGTTGCGGTTCACATAATTGCACACAGGCTGTGCTTTGCACCTACCACGATTTCACCGGAATGGAAGAAGAAACCATTAAGAATGCGGGCAATGCCTTTGCGGCTGGTATGGGTAATATGGATGGAACTTGTGGCGCCCTCGTTGGAGCTGGCATCGTACTCGGACTTGCCACTAAGGACAAGGCAAAGTCTATCAAGGGCATGAGGCAAATTATGGATAAATTTAAGCAGCGCAATGGTGCCACACAATGCAAGCTGCTAAAAGGTGTGGGCACAGGAAAGGTGCTTCGCGAATGTCCACTTTGCGTGGCTGACGCATCTGAATTTCTGGAAGAAATACTGGAAAAGGAAGGCTGCTGGAAGTAAGCTGTAGAATCTATACGACATTCTTATATATCAAACCATTATACCCAACAACGACATGGCTAAGTATAAAGCAATTAACGAGCAGGACCGCTGCGTGGCATGTGGTCAATGGGAATACCGCTACTAAGCAATACGGTTGCATTGGAATGGCGTGCTGTTGGCACTACTTTACAAAGTTATACAATTTCGTGGAATGAAAAAGCATTCTTGTTGATTTTTTTTTCGTTTACACGGATATTATTCGTATATTTGCAACCTATTTTTAAAATCAAGATAACCTATAAATGTCAAAAAGATTTCTAACCCTCGCTGCAATGTTCATGCTTGCAGCCTCTGCTTTCGCCGTGCCGGCGAAGCGTGTGAAGCGTCAGGTGCAGCAGCCTGATGGCTCCGTGCTCACAGTGATGTTGCGCGGCGACGAGAATTTCCATTACACAAGTACAGAAGATGGTCAGCCGTTGGTGCAACGTGCTGATGGTGCATATTGCTATGCTACGCTCGATAGCAACGGTAAGTTGACTGCGTCTGCGCAGGTGGCTCACGACGTTGAGAGTCGTGGTGCTGCAGAGTTGTCGTTCTTGAACTACTACACTGCCGAATCGCAGAAGGTGCGTTCGCTCGGTATGGAGCGTGCTAAGCAGCGTAACGCTCGCCGCATGGCTCGCCTCGCTAATCGTGGCGTGGTTGATGCTTCTGGCAAGCCGGTGCGCAGGGTTATGGCTGGTGCTACTGGTGGCGAAGGTATCGGCGTCACGGGTAAGCGTAAGGGTCTTGTAATCCTCGTGAACTTTAAGGATAAGAAGATGCAGTCGAAGCACACTCAGGCTGAGTGGAACGACTATTTCAACAAGGTTGGCTATAATAAATATGGTAACAATGGCTCTGTTCACGACTATTTCTATGCGCAAAGCTATGGCAAGTTAGACCTTGAGTTCGACGTAATAGGTCCGGTTACAGTGTCGAAGAACATGGCATCATACGGTGCTAATGATGCTCAGGGCAATGATATTGACCCTGCCGGCATGATTAAGGAGGCTTGCGAATTGGCTTATGCTAAGGAGAAGATGGATATGTCGCAGTACGACTGGGATGGCGATGGTGCTGTCGACCAGGTGTACGTGATTTATGCTGGCTATGGTGAGGCTGCAGGTGGTGAAGCGAATACCATTTGGCCTCACGAGTGGGACATACAAGGTGGAGGTTACAGCCTTGTGCTTGGCGGTCAGCGCATCCGTACATACGCTTGTTCGTCGGAGCTGAATGGCGGCAATGGCACAGATATCAGCGGTATTGGTACTGCTTGTCACGAATTCAGCCATTGTATGGGCATCCCCGACTTCTACGACACTTCAGGAGACAGCTTCGGTATGGACGCATGGGACTTGATGGACTATGGTTCGTATGGCGGTGATGGTTATGAGCCTACTGGATATAACACTTACGAGAAGTGGGTGAGTGGTTGGATTGAGCCTACTATCCTCACCGCTCCTTGTTACATAAAGAATATGAAGCCGCTGAGCGATGCTCCGGAGGCGTGCGTTGTGTTCAATGAAGCGAACAAGAACGAATACTATATCTTCGAGAACCGCCAGCTGAAGGGCACCGACGTTGCTCTGCCTAACCACGGTATGCTTGTCATACACGTCGACTACGACCAGAAGGTGTGGTTTGACAATGAGGTGAACAACACGTCTAACCACCAGCGCTTCACTGTTGTGCCTGCCGACAATAAACTTACATCGGAGACAGTAACCGGCGACACATACCCTGGCACTACAAAGTCGACTGAGCTGACCGACACATCGAAGCCGGCTGCCACACTGTTCAACGCTAATAGCGACGGACGCAAGTTCCTCGGCAAGCCGGTGACAGAAATCACGGAGAAGGATGGTCTTATCTCGTTCACATTTATGGGCGGTGTTAATCTCGATGCACCACAGCCGAAGGTGATGAACATGACCGAGACATCGTTCACCGGCGGTTGGAACGCTGTAGATGGAGCCGAAAGCTACACTGTAGAACTGCGCGAGAAGAGCAATCTGCCTTCTGTAGATGAGGCTGTTAAACTGAGCGAAGACCTCAGCAAATGGGGCGAGAAACTTGCAGTAGAGGGCACAATCGATATTTCTGCCGACCTTGATAGCAAGATGCAGAATAAGGGTTGGACAGGAGATAAGGTGTTCGAGTGTCCGGGTTGTGCAAAGATTGGTACTGCGAAGAAGCAGGGCAACCTCACTTCACCTCTCATTACCGACAACTCTTCGGCAAGTGTAACCGTTCGTCTCTCTGCAAGCGCATACGGCAAGGATGCTACTGATGTTACAGTGTCGCTCCTCGATAACGATGATGCAACAATCGCTGAGCAGACAATAAAAATGGACGGCACAATGGCTACAATCGTACTCGATAATGCGACATGAAAGACTACAAGGTAATGGTGCAGCCGAAGAAGCGTGGCTATATCTACTTTGTAGGTATCTATGACGGCAACTACTCGGCTGAGGACTTCCTGAGCATGAACGTCGCTCCGAAGACAGCAATGAAGGCGGCTGCACAGCGTTTCACGGGTATAAAGACTACTTCGTATAAGTTCGATAAGCTCACAGCCGGCATTACATATCAGTGGCGTGTGTGCGCCGTAGCCGGCGACGCAATGTCGAAATGGAGTGCTTGGCAGACTGCCGACCTCAGCACTTGGAGTGGCATCAACGGCGTGACGGAGAGTGCAGCACAGCTCGCTGCCGGCGACCTCGTAAAGGTTTACTCTTCTGTGGGCACAGCTCTCGGCACTATGACTTACGGCGACTTCTGCCGCATGGCGCTGCCTGCTGGTGTTTATGTAGTGAAGAGTGCAAAGACTACACTTAAGGTGACAAAGTAAGAAGCTTTATAGGGGGGCGTAATCGCCCCATAAAGTGGAATGTATAGTGATACAAAATGTTGGAGCAATGCTTCAACAGGCTTTTTTGTATCTTATTTGTATCTTATAAGGTTGTGTTACTAAAGAGACTATAATCTTTAGAACTCGCTATGCGATTTACTTAACGATGATTTCGTCGGTGAAGAGCCAACCGCCATCCTCTGTTGTGCTACCCTGCACACGGATGTAGCGTGTCTTTGCATTGCCCTTCCACGCAAGGTTGCGGAAGCCGAGCTGAATGTCGCGGTCTACTTCCGACTTCTTATTATACACCTCGGTGAAGTTCTGACCGTCCTCGCTGAACGAAATCTTGTACTCCGACGGGAAGAACACCCATGCACCGTAAGCCTGCATGAAGTCGGCAGCTACGGTAGAGATCTTCTGTACCTTGCCGAGGTCGATAGTAAGGTCGAGGCAGTAGCCCTTGTTGCCGAGGAAGCCCTGCCACTTCTGGTCGCCGTATGTCCATCCGCCGTGCTGTCCGTCGACGAGAGTCTTGTCGCCCTGCGCCTTGTACTTGTCCTCGTAGCGGTGGTTGAAGGTGATGTTGCAACCTATCGCCTTGTGCTTTGTGGTCTTGAACGACTCGGGGCGTTCGCCGCGTTCCTTCTTCAAGTCGAAGGTGTTCACGCCTTGCTTGTGCAGACGTTCGCACTCTACGATGCACGCTTGCGGAACTCAGGATAGTCCTTTTTCTTTGTGCCGTTCCATCCAATCTCGGCAATAGCGAGCGCACGCGGATAGAGCATATACTCTACGTGCTCTGCTGTAGGTATGTATTCGGTCCAAAGGTTAGCCTGCACGCCGGTAATCTTGTTGCGTACCTCCTCGGGCAGCGTGCCACCAGGGACGTAGCTGTACACCTTTTCGAGTGGAAGGAAACCACCGATAGCCTCGGGCTGAGTGTCGGGAGCATCCTGATAGTAGTCGAGATACCAGTATCCGCTGGGCGAGAGCACCACGTCGTAGCCATGGTCGATAGCCTCCTGCGCCTTTTCAAGACCGCGCCACACCATCACGGTGGTGTTCTTGGCAAGGTTGCCGGCTATCACCTCGTCCCAACCCACGAGCTGACGGCCGTGTTCGGTGAGGAACTTTCCGAAGTGAGCGATGAGGTGCGCCTGCAGACCATCCTTGTCTGTGCCGAGCTCCTTCATCTTCTGCTGGCAGAGCGGACAAGAAGACCATGAAGCCTTGTCTGCCTCGTCGCCACCGACGTGGATGTACTTAGAGGGGAAGATGTCCATCACCTCTTTCAGTACGTTCTCAAGGAAGTCGTATGTAGCCACGCTGCCCGGGCAGAAGTCCATCTGCTTGTAGGGTTCGTGCGTGCAAGAGAGCTCCGGGTAGGCTGTGAGCACCTCTGCCGAGTGGCCCGGCATCTCGATTTCGGGCACGATAGTGATGCCACGCTCTGCTGCGTACTTCACGAGGTCGCGCAGCTCGTCTTGAGTATAGTAGCCACCGTATGCGCCCTCTTCACCTTCGTTCTTGTACTTGCATCCGAGTTTGCTCCACTCCTTCCATGTCTTTCCTTCGCGCCACGCAGCAAGACTGGTGAGGCGAGGATAGCGTTTTATCTCTATGCGCCAGCCTGCAGCGTCAGTGAGGTGGAGGTGGAGGCGGTTGAACTTATACTGTGCCATCACGTCAATCTGCTTCTTGAGAAAAGCGATTGGCTGGAAGTGGCGCGACACGTCGAGCATCAGCGAGCGCCACTTGAATGCTGGAGCATCCTGAACGTCGCACGCCATGATGCCATTCTTCTGCTTCAGCTGCTTTACGGTCTGCCAGGCGAAGCGGAAGCCGTCGGCAGAAGCGGCACTGATGAGCAGTGTGTCCTTAGTGATGTGGAGGTTGTAAGCCTCGGGCGACGTAGCGTTGGCGAGGCGTGTGAAGCGTACCACCTGCTGAGCGTTGTTGTCAGCCTTTGCTGACCACTGCTTCGAGTAGATGTTCTCTGCATCCGCGCCAACCTCGTTGATGAGTTTCACCTTTGTTGTTGCGGTGCTGAACGCGCCCTTGCCTGCATTGAACGACTGTGGCTTTGGCAGCAGCGACTGTGCCGATGCTGCTTGAGCGGTAATCATGCAGCCGAAGAATAGGGCTGCTAATGGTTTGTTTGTCATTTTATAGTTATCAGTTTTTAAATTAGTACCTTTAAGTGTTCTCCTGCGTGGTTCTTGCAAGAAACACGCAGGCTTATCTGTCTATGAAGTAGGCGGCGAACGCCAATGCTATCATTATAATAGCAATGGTGAACACCACGATGTATGCAACTTTTGCGTACAATTTCTTTCTTTGTATAGCCTTTAGGCTTTGTTCGCGAAAAGCGTCAATGCCATCTGTCTTATGGCTATGTCTATGCTTATGTTTGTGTTCTTGCATAATGCGAGTATATGTTAACAACTTGTGTTGTTTGATAAATTAGAATTGAGGAGAGTGATTTAGAACTTCACGTCGAGCTGAAGGTCGAACATGTTATAGTTCGACTTGTTAAGGCTGCGGTCGTTGACGCGAGCATATTCTGCTGCAATCATTACGTGCTTGCCAATCCAGTAGTTGGCACCAATCTCGTACTGAGTCTTCGATGTGTGCCAATCGGCTTGCGGACGGTAGAGGTCGTAGCGAGCCTTTGCATAGAGTTTCTTGCTGATAACCGGCGCAATCATGAGCGCATAGAAACCGTCAGCCTTGTCACCTGCAGCGTAGTTGATGGTGCAGTCGGTCTCCTTGCCAGAAGCGTTTGAGGTCTTGAAGCCGTAGCCCTGGCTGTGGATATACTCCGAACGCACGGTCCAGTCGTGGGCTGCATATTCGGCGCTGATGGCATAGCGGTTCTTCTCAAGCGAGCGCACACCGTTCTTAGCTACAGCGTTTCCGTTAGCGTCTACCTCAGTCCATGTGCCCTTGCGAGCATACGAACCGGTCCATCCGAAGGCACCGATACGCAGACCCTTCACTGGAGTCACCCATACGCCACCGATGATGTCCTTGCGCTGGTCGACATCCTTCATGTTAGTGCCCTGACCGTTGAAGACGCCCACCTGATAGTGGAGGAAGTGGTGTCCGTCGTTAGCTTTGAAAAGGTCGCCCTGCAGCTGCACGCCGATGTCGCGTCCGTTGCTTGAGTGTTCGCCGTTGCGGTCGCTGAATCCGGCAAGCTTAGTGACGTTCTGCGAGTAGCCCATAAAGCCCTGCGTAATGGGGTGCATGGGGTTCTCGAAGGTGAATGGACGCTTGAACTGACCTGCCTTCACCTTGAACGCATCGTACTTTTGCCACTCGGCGAAAGCATCGACCATACGTGGTGCCACGGTGAGGTTAGAGGTGTTGCCGTTCACCTGCAGCTGCGCCTTCCAGTAGAAGTCCTTTGCCACGCGTCCTTCGAGTGCCATACGCACCATACGGATGTTGAACGAGTTGATGTCTTTCTCGCCTTTGTTGCTTTCCTTGTCGCTGTACTGATACTGCGACATGATGTAGCCGCTGAACTTGATGTCGCTGAGCACCTTCAGCTTCGCTTCTTTCTCTTGTGCTGACACACTGCCGAAAGCGAGAGCGGCGAGTGCGAGAGTTGCTAATGTTTTCATTATGAGTTTTGATTTTTACAGTTTTTCTTCCAAAAGAACTACGTTCTCCACGTGCGGCGTATGCGGGAACATGTCCACCGGCTGCACCGCCATCACTTTGTATGCCACGTCGAGCGCCTGGAGGTCGCGTGCCTGCGTAGAGGGGTTGCAGCTTACGTAGACGATACGCTTCGGGTGGGCGCGCAGGATAGTGTCTATCACGTCCTGGTGCATACCGGCGCGTGGTGGGTCGGTGATGATAACGTCTGGGCGACCATGCTTCTGGATGAATTCGTCGTTGAGGATGTCCTTCATGTCGCCGGCGTAGAACTTGGTGTTGCTTATGTTGTTCACCTCAGAGTTCACCTTAGCGTCCTCGATAGCCTCAGGCACGTACTCGATGCCTATCACCTCGCGTGCCTGACGCGCCACGAAGTTGGCGATGGTGCCCGTACCGGTATAGAGGTCGTACACCAGTTCGTCGCCGGTGAGCTTGGCGAAGTTGCGTGCCACCGAGTAGAGGTGATAAGCCTGCTCGGTATTGGTCTGGTAGAAGCTCTTCGGACCAACCTTGAAGCGCAGGTCCTCCATCGTCTCGAAGATATGGTCGTTGCCCTTGAACACAGAGAGGTCGAGGTCGCCGAAGGTGTCGTTGCACTTCTGGTTGTCGACGTACATGAGCGATGTTATCTCCGGGAACTTGTCGGCGATGTGCTGCAGCAACGCCTTGGCGCGCTGCTCGTCGCCCTCATCATCGTAGTGGAACTGTATGAGCACCATCCACTCGCCCGTGTTCGAGTTGCGTATCATGATGTCGCGCAGCAGTCCGTGCTGTTGTCTGAGGTCGAAGAACGTCATGCCGGTAGAGTAGGCGTAGTCGCGAATGGCGTTGCGAATCTTGTTGTGCAGGTCGTCCATGAGCCAGCACTTCTCGATGGGGAGAATCTTGTCGAAGCTCCGGTGATGTGGAAACCGATGCCGTTCATGTTGTCGAACTGCGTGCCTTCGGCAATCTGCTCGCGTGTGAGCCAACGCTTGTTGCAGCATCCGAACTCCAGCTTGTTGCGGTATTCCTTGATGTGTACCGAGCCCATGATGGGCATGAACTCCGGCAGCTCTATCTTTCCGATGCGTGTGAGTTGGTCGAACACCTGCTGCTGCTTGGCCTTCAGCTGCTCCTCGTAGGCAGGTTCTGCCATTTGCATCCGCCGCAGATGCCGAAATGCTCGCACATTGGCTCCGTGCGTACGTCGCTCTTCTTGATGAAGCGTATTACTTCCGCCTCGCAGTAGCTGTGTTTCTTCTTGCGTACCTGCAGGTCAACCACGTCGCCGGGCACGGCGAACGGCACGAAAACAACCATGTCGTTGACGTGTGCCAGTGATTTTCCTTCGGCAGCAACCGCCTCAATAGTTACGTTCTCGAGTATTGGTAGTGGTTTCTTCTTTCTTGACATTATTATATATGTATTATTTTAAAATGCAAAATTAGAAAAATAATTTGAAAGTTTCAAATTATATACAAAAATAAGAAACAAGAAGAGGGCGCCAAAACTAAAGAATTGACCCCCTCTCTTCAACTTTCAATTTAAAACAAAGTATTACTTAACGCCCAACTCTGCAAATCCCATTGCCTCGCCGGCTACGACCATGCGCTCAGCGCGCAGCTTCACGTAGCGTGTCTTTGTGGCGTTGAAGATTACGGTCTGTAGTATCGGGTTGTTCTGCAGGTTTGAGAACTCGCCACTCTTCAGCACGCGTTCGTTGCCGCCCTTGGCGTCGCAAGCCGCGATGGTGTAGGTGTGGATGAGTCCGCGTCTGCCCTCGCTCTGGTCGGGCAGATACTGCAGTGCAGACACCTCCTGCTCGCTGCCGAGGTCGATAAGCACTTCGTTGCCTTTGCAGAACCAAACGGTCTGTGGGTTGCGGTCTGTAGCCTTCTCCCATTCAGCCTTGTCGGCGCCGAGGATAGCGAACGTCAGAGACTTGATAGCCTCTGCTGTAGGGTTCCATGTGAGCTGTGCGTCCTTGCCGCCGTAGTAGATGCCCACATTGTTCAGGCAGATAGGTCCGCGCGAGTCGATGATGCGCACGCGCACGCTCTTCGCCTCCACGGTGCGGAAGCGCAGCAGACGCTTGTAGCCGATAGTTGTCGTCTCCTCGCCCTGCTCAACGCTGTGCCATGTCTTGCCGTCAAGATACTCCACGGCGAACTTCTTTACGCGCTGTCCAAGCGGTATGTACTCCTGCAGCATGATGCGGTTCATCAGCTGTGGCTTCTTGAAGTCGAACGTGATGGTAGCCGATGTAACGCCGTCGGTGGTAGCCCAATATGTATCCCACGAGTTGTCGGTCATAGCTCTTGCTGTGAACTCGCCGCCACGCTCGTTGCTCACCTTTGGAGTCATGCCAGCCACGAGGTTGTGTTGCAGCTCGCGCTGAATCATCTTGTGGAAGTTGACGGCATTAGCCGAGTCGGTGGGGTGGATGAGTCCTTCGCGGTCGACGGGGAAGTTGAGCAGCAACGTAGCGTTGTGACCCACCGAGCGGTAGTAGAGGTCGGCAAGCTGTTCGGGCGATTTTACACGATCGTCCTCCTCGGGGTGATAGAACCAACCCGGACGGATAGACACGTCGCACTCGGCTGCTGTCCATTGGTCGCCGTCGGCGTGTCCGTACTGCAGTTCGGGGTAGTTGGGGTAACCAGGGTAAACCGTGTTCTTGCGCAGGAACGCCCAGTTGGTCTCGCCGGCAAATCCCTTCTCGTTGCCTACCCAGCGGCAGCCCGGACCACCGTCGCCGAACACCACGGCGTTCGGTTGGATGCTGTCGAGCATAGCGAAGATGTGCGGATAGTTATAGTAGTTCTTGCGGTCGATAGTGCGTGAGTCCTTCGCACCGCCGTAGTAGCCGTCGCCGCCGTTGGCTCCGTCGAACCACACCTCGAACACGTCACCGTAGTTGGTGAGCAGGTCGTGGAGCTGAGCGTAGAAATAGGGCAGGTAGCCCGGCGTGGCATAGTCGGCACGCGAGCGGTCCCACGGCGAGAGGTACACCGCGAACTTCAAGTCGTACTTCTTGCACGCCTCCGACAGTTCGCGCACGATGTTGCCCTTGCCGTTCTTGTACGGCGAGCGGCTCACGTTGTAGTCGTTGCCCTCGAAGGGCCACAGGCAGAAGCCGTCGTGATGCTTGGCGGTGAGTATCACGCCCTTCATGCCGGCAGCCACGAGCGTCTTTGCCCACTGCTCGCAGTCGAGGCGTGTGGGGTTGAACGTAGCAGGGTCGGAGTCGCCGTAGCCCCATTCGCGGTCGTTGAACGTGTTCAGACCGAAGTGGATGAAAGCGTAGGTCTCCATGCGCTGCCAATCGATTTGCTTCTGCTCTGGGAGCGGAAGGATAGGAGCCGGAGCCTTCACTGTGCTCTGTGCCGACGCGGTGAGGCTGGCAAGAGCCATTACTGATGATATGATTAGTTTGTTCATTTTGCTGTTATGATGTTTTGAGGGGCTTATTGTTTATTACAAGGTGTATTTGCCTGCTGTAATCTTCTTTACACAGAGTTTCTTGAATACGATGTTATAGTAGTCGTCCGGCTCTGTCTCCGGGTGGCGGAATGCATCCTCCTCGTAGAGGAAAAGAATCTTGCCGTCCTTCGCCTGCACCATTGTAGAGTAAGCCGAAGTGGTGGTGCTCACCTGGTATGCACCCTCCCAATCCTTAGCTATCGCCTCTGGCGACGCATAGTCGGTTTTCGTGCGCAGTGCTTTGTAGAAGATAGCCACGTTGGAGCGACCCGGACCCGTTGGCACGCTCTGCAGCATCAAGTCGACCGCTTTGCCCTGCGCGTCCTTCGCCTTCACCACGAGGATTTCGCCGTTGCACGCGCTGTCGCCGTTCTTCACGCCGTTGTTGGCAGCCGACGAGAATGCCACTGTGCCCCAGGCACCAGTAGCCTTCTTCTTGTCAGCGTACTTATAGATGTTGAAGAAGCGTCCGTTCTGTGTGCGCGAGCTGATTAGCACATCGCCGTTCGGCAGCTCCTCGAGCTTTGCCTCGTCGCCCTTGGGTGCAGTCTCGGCAGCGTTAGCACCCAGCAGGTGCCATGCCTTGCCGAAGTCGTCGCTGTAGAGCACGCGGTTGCCCTCGTGTGTGGTGAGTGCCGTGTACACACGATAGTGCGAGCCCACCTTGATGCGCGAGCTTTGGCAGATGCGTCCGCTTGTGAAGAATGCCGACTTCATGCCGTCCACCAGTCCGTACACGTGCTGCGTCACCTCCTCAGCCTTCCATGTCTTTCCCTCGTCCGACGATGTGTAGCGACCCATCATCTGCGGGTTCTCGCGTGTCGACTCCCAGTAGCCCACGCCGCCCGAGGCGCACATGAGCAGTATCTCGCCCGTCTCGCGGTCGCACACAACGGCAGCGTCACCGTGTGCGCAGTCGAAGCTGCTTGCTATGTGGTTGCCTCCGCGTGCCACCATCAGCTCCGTAGCTGTCCATGTCTTGCCGCCGTCGGTGCTCTCCTTCATCACGATGTCGATATGGCGTCCGCCGCCGATGTCCTTGTTGTCGTAGCGGTGGTCAGTGAAGGCGATTATCTTGCCCGACTTGCACTGGATGATAGCCGGAATGCGATACTGAGCATCGGCGTGCAAGAATAGCTTCATGCCGTCGGCAATACTCTTGCAGCATCCGTTTGCAGGCTTGTCTGCGCAGCATCCGCTGGTAGGCTGCTTGCCGCAAGTCATTTTACACTGTGCCGTAGCTGTTGTGCCGAGCGTCATGCCGGCAGCAAGAAATAGGGTAGGGAGTAAATGCTTCATTTCTTGATATTTTGACTAATATAATTTATTTAGTAGATGTTAATTCTGCAAATTTACGGATTTTTCCTGATAAAAGGCTCGTTGTCGCTACTTTTTTGATGCCCTATTATATATAATGTATATAAGTTTCGCACGTCCCATCGTCTACTCGTCTCTTGTCTACTCGCCTCCTATCAAGCCGATCGCGTCCGCCGTCCGATCAGATTGCGTCCGCCGTCCGATCAGATTGCGTCCGCCGTCCGATCAGATTGCGTCCGCCGTCCAATCAGATTGCGTCCGCTGTCCGACGGTTATACCAGCACTGCTACATTGTACAAACGAGCTGAAAAAATGACGTAACGTCAGCCGTTCGCTGATTGAAAGTGGCATTTTATAGTTGAAAGTGAAACTTTTTTGGTCTAATTGTTATTAGTTTCAATATTAAATCGTATATTTGTGGCAAATTTTCTAACTAAAAAACACGTATTATGAAACACAACTACATTTTAGGCCTTGCGATGACGGGCTTGTTAAGCTTGCCGTCGTACGTACAAGTTAGTGCACATCAGTTCCCAACGCCTTTCAATGCAGCTAAAGCGTTTGCAGCTCCGGTATGGGCACCGAAGACTCCTTCGCTTGCTCCATCGGCTATTGACGACAAGTCGAAAGGCATCACGATGTATGCTGGCGAACGTATGGACCAAAGCAAGAAGCGTTCGTTCATCAAGTTTAAATCGAAGGATGTACAAAACTTCCAGCAGATTCAGTACTATCAGTTTGAAGATAAAGTAGGCGAGCAGCTGTATGGTCTTACATGTGGAGCTTCAGATGGTAAGAACTACTATGGTTTCTTCGCATACGACTATACGTTCAGCCAGATGGTTAAGCACTTCTCCAAGATCGACTTGGAGACAGGCGATACAACACACATCCGCTCGTTCACTAAGGATGAGCAGCAAGCGTGGTACGGCAATGGCTATGGCGGTACGCTGCGCAACGCGCTTTACGACATGGCTTACGACCCGTCTTCTGACACATTCTTCGCTCTCGGCTACGGCTGGAACAAAGACGGCTCGGTAGGTCATTCCATTCTCTATACCGTTGATGTAGAGACCGGTAAGTATGAAAAGATACAGGATTTTGATAATGATATCCTCCACGAGTTCTGCTTCGACGCACACGGCAATATGTATGCCGTACGTCCGAAGTGGCTTGTGAAAACCGAGGATGGCAAACAGGTAGAATACAACGGCGGAACCGAGCTTGTGAAGTACGACAACAACTTTCAGGAGATTTCGGCAAAGGAGATAAAGGACGAAAGCAACAATGCTATCGTCATGGTGCAGTTTGGTGCTGTGTCTATCGACAATAACACGGGTCTCGTATATTGGATTCCGGCATTGTCAAGCGGTGCTACACGCATCTACACCATTGATACGGACAAACTGACGAAGAAGGGCTGCTACACCGCAGTGCAGCACAGCAGCTTCATGCCGGGCAACTGGTTCACGGGTCTTTACGTGCCGTACCTCGAAGCCGACAAGTCGACAGCAGCCGGTCAGGTGAAGAACCTCAACGTGATGCCTGACGAGTCGGGCGCGCTCAGTGCTAAGTTCACATGGACCAACCCGTCGAAAGCATGGAACGGCTCCGCACTCAGCGAGTTTAAGGAAGTGCGCATCTATCGCAAGAAGGACGGCGTAGCCACAAGCGACCGCGTCACCTCGAAGGAACTGCTCTCGTCGAAGGTGTCCGAACTCGTGGCTACAGTGCCTGCCGACGGCAAGATGGGCGAGGCAATGGAGTACGTAGACAGCAAGGCGAAGCTCGGCTTGAACACATACTACGTTGTTCCGTCGCGCGTGGCTGGCGAACTCGGTGTGCCTGACAGCATTCGCTGCTACGTAGGTGGCGACGTGCCGGGCGCAGTAGGCGATGTGGCTATCGAGAAGACTGGCGAAGGCATCAAGCTCTCGTGGACAGCTCCGACAAGCGGCTTGAACAATGGCTACTTCGTGGCTTCTGAGCTCAACTACAAGATTACGCGTATGCCGGATAAGAAGGTGGTAGCAGAGAACCTCACCGCTACTACGTTTGAGGACAAGGCATTAGGCGACTACTCTAAGTATTACTACCTCATTCAGGCGAATACAAAGATTGGCGCAGGTGCAGTGGTACAGACAGCCGGCGTTTTGGCAGGTAACGCATTGGTACCGCCACTCGATCTGAAGACTGACAGACCCGACAACGCAGCTGTTTGGCAGTCGGTTGGCGGATTCTTGTTCGACTATAGCGACTACAACCAGAGCCTTACAGCCTACGGTAACAACAGCGAAACATCAGGAACACTGTTCTCACCGCCAATTCAGTTGAAGAAAGGCAAGACATACCGTATCGTAGCCGACTTCTACGAGCACGAGCAGAACAGCACATTCGACTTGAAGACCACTATGGGTACAAGCAACGAGAGCGTCAAGGACGCAACAGTGCTCACCGAAGACCTGGCAAGAGAGGGCGCAGGCTACGAACGTGCATTGGTAGAGGATAAGTTCACCGCTCCGGCTGACGGCACATACTATTATGGCTTCTCGCTCACCACGAAGTACGGTCAGTACAACTCATTCCGATTCTACGGTCTCACACTCGAGGAAATCATGGAGAAAGACATGCAGGCGGTAGAGATGAGTGGCATTAAGGAAGCAGTAGCAGAACGCGAAAACACCTGCACCGTGACAGTGCGCAACTTAGGCACAACAGAGCAGAGCAACTATAAGATAAGAATCTACTGCGAAGACGAAGGCAAGAGTGTTCTCGTTGGTGAGACAGCTGATGTGCCAGCTATCAAGTCGGAAGCAACAAAGAAGGTGGAAGTGAAGTTCCGTCCGAAGAACGAAGGCATCTCTAAGTTCTATGCAGAGGTGGTACTCGACGGCGATCAGAACCTGAATAACAACAGAACTCCTTCTATCGAGCTCCCAGTAATCGACAAGGAGAACGCAGTATGGAGCAAGGTGGTTACAAGCAAGAAGGACGAGAGCGTAGATACCACGGACCAGTTGTCTACTTCTCTACATACGACCATACCGAGCACATCTACTATGCCAAGGAAATAAAGGGCGTGGCTGGTGATCAGATCATGCGTATCGGCTACTCGTACAGCGGTAATGACAACCTTAAGGACCGCACAGCCGAGAGCAAGGTACAGGTGTACATGGGCCACACCACAAAGAAGGGATTCGAGTCGAAGACCGACGGCATGAGCAAGAACGATTTGACACTCGTATATGATGGTACGATGGTGCTTGAGCCAGGTCAGGACAATATGCTCATATTCAATCTCGACACTCCGTTCGAGTACGACCCGACACAGAACCTCGTTATCGTTATTGACCGCGAAGGCGAAGTGCCAAGCGAGCAGATGTTCTGCGCACTCTTCGACGTGTTTAGCGCCAATCCTAACTCGGGCGTGAACCGCTCACTCTCGTTCTCTGAGTCGTTCTCATACACAGCCGGCAAGGCATCGTTGTGGGATTCGGCAGCACTGCTTTATCTCGCAGTGGAGAACCCGACTGGTATCACCTCTACTAAGGTGCTCGGCACACAGTTCAGCTACGATGGCGCAAGTGGAGTTCTCTCGGTAGACGATGCGGTTCGCAACGTCGCTGTCCACAGCGTAGACGGTATGCTCGTGAAGAGTGCTGACGTGAAGGGTGGACAACTCTATCTCGGTCTGGCTAAGGGCGTGTACGTAGTACGCATGACTACCGTGGACGGAAAGCAGAGCAATGTGAAGCTTTACGTTACGAAGTAAACTGATTATTTACAACTAAACATTCGACAATGAAATCATTCAGAAATTCTTTATTTCTGCTTGCACTGACAAGTCTACCCCTCACTGGGGCAGACTTGTTTGCGCAATCTGCAGACGACGCAATGCGACTCGGTTATTGTACGACAGAATACAGTAGCGGTCTTATTCTGCAAGACAAAGAAGGACCTGGTGTGTATCAGGCAGCAGCATATTTCACCTCCGACTTGCTCAACAAGTACGAGGGCGACAAGATTACAGCCGTTGAGTTCGCTATCAAACCGAAACGTGGCTCCGAGGCAAAGGTGTTTGTATGCAATCACATTAATTATATGAGCACAACAACACTCGGTTCGGGCTCTACAACTGAGTACAGCGAGGGTTGGAACACCGTGAAACTCGACAAACCGGTGACTATTCAAAAGGGTATGGATCTCTATGTGGGCTATCAGCTCATGCTCGAAGAGGGCGAGCCGTTCGATTGTCTGCTCTTCGACCAGAGCCCATACGCCGTGCCTAACAACAACCTCTATGGCTTCAACACCGGCGAGGACAACTGGTACGACAACACTTCGGGCATCAACAAGAACGTATGTGTACGCGCAGTTGTTGAGGGCAAGAATGCACCCGACAACGACATCTCGTTCATAAAGATTGAGCCACAGAACGGTAGCGACTACATGACGCAGAACGAACCGCGTTCGTACTACGCTTATGTGCAGAACAACGGCAAGACACCAATTACGTCGTTCACGCTGACAATGAACTCGAAGACAGCTTCGCAGACCCTAAAGAGCGAGAAGACATTCGAGGGCTTGAACATCCTGAACAACGTGCCGCAGAAGTTGAAGCTCGACGGTATCGCTATTCCAGCAGAGGGCAACGTAACCACCGAGTTCACTATCAGTAGTGTGAATGGAGAGAAAGACCCTTATCCTTCTGACAATACACTCAGCCGTCCAGGCTACTGCATCAAGGAAGGCTCTAAGGCTGTGGCACGCAAGGTGCTCTTCGAGGAATTTGTATCCGAGGCCTACGAAGGTATTCCGGCTGCCGACGAGATGTACGCATCGGTGTTCGACGAGCGCGATGACAAGAGCGACTTCGTATGGGTGAAGCACCACCGCAACTATAAGGGCGTGCAGGATCAGTTCGTGATTGACGAGGACGACGACTACGAGGAACTTTACGGCAAGGCAAAGAAACCATTCGTGCCAGCTGTATGCTTCGATCGTCTGCCTATCTCAGGCATGGAAGACCCAGGACCTGCTTACTTCGTCGACTACGAGGAGCAGACAAACACCATCCTCAGTGCCGTGAAGCAGGAACCATCATTCGTTCAGCTTAACATCGACAACAAACTTGAGGGCAAGAAGCTCAACATCAAGGTGAGTGGACATGCAGGTGTTTGCGAGATGCCTATGCAGGACGAACTGCGACTCACCACATGGCTCGTTGAGGACAACATCAAGAGCACGGAGCAGGAAGGCGCAACGGGCAGCAGCTATGTGCAGGACGGAGTGCTCCGCAAGGTGCTCAGCAGCTCGGCTTGGGGTGACGTGATCGACATCACCAAGTATGACTTCGAGAAGACCTACTCGGTCGACCTGCAGGACGGTTGGAACGTCGACAATATGCGCGTCGTGACATTCGTGAGCAATTTCAACACCGATGCTTGAAGCGTCGCGTGTACAACACACAGCAGCTTGCTTGCACCAAGACAACCGGCATCACCAATACAACAGCAGAGGCTCAGCGTCCGTTCTTCGTAGTAGGTGGCGTGGTTGTTGCTAACCAGGGCTTCCGCGTGGTGGAGGTTTGCGACATCGCAGGTCGCAAGGTGTCGGCGCATAACCTCGGTGCAGGACTTTACATCGTGAAGGCTACCGACGGCGAGCGCGTGTACACACAGAAAGTTATCGTAAAACATTAATAACGCTAATTACGTATCATTATGAATAGAAAGCAATTAATAGCTATCGTTGCCCTGTTGGCAATGATGCTCTGCCTCCCGATAAATGCTGCAAAGACCTATTGGGGATATTGCAACGGTGTTGACCCGGTAGCCTTCGGAACGAAGAATACGGGTAAGTGCGCAATCTATATTCCGGCAGATGTGGCGCAGGTGTACAAAGGCTTCACCGTTACTGCCGTGAAATACGGCTTGGCTGCGCAGGCTACCAATGTAGAGGTGTTCATCACGAAAGACCTTAACGCTGCCCCTATCGTTACAAAGAAAGCAGCTGTGTCTAATGTATATAAAGGTTGGAATGAAGTGCACTGACCACTCCTTATGAGATTGACGGCGAAGGCTTCTACATCGGATATAGCTACTCTGGTGAGAATGTGTCGATGGGTGTCACCTCTACATTCTCCGAGAATGCCTGCTGGGCTGACCTCGGTGACGGCTGGAAGAACTACACCACCGAGATGGGTGAGACAGCTAAGCACTTGCCATCCAGGCACGTATCACTGGCGACAACCTCCCGCTCGACTCATGCTCTACACCGAACAGAAGGATATCGCAGTGCAGAAAGGTGAGCCTTGCAAGTTCGATTTCTCTGTGAAGAACCTTAGTGCTGTAGTGGTGCGCAACCTGCAGGTGGGATATTCTATTGATGGTGGCGAGGAGACCGTTTGCGATTTCAAGGCAACAATGGGCTCTAACATCGACAAGTCGTTCACAATCGAGCATGATGGTTTCGACGTTGTTGGCAATCACACTCTGAAGCTGCGTGTCGTAAGCATCAACGGCAAGGACGACGCTTACGCTCCGAACAGCGAACAGACTCTCGCTCTTAGCGTGAAGAACTCAGTGCCAGTGCAGCGTCTCGTTGTGGAAGAAGGTACAGGCACATGGTGTCAGTTTTGCCCGAAGGGTATCGTAGGTCTCCGCAAGGCTTCAGAGGCTTATCCCAACCACTTCATAGGCATCGCCATCCACAGAAGCGACAACTTGGTGACAAATACTTATGACGACTTAGTATTCGAAGCTCCCAAACTGCTACTTCAACCGCAATACCAAGTCTGTGATAGAACCATCCTTCGAGTCTATGGAGACAGCTGTGAAGAAGCTCATGGAGAAAACACCAGTCATGGGTGTCGACGCCAATGCCAAGTACACTGACTCCGGCAAGAAGAAGATCTCAGTTGAGGCTTTGACTACATTCCTCGGAGCACACAAAGGCATGAACTACCGTCTCTCGTTCGTACTCCTTGAGAGTGGCATCACAGGCTATACTCAGGTCAACGCTTTTGCTGGCGGTAAGCTCGGCGAGATGGGTGGCTTCGAGAAACTGCCGAACCCCGCAACCATTGACATGGACCACGTGGCACGCATAAACTACAGCTACAACGGCATAGAGGGTAGTATTCCTGCAGATGTGGAAGCCGACGAGACCACACGCTACACCACTACGCTCGATATGCCGTCAACCATCAAAAACCCCGACAACTGCGACCTCGTAGTCCTCGTCCTGGATGCTAACACTGGCAGAATAGAGAACGCTGTAAAGGTTGAACTCGGTAAGCACACCACAGCCATCTACGATGCGGAGCAACTGCTCATCCCCGACTTCTCATTCCAGGGCGACCGCCTCAATGTTGATGGCTTCTCTGGCTCGGTACGCCTCTTTACTGCCGACGGCGTAGAGGTTTCTAACTGCAACCTCGCCCCTGGTATGTACATCGTGAAAGCTACTGCCGGCAACCAGACTGTAACGAAGAAGCTTATCAAGCGATAAGTATTCTGTGTGCAACGAAATATCACAAGCTGCAAGACTGCTTGAAAAGGAAAGTCTTGAAACGAAAGAGTAATTAGATAAGTAAGTTTATAAAGAAATAAGGCGTTTTGCAAAGCGGGTGCTGTGTCGGGGCGAGGCACAACGTATGCAGTCTCGGCACAGCATCGGCTTCGCAGAACAAGTTCTTAATTTTCTCAACCAAAAACCTGAAAATATGATGAACTTTACCAAGAAAGTCTTTCTCGTTGGTGCGCTCGCAATGCTGACCGCATCAGCTGGTGCACAAATGAGAGACCGCTCAGCGGCTACTCTCCCGTCTATAACCGTAGCTTCTATGATGAAGCACCGAAATCTGTTGAGAGAACACCGCGTTTAGTGAGTGTAAAGAACGCACCCGCCGACTATGGCAAGGAGGTTGACATCCTTAAGGAGGACTTCTCCAAGATGACAACCGGCACACAGGACAAACCCGACTTCGATGCCACACTGAACGATTATGAAATGCACGACAACGCATGGCTCAACATGCTGCCCGACTTTACGCATACACCGACTGGGGCTCGCACAACGCTTACCCGGCAGGTGGAGCCATCTACCTCGATGCTTATGTGAATGAAGCTGGAAATGACAGCTATAACGGACAGCTCAACACTCCGCTACTCAACGTCTCTGCCAACACCGGCATCTGCTTCCTGCAGTTCGACGCACGTGTGCCCAAGAGCAACGAAGTCGTAGAGCACGTCACTGTCGAGGCTGCCGAGACAAACAATATGTCGCCATCATGGCGCTTCCTCACTTCCTGCAACCTGCCACAGCTCACCACCGACTGGAAGACATACACCATTCAGTTCTACGGTGGCGGCAAGACAACCATGTTCAACATCGTCAACTACTCCGCACCAGTGCTCATCGACAATGTTCGCGTCTTCCAGATTGAGCAGTACGTAGCTACACCGACACCTAACCCCCACAAGAACTACGCTCGTGTCGATGACAATACAGCTAAGTTCGATCTCAGCTGGAGTGCCGTAGACGGAGCTGAAAGTTACGTACTGAACGTTTACGACAAGGACTCTAATGGCAAACCTCAGAACTATATCCAGAAGGATGCAGAGGTTAAAGACAACAAATGCACCGTCGACAACGCTGTTACTGGTACCATCTACTACTACACAGTCAGTGCAAAGAAGGGCGACAAGGTATCTATGCCGTCTGACGAAATCGAAGTGAAGGGCATCGTAGAGCCAGTTGTCTCTGTTTCTACTCCTATCAACGATGATAAGTATTCTGCTCAATGGAAGAACGTAGCGGAGCCGAACGCTACAACTACATCGCCTATTACAAGAACCAGGCTAAGGAGGACGGCGCAATGGTCATCTCTCACCTTAATCTCGTTGGCATGAAGTATAGCGACGATAAAGAGGTAGAAAACTCTGTTGACAACCCAACATCATACACTCTCGATCGTGGTGCCCTTGCCGATGAAGTGGGACAGGCAGGATGGACTGTTTCTCACTATGCTATCTATAAGGATGCCCTCACCATCGATGGCTTCTGGACTGTCGAGGCGAAGAGCGATGCCGGACTCATCTCCCAGAACTCGACCTCTCTAAGGACGGAGGCAAATTCCGAGTTAACCTTAAGGCGTGTGGCGAATACCTCGAAGCCTACAACGCACATCCAAAAGCAGCCGTAGCCCTCTTCAACTACGATACGGAGAAGGCTGACTACGTGCAGAGCGAACTGATATACGCCGGAGGAGCCGAGATGACTGACAAGTGGCAACGCTACGACTGCAACTTCACCACAGGTACCGCACGCTCTATCGTTGGCATCTACGCCACATGGGCACCAGGCAACCTCTACCTCAGCGACCTGGCAATATATCAGGACTACAAGCAAGGCGAATATTTCCTCGACCCATTCCATTACCGCAACTGGCTTGTGCCGAGTGAGGGTGAGACAACCACTATTGATGTCACCATTCCAGCGAAAGCCTACGAGCGCGAGATTTACCATCAGGCACAATCTGTACGCGTGAAGGATGGTGGAGACCAGTACACGAGTGCTTCCTTCCTCCAGAGCCGTTGGTCGGACCTGCAGCAAGTAGGCTTCTGCCCACTCACTAACGACGTGAACGCCGCTACGCTCGGCTCCTCAAGCGCAACAGTACACCTCCAGGGCGGCAACATCGTGGTTAGCAACCCTGAGCGTGCAGCAGTGGATCTTTACACAGTGGATGGTATGCTCGTAGCATCTGATGGTAGTTGTGCCGAAACCGTTACCTTCAGCGCAGCCGCACACGGCAAGTATGTCGTGAAGGTGGGCAAGCAGACCATCAAGCTCGCATTCTAAGTGAGGGTATGGCATCTCTGCTGTGTCAAAGCTGCCTTAATATACAAACATTAAGAGGGTATGGTATTTTGCCATACCCTCTTATCAATTCTGTGTGTAAACAATAAACTATTATGAACCCACAACACCATTACGCAGGTCTTACCCCACAACAAGTAGTCCACAGCCGAGCCAAGCACGGCGTGAATGTGCTCACTCCTCCGCCCGCTACGCCGCTTTGGAAGCAGTTCTTGGAGAAATTCCGCGACCCACTCATCATTATTCTTCTTATCGCTGGCGTACTCTCAGTTGCCATTTCCATCTACGAGTACAACGGACTGCATCAAGGCGCAGAGGTATTCTTCGAGCCAGTAGGCATCTTTGTGGCTATCTTCCTTGCCACAGGGCTCTCCTTCTATTTTGAGACACAAGCCGACAAGGAGTTTAGCGTGCTTAACCAGGTGAGCGACGATGAGCCGGTGGAGGTAATTCGCTCTGGTAATCACACGCAGATTGCAAAGCGCGATGTGGTTGTGGGCGACGTGGTGCGTATCGGCATCGGTTGCGAGATACCAGCCGACGGCGACCTCTTGCTGTCTACGCAGCTCTCCGTAGATGAGTCGACGCTTACTGGCGAACCGCTCTGCCATAAAACCACCAATCCTGCGCAGTTCGACTCCAAGGCTACATATCCAAGCAACCGCGTGCTGCGCGGCACTAAGGTGATGGAAGGCCATGCACTGATGCAGGTTACGGCAGTCGCGATGCCACCGAGAACGGCAAAGTGTACAAGGCTGCGCAGATAGACAATAGCGTGAAGACACCGCTCAACGAGCAGCTCGACTGGCTCGGCAAGTGGGTGAGCCGTCTTTCATGCAGCATAGGCATAGCTGTCGTCGTAGCGCGCATCATGATGTATTTAGTGCAGTACGATTTCTCCTTCGCCGATGTTGACCCACTCGCTTTCATAGCCTACATCCTGCAGACACTGATGATAGCCATGACACTCGTCGTCGTCTCTGTACCAGAAGGTCTACCTATGGCAGTCACACTGAGCCTCGCCTACAGTATGCGCCGAATGTTGAAGACCAACAATCTGGTCCGCCGTATGCACGCCTGCGAGACAATGGGAGCCACCACCGTTATCTGTACCGATAAAACCGGCACATTGACACAGAATCGCATGAGCGTAGAGAAGGCGTGCTTCTATCGCGGTGGCGAAGCTGACAAACCTATTATTGACGCTGACGAGATATTGCTTAATTCTTCCGACTTATCAAACGAAATTAAGGAAAATATAGCCCTCAACACCACAGCATCGCTCGACTTCTCCAATCCAACTTCTCCATCCGTCTTAGGCAACCCCACCGAGGCGCACTTCTCCTGTGGCTGCACAACAAAGGTATCGACTACGAAGCCCTGCGCGAGCAGGCGAGGGTGGTTGAGGAACTGCCGTTACTACTGAGCGTAAGTTCATGGCTACCATCGTTGAGTCAGCCTCATGCCCGGCAAGCGGATGCTCTACGTCAAAGGTGCCCCCGAGATTGTCTATGCCCTCTGTGCTCCACATCAGGCACACCGCCACAAGCAGAAGTCTACGCACAGCTCATGCAGTATCAGCAGCGTGCCATGCGCACCCTCGCCTTCGCCTGCAAAGACGTAACCGACACTCCTTCACTATCTCAACATCTCAACATCTCACCACCTCACCATCTCACCACCTCACCATCACAACATCTCACCACCTCAGCATCACAGCTCCGCTTCCTTGGTATAGCAGCAATCGCTGACCCCGTGCGCAAGGAAGTACCAGAGTCGATAAAGGAGTGTCTGAAAGCAGGAATAAACGTTAAGATAGTCACCGGTGACACAGCCGAAACGGCTAAGGAAATAGGTCGTCAGGTTGGGTTGTGGACAGACAAGGATACGGGTAAAAACATAATTAACGGACCTGAGTTTGCTGCGCTCACTGATGCGCAACTCGATGCTGTGGTAATGGAGATAAAAATAATATCCCGTGCTCGCCCGATGGACAAAAGGCGGCTCGTCGAAGCCTTGCAGCGCAAGAATCAAGTGGTAGCAGTCACCGGCGACGGCACCAACGATGCACCTGCCCTCAAAGCAGCCCACGTCGGACTCTCGATGGGCGACGGCACCTCTGTAGCAAAAGAAGCATCGGACATCACCATCATTGACAATTCCTTCCGAAGCATCTGCAAAGCTGTGATGTGGGGACGCTCGCTTTACCAAAATATACAACGCTTCCTGCTCTTCCAACTCACGGTAAACGTCACAGCGTGTATGCTTGTGCTCTGCGGTGCGCTGATGGGCACGGAGACACCACTCACCGTCACCCAGATGCTTTGGATAAATCTCATAATGGACACATTCGCAGCAATGGCACTCGCATCGCTACCACCATCAGAGGCAGTGATGAGCGACCCACCACGCAACCGCAATGCATTTATCATAAACCGACCGATGCTTGCAGAAATAGTTGGGGTAGGGGGCTTCTTCTTTGCGCTGCTCATCACGTTGCTGTACATCTTCGAACACGCCGACATACAACAACTCACCGACCTCCTGCATCTACAGTTAGGAGCGCACACACCCGTCACACCCTATGAGTTGACCCTGCTCTTCACCATCTTCGTGATGACCCACTTCTTCTACCTCTTCAATGCGCGCGCCTTCCAAACGCAGCGAAGCGCACTGCATCTGAAGGACTGCAATGGTCTCGTCTTCATCAGCACGCTCATCTTCGTCACTCAAGTGTGTATGGTGGAGTTGCCAGGCGTTCAGCGTTTCTTCAATGTGGTTAGTCTGAAGCTCATTGACTGGGTGATAATTGTTATCGGCTCCTCGTTCGTGCTGTGGATTAGAGAGCTTTGGAGCTTGTTGAGAAGAACAAAATAAGGTGTCTCTTAGGGGGTGCAGTGGTCTCCGCTGCACCAACCGAAAAGTGCTTGAACTTTGCCGTAGCGTTACAACAATGTTGCCGTAGCACTAAAACAATATTGCCGTAGCACTAAAACGATGTTGCCGTAGCACTAAAACAATGTTGCCGTAGCGTGGTAATAATACGGGAGTAAAAAAAAGAACTGACAATTCAAATTGCTTGTGCAATAGAATTGTCAGTTCTTCATTTTGAATGAATTCTCTATACTTGAAATTTCGCTTGAGAACTTCTTGTCAATCTTTATTCGTTGCTCTACCTGGTTGCAGCTATAGATGACCGTGGCGTGGTCGCGTCCACCCACCATTCTTCCGATGCGACTTGCAGAGAGCTTCGTGTACTTCTGCGCGAGGTAGATGGACACCTGGCGTGCCATCACGTATTCCTTCTTACGGCTGCGACTGTTGACGTTTGCCGTCGTTACGTTGTAGTGCTGGCATACGCTCTCGATAATCTCGTCGATGGTGAGCGGTTCTTCGTTCACCTTCACCGAACGTTTGATGATGCGTTGCGCAAGCTGCATGTCGATGTCGCAATTGTAGACAACGCTATATGCCATAAGCGAGTTAATCACACCCTGCAGTTCGCGTACGGAGCCGTTAGCCGTAGAAGCAATAAACTCGATGACATCCTCCGGAATGTTCAGACCGTCGTGCTTTATCTGTCGGCGCAGAATGTCAGCGCAGAGCTGCACGTTTGGTTTCTCCATCTCGGCAATCAGTCCGCTTGAGAAGCGTGTGATGAGACGTTCGTTCATGCCTTTCAGTTCAACTGGTGGGCGGTCGCAGGCGAGGATAATTCGCTTGCCGTTGCGGAACAGGTGGTTGAAGATGTGGAAGAACGTGTTCTGTGTACCGGTCTTGCCTTCCCACTCCTGCACGTCGTCTACGATGAGTACGTCTATCGTCTGGTAGAAGTTGATGAAGTCGTTGATAGTATTGCGGAGCACAGCATTAGTGTACTGCACCTCAAACAGACGTGCGCTGATGTAAAGCACTCGCTTTTCGGGATACATGCGCTTTGTCTCTACGCCCATAGCGTTGATAAGGTGAGTCTTTCCGCAACCAGAAGGTCCAAAAACAAAGAACGGATTGAAGCTGGTCATCTGCGGATGCTCCGAAATAGAGAGACCGATAGAGCGTGTCAGCTTGTTGCTGTTGCCCTCTATGTAATTATTAAAGGTGAGGTGCGGGTTCAACTGCGAGTCGATTTGCTGCACGGGTGAGGCATCAAGCATAGTAGGAGCCTGATTTACGCCTTCGCGCTGACGTGGCTTCAATGCTTCGTCGGTCGGCTCGTCGCTCTCGATGGTCTGTGTCTTTTTGTTCTCGTTGTCTGTAACAATACGGTACGAAAGATTAATGCCTTGTCCAAAGTTGCGTGTAAGGACCTTGCGCAACAAGTCGACATAGTTCTCTTCAAGGTACTCGTACACGAAAGGACTCGGTACGCGTAGCAGCACCGTTTTTGTCTCCTCGTTGAAGGATTCAAAGACGATTCCCTTGAACCATGCGTTGAATTGTTGCTCTGATAAATTCTCGCGTATGAGCGCAAGACATTTGTCCCAAAGCACATTAGGACTTACATTCATTGGCTATGTAATATTGTTTTTAAAGCAGTCTTTCGACCATGTTGTTATAATTCCGTTTGCAAAGTTAGTTATAATTTTTGAGGTGCGCAAATAAGTTTTTCTTAAATGCTTGTTCGATATATTATAACGTGTTAGTAATCTGCGAGTTAGTTTTTTTCCTTATTTAGAACCCTTTGTATGTTGCTTAAAAGGGTTAATGTGTTGATATTCTGTGTGTTAAGTGTTTGTTGGTGGGGTGTATTATGTTTCGGTGAAACATTTTGCCAACAATTACTAAATACATCTGAAAAACAACGTTGTACGTGATGTTTGTGCGTGAAACACTTGACGCTGTTAATTTATATCAAATCTAAATACCATGCGTCTCGCTTACTTGTTGTTTTTGTCTTTTCTTCCAAAGACAGAGAAGTGTACGTAGCGTTTCGGATGCTGCTTGAGGTCGATCATCAGCGAGTCGGCGTGCGTTACAGTTGCATTAAGACGATTGTACAGTCCCGGGTCGTTAAGGAGCAAGCTACAGTGCCGTCCTTGCTGTTGAGTTTTGCTGTCACGTCGTTCACGTTGCTCAGGGTCTGGTCAATCTGCTGCTTTGTAGAAGCGAGGTCGAGCGCAGCGAGGTTGTTGGTGAGTGTTGTGGTGTTATCAAGAACGGTGTTTGCCTTGGCCATCATTGTTGGCACGTTCTTGTTGAGGGTGCGCATCAGTGTGTTCAGCTCTACTGTAGATGTGGTGAGGTTTGACGTTATGGTCTGTACGTTGTGCAGCGATTGTGCCAAAGCAGGGTCGGCGAGCAGTGTGTTTAGGCTTCCGAGGATGCTGTCGAGCTTCGGTAGCATCTTTTCGATGGTCGGAACCATTGCTGCTACTTTGCCCATAGCACCATTTTGCATGACACCGCTGATGGTTTCTCCTGGCATAACGCACTCACGAGGGTTAGTGGCGAGCAGAAGGTTCACCTTGACGTTGCCCATGAGGTCGCTTTCAATCTCTGCCGAGCTTCCCTTCGGTATGCGTATCTGGTTGTCAAGACCTACGACAACGCGTATCGGGTGCTCGTTAGAATAGTCGTAGATTACCGACTTTACGGTGCCTACCTTGTAGCCGTCGGCGTAGATAGGGCTTGATGTTGAGAGCCCGCTAATATCGTCGAACTCTATGTAGTAGTCGTTAGTTGACGAGAACAGATTTAATCCCTTGAGGAAGTTCATACCGAAGAACAGTATTACTACTCCGGCTATTGCTACTAACGCAATTTTTACTTCTTTTGTGAGTGCTTTCATATTGTGGGTTGTTTTGTTTCTAATTATTGATATAATCGTGCAAGCGTAATTCCTGCAGCTACTAAATTAATCTATTTTGTGCTTCTGTTGTTCTTGAACTCGCGTATTCCGGCGTTTACATCTATCTTTTCGCCATTCTTGAAGGCTATGATGAATGCGCCGGGAAGTCTGCTATCACTTCTTTGCGTCTTTGATACACATTATTATAGTTGTTTGACGCACCACAAGTGTATTTGTACATGCCGTTTTCTTCATAGAAGTCGACATCTGTAATGCCTTTGAATACCTTGTTATTAGCTTTGAATTTGTTCCTGCTAACCAATATCTGTATCTTGAAGACTGGTTTATTGTCGTCTACGACCACGTTTTGTTGTGGTGTATTTTGGCGTTGAGTAATTGTTTTGTTTTCGGGCTGTTTAGCCTCTGTCGTTGCGCTTTCTTGTGCTGGCGTTTCGACAGACTTTGTTGTCTTAGGCTTCTCTGTGTTCTCTGTAGAAGTCTCTTGCAGCGGTTGCGACATCGTCTTGTATGGCACGGTGATGCCTCTGTCGTATTTGTTCTTGTATTCGGCAAAGGCGTTGTATATTGCACGCCCCATGATGTCGATGCTCTGTTTGTTATTGAGGAAACGTTCCTCGTCGGGTGTAGAGATGTATCCCAACTCAATGAGACATGCTGGCATAGAGGTGAGTCGCAGCACGGCAAGGTTCTGCTGATGTACGCCTTTATTCTGACGATTTGCACCACGGCAAACGTGCTTTTGCAGCATCTTTGCGAAGTCGATACTCTTCGATAGGTTTTTCTCTTGTATCAGCTCGAACACGATGTTGCTTTCCGGCGAGTTCGGGTCGAAGCAACGTAGTGCTGCTTGTAGTCTTTCTCAAGAAATATTACTGAGTTCTCGCGTTTTGCCACTTCGAGGTTTGTTTCTTTGGCGTGCGAGCGTCCGTCGCCGAGCGTGTATGTCTCGAAGCCACGTGCTGTATGTACACCCTTCAGGGCGTTGGTGTGTACGGATATAAAGAGGTCGGCTTTACAGTTGTTTGCTATATTGGCACGTTCGTAGAGCGGTATAAAGACATCTGTCTTACGTGTGTAGACTACTCGTACATCGGGACAATTCTGCTCTACGTAGCGTCCAAAAGCCAATGCTACGTTGAGGTTGATGTTCTTCTCAACAGAGAAAGCACCTGGTGCTCCGCTATCTCTGCCGCCGTGTCCAGGGTCGATTACGAGTGTGAATTTCTTATTTGCGCCTGCTATGCCAGTCACAAATGATATGATGAGTATTAATATTAGAAGTATCTTTTTGCCATATATAAGCGCCTCTTTATCCGTCATTAAGCCTATTTGTGGCTTACTAAGTCTTTGCAAAGTTAGGAAATAAATTGAAGAACCACGCAGAAAGGAAAAGTTTTTTAACGCTTTACATGTATTTCTACGCCAGCACCTTGACAATCAGCACCCATTGGTGGGTTACATTTAGTAATGTGGAGCACTATTGAGGTGATTTTGGCGTATTCTTCCATCAGTCGGTTGGCGATGCGTCCAGCCACATGCTCAATGAGTTTTGAGGGTATGAGCATTTCTTCTTTCACAATGTTATATACCTCGGCGTAGTTGAGCGTATCTGCTACGTCGTCGCTTGCGAATGCTTTCGCTATGTCGTAACTGATGCGAATGTTAACGATGTAGTCGTTGCCTGTAAGCTGCTCTTGTGGCAGTACGCCATGGAGGGCGTGCAGACGTATGTCGTTGATGTAGATGTAGGAGTCGGAGAGAAGCATGTTAAAAGTAAAAAAGTAAAAGGGTAAAAAAGTAAAAAAGTAGGAGGTACGGGCATCCTGCCCGTACCACGCTGACTTATTGTTTGAAGATTGCGTTGTATGACTACTCTATCTGCTGATAGTGGGGCTGCGTGGGTATGGCAGGGATGCCATACCCTCCTATGAAAACTATCCGCAGCGCGATGCTCCGCAGTTTTTGCAGATGAGACATCCTTCTTGATAGACAAGTGTTTCGTGGCCACATACCGGACACACTTGACCCTTTGCTTCGGTACCATCCGTAACATACTTCTTCAGAGCGCGTTCCACACCGTTCTTCCATGTGTTGATGCTCTCGTCCTTCAGTTGTAGCGAGCTAACGAGCTTTATGACGTGGTCGATAGGCATACGATAGCGCAGCACGCCAGAGATGAGTTTAGCATAGTTCCAATACTCGGGATTGAACTTCTCAGAGAGTCCTTCGACGGTGGTCTTGTATCCGCGCTTGTTCTCGAATTGGAAGTCGTAGCGGCGTTTTCCGTCCGGCTCAATCTGCTTGATAATCTTACCCTTGGTGACGGTTTTAGGTAGAGCGATGCCCTCTTCGTCGTCTTGCAGACCAGTGAATATCTCATAAGGATAGCCGTCGAGCAATCCGACGAATGCCACCCATTTCTCCTTGTTGTTCTGGAAACGCACTACGTCGCACTCCAATTCTTTCGGGCGCACCTCAACGACGTTTTGCATAGGGTTTACAGGCTTCTCTGGTGTTGGCTCTTTATCTTTCTTTGCCTCCTTCTTGTCAGCCTTCGACACGGCAATCATCACACCCGAGCGACTTCCGTCGCGATAGATGGTGCAGCCCTTGCATCCCGAACGCCATGCTTCTACGTACAGTTTGTTCACAAGTGCCTCGTCTACGTCGTTCGGCAGATTCACGGTTACGCTGATGGAGTGGTCCACCCACTTCTGTATTGCGCCCTGCATACGCACCTTCATGAGCCAGTCGACATCGTTGGCTGTTGCTTTGTAATAAGGTGAGCGTGCCACGAGAGCGTCAATCTCCTCCTGCGAGTAGCGCTTTTCGGTGTCAATGTTGTTTACGCGCATCCACTCGAGGAACTTTTTGTGATAAACGATGTACTCCTCGAACGAATCGCCCACTTCGTCAACGAAGTCGACATGTACTCCCGTGTCGTTAGGGTTCACCTTGCGGCGGCGTTTGTAGACAGGCATGAACACAGGCTCTATGCCGCTCGTTGTCTGCGTCATCAGCGATGTGGTGCCGTAGGTGCTATGGTGAGGCAGGCGATGTTGCGTCTGCCATACTTCTTCATGTCTTCGTACAGTTGTGGATCGGCATCCTTTATGCGCAGTATGAACGGGTTGTTAGCCTCGCGTTCAGCACTGAATATCTCGAACGCACCGCGCTCCTTTGCCATCTCTACTGATGAGCGGTAAGCAGCGAGAGCGAGTGTGCGGTGAACGTCCACGCTGAAGTCGGTGGCTTCTTGCGTGCCGTAGCGTAGGTTCATGGCTGCAATCATGTCGCCTTCGGCAGTGATGCCTACGCCGGTGCGTCGTCCGAGCGAACTCTTGTTCTTTATCTTCTCCCAGAGATGATACTCAGCGTGCTTAATGTCGTCGTCCTGCGGGTCGTTAGCAATCTTCGACATGATGAGATCAACCTTCTCCAGTTCGAGGTCGACAATGTCGTCCATGATGCGTTGCGCCTTAGCAACGTGCGAACGGAAGAGTTCGAAGTTGAATTTTGCTTCCTTCGTGAATGGGTTCTCCACGTACGAGTAGAGGTTCACCGAGAGCAGTCGGCACGAGTCGTAAGGGCAGAGTGGAATCTCGCCACATGGGTTTGTAGAAACGGTGCGGAAACCGAGGTCGGCATAGCAGTCGGGTATGCTCTCGCGTATGATGGTGTCCCAGAAGAGTACGCCTGGTTCGGCACTCTTCCATGCGTTGTGTACTATTTTACTCCACAGTTTCTTTGCCGAGATTTTCTTCTCCACCAAAGGGTTGGAGCTATCGATAGGGAAACGTTGTGTGTATGGTTTATCTGCACTGCAGCCTCCATGAACTCGTCATCGATCTTCACGCTGACGTTGGCACCAGTCACTTTTCCTTCTGTCATCTTTGCGTCGATGAACGCCTCGCTGTCTGGATGCTTTATGCTTACGGAGAGCATGAGCGCACCGCGTCTGCCGTCCTGCGCCACCTCGCGAGTAGAGTTGCTATAGCGCTCCATGAAGGCACGAGGCCCGTTGATGTGAGAGCCGAGTTGTTCACCGGCGTTCCCTTTGGGCGTATTTGCGAGAGGTCGTGACCCACGCCGCCGCGTCTTTTCATCAGCTGCACCTGCTCCTCGTCGAGTCGCATGATTGCTCCATACGAGTCGCCATCGCCATCGATGCCAATCACGAAGCAGTTGCTGAGCGAAGCCACCTGGAAGTTGTTGCCGATACCGGTCATGGGGCTTCCTGCTGGAATGATATAGCGGAAGTGGTCGAGCAGTTGGAATATTTCCTCTGCCGACATCGGGTTAGGATATTTCTTCTCTATTCGAGCTATCTCGTTAGCCAGACGATGGTGCATATCCTCGGGCGATTGCTCGTAGATATTGCCATAGCTATCTTTCATAGCATATTTGTTCACCCAAACACGCGCAGCGAGTTCGTCGCCTGCGAAGTAGTTAAGCGAAGCTTTGCTTGCTTCGTCGTAAGAGTATGTTTTTACGTTTTCCATTTGTTTTTAGTCTCGGTAGTGTGTATTTAGTCTTTCCGTTTGCAAAGATAATGTAAATTGGAGAGACTACAAAACATGTGTGCCGGTTTTTCGTTCACTTGATTGGTACGCTGTGCGTGTTTTTCACCTCCTCATCACGAACACGCTATGGAAGTATCCCACGCTGTCGATGTTTCCGAGCTTTGTGCGCATGAACTCCTGATATGTGTCCATGTCACGCGTCTGAATCTTTAGCATGAAGTCGTATTCACCGCTCGTGTTGTAGCACTCCGTAATCTCATCGATGCTTTGTATGGCCTGCATGAAGTCGTCCATGAGTATCTGCGAGTGGCGTTTCAGGCGCATATTGCACAGCACGGTGATGCCGTTGTCTGTCTTCTTTGCGTCCACTATGGCGTGATAGCCTGAATGAATCCCTCGCGCTCCAGTCGTTTCTGGCGGTCGAAGGTGGGCGAAGTGGAGAGATTCACCCTCATTGCCAGCTCTTTTACCGTGAGCGTACTGTCCTCTTGTAGTATGCGCAATATCTTGCGGTCGGTGTCGTCAAGTTCCGAAAATTTCATAATATGCCGAATAATATTCTATGATAAGTAATAAATCGAGTACAAAAGTAGTATAATTTCCCGAACTTGCAAAATATTCTTTGTCGGTAAACGTCGTCTTCATACCTTTGCAATCGAATTAAGCAGAACAAAACAAGTGAAAATAATAAAAAAAACAACGATTATGACAAAGACAATCAACGGTATTCAGGTTCCGCAGCGAGCCGATTTTGTAGGCAGTTTCCTTCGTCCGGCAGACCTCTGCGACGCCAATCGCGACGAGTATGTAGCGCATCTTGTACAGAAAGAGAAAGAGCTCGGCTACACGCTCCTCACCGACGGCGAGTTCAATCGCACATTCTGGCATCTCGACTTCTTCTGGGGCTTCGGCGGCGTAACTCATGAGGCTGGCGGCGACGTTGCTTCAACGGCGAGACAGCGCGCCTCGACCGCGTCTACCTCAACGGCAAACTCACAGCGAAGCCCCATCCCTTCATCGAGGCTTACAAGCGTTTGAAGCAGTTGGAGGATGCCAGCCATATCGCCAAGCTCACCGTCCCTTCGCCAGCGCAGTTCTTCCAGCAACTTACCATTCCGCAGAACTTCCTCGGCACAAAGGCCATCTATCCCAGCACCGACGACCTCATACGCGACATTGCCGACGTATATCAGGACTTCATCTGCCAGTTCTATGCTGCCGGCGGACGCTATCTGCAGCTCGACGACTGCACATGGGGAGCCGTCGTAGGCGACGCAGCAGCACAGCGCTACCAGAACCTCAACTGCAATCTCGACTTTGTAAAAGACCAACTCCTCCGTGTCAATAACCTCGCCCTCGAAGGCCGTCCTGCCGACCTTGTAGTGGCTACACACATCTGTCGCGGCAATTACCATTCCACATGGTTCAACAGCGGAGCCTACGACTCTGTAGCCGATTGGGTGTTTGCCCGTGAGAATGTCGACGTGCTCTATCTCGAATACGACGACGAGCGCTCTGGCGGCTTCGAGCCGTTGGTTAAGGTGAGTCCCGACAAGCATGTGGTGCTCGGACTTATCACTACGAAGCGTCCCGAACTCGAGGACGAGGCTACCGTTATAGCCCGCATTCACGAGGCTGCTAAGTATATTCCGCTTGAGCGTCTCTCGCTCTCGCCGCAGTGCGGCTTCGCCTCTTGTGCCATTGGCAACAAGCTCACCGAGGAGCAGCAGTGGGCAAAACTCCAGCTTGTGAAGCGCATAGCTGAGAAGGTTTGGGGATAAACTAAACCACCAATATCATTCTCCATTATAGTGCTGACACATTCTTCTTATATCCTTAAATTAGCAGACAAATTCTTTCCGTATATTCTTTAGATTTTATCGTGCGCACGCGCATGTCTGCACGATAAAAATCCAAATACGTTCAAGTTATGACACAACGCCCCCTTTCCCCTGGGGATGAAATTCATAAGCCTCGAAAAAAATGAATCTATCCAAAAGAAAGTTTGTCATACGGCATGCCGGTATACAAATTCAGCCACCATCTTCTTGCTGTCCTTGTCCATTTGGCGCATACGGCGGCAAAGTGGAAGACAAACTTCTTAATCCTTGACGTAGGAGACAAACTGGTGAACACAGATGATACGGCTCTTATAAAATACGAGAAGAAATTCATGAAGAAGGCTGTCAGTATCATATACACGGTGTTCTCGTTCATGAAGGAACATGGCAGACGCTTCCATCCGAAGTCATTGTTGAGACGGTCGAAGTCGCGTTCTCTCGCCCCACGCTTGTTGTACGTTTCGATAACGCTTTTCTCTTCACTCTCCCAGTCATTGGTTATGATGCAGCGGTAGATGTACCTTTCTCCGAAAAGGTCTGGTGTGCTGTCCTTTTCCTTTGTCCGCTGCACAACAATGCGGTAGTGGGAATCCTCCATGAACTGCGTTGACATAATCGAGGCCACTTCCGTTTCCTGCGAGCCTATCTCCACACGTTTCCATTCACGTATATCCTGTATGCGGCTGTACATTGACGCACTGTGTATGGCACGTATGTAGAACGTGCGGCAGTTGCCGTCAACGGTCCTTATGATATCTTCCGAATAGGAACCGCAATCGGCACGGAAGATGCCTATGTGCAAGCCACATGAATGAAGCAGTTCAAAAGCTCTTGACAGCGTGTCTGCCTGATGGAACTTGACGGGTGTATTGCCGTCACGGTTTTCGATGTACGCAATGATGCCGTCTATTGAGACGACGCCAGAAAAATAGCCGTAAGCCTGCTTGTACGAATACTTCGCATCGGCTTTTTCCGTCTTGACGAAAACATGGTCGAAATCCACGTTGACAGTTTGGCCGGATTTGAGCAGTCCCATCTTCATGTTGAGCTTCATCAGAAGGTCATTGAGTCTTGGGTTGGTGTTGAATCTGAACACATTGCCTGACGAAGACTTATACTCCATGTCTTCATGGGAGAGTTCCTTTATGGCACGCCCGATTGTGTGGCTCGTCGGTATCCGGGCTTCAGGAGATTCTCGCATGTGGCACTCGCTTCTGTTGACATCTTCCACGCAGTCACCGCCACAGAGGAACACGTCAGACATGGCAGCCATTATCTCGTCCCACAGGTAGCCGTTGTAGGTGGAGCTGCGAACACCAAGAGTGTTGTTGATGACTTTGTCAAGCGAAAGTGCATAAAAAGCCTTGCTTGCGTAATAAATTCCTCCGAAAGGAGTGATTTTTTACCTTTGCCATATGTCAGATGTTCGCTATTTGAGTTTTTTGGCAGCACTAAGGTAAGTGAATTTTCTGACATATGCAAGCATTGGGTAATTTGTTGTTATCCAATGACTTACTTTCTTGTAAAATTATAAGTCTGCTAATTTAAAGATCTATATTACCCCAAGCTTCCATATCGTCCATCAACTCTTCGAATTGTCTATTCGCTTCTTCAATACCTTCTTTTTCTATTTTGTCAAAATATTGAGCACGTTGATCTTCTTCAAGTTCTTTGATTTTATCTATTTTTGTGATAAGAATATCATAGCATTCCTTTTCTATCTCATTCTCTGCGCACTCTCTCAAATTGTACAAGACATCTATGTCAATATTTAACTTGCCATGCATGACAAGATTTACGAGATATTTTGTTCCTCCCTTGGTATAAATTACATTACGCAATGTTTTACCCTGGAAACTTGATTTTAAGCCTACAATTTCAGTGCTGTCAATAGTATCGTCAACGGATTTTATATCATTATATTTCAAATGAATCTCTTGTACTCTTCTGATTTCTCTTGTCGTGACGTTAGATGGTAGCGTATTCAACATTTTATTCGTTATAACAATCTCACCATTTTTGATAGCACGTAGTATTTCGTCGGGATAATAGAGAATGGCGTAATATAAGCTAAAACCATTAAGATTGTCTGGATATTCCAAGAATTTGTCATTTATTACATGACCATAAAAAACACTCTCGTCAAAATTCCAACCTAACCTATTATAATTGTAATCACTAATATGAGGTTTTCTTTGCCAAACAAGAGTTATTGCATAAGACAGCCATTCCGTAAAAGTTTTCAACTCTATTTTAGATGTCATCTTGCAATCAATAATACCATATGAGGGCTGATAATAATCATGAAGATAAAAGTCTTTTCTATCTTCTTCTGAATTGTCGTAGAACAAAGCTATATCGTCCAAATGTGGAAGATAATCATCCTCCTTATTCTCTTCATTTTCACAATCCATTTTTTTATCGTTCTTTCTGACAATTTTATCCCATTCCTCATCGCTAAAATCTGATTCTATAGGTACATTGCTGACAAGGTTATAATCTTCATCGCAATATTCTTCTATAGATTCCGGGGATATATCAGCTATATGTTTTTGTTGAAATCTTTTGTCATCACAGTTTACAATTTTCTTTTGCGAAAAAACCAAATATTCTCGATTGCTGCTTACAAAGAAAAAATTACGCTCAGTATAGACATGACAATTCTTATAACCTTCATATTCATGACCATATGTACTAAGGTCTTGAAATTTAGCAATAACGTTAAAGTTGGGATCTATGACATAAGTGCTAATGCTTCCATCCTCAAAACACGAAACTTTAATTGCATAAAATGGGGTTTCGACCTCTGAATTATAAGTATAGTCGTTTGTGAACAAAAGTTCATATGTTCTTTCGTTGATACGAGAAATCTCAGCACTTCGGCACCAATCATCAGATTTCGACAAAACAGCCCCATCTTCTAATGACAAATTATTGTCAAGACAAATGTTGATAAGATTTCCATTTCTATCAATCAAACGACTCTCGAAATTTTCGAAACAGGTATCTCCATAATCCAATATACCTACGTCATTAAGGAAAGTGGAAATCTCGAATATATCAGGTGGGTAATCAGAATCATAGCCCAATTTCTGATACAATTCCTCTATCTTTTCTTTGGTTAGAATAGAATTAATTAAATTGTTATACATAGCCTTAAATTAGCAGATTTATAATCTTACAAGAAAGCAAGTCATTGGATAACAATAAATTATCCAATGCTTGCATATGTCAGAAAATTCACTTACCTTAGTGCTGCTTCAAATAAAGAATATCTGACATATGGCAAAGGTAAACATAAAATCTGAGAAAATCACTCCTTTCGGAGGAATTTATTACGCAAGTAAGGCTTTTTATGCACTTTCACTTGACAAAGTCATCAATAGCACTTTATCTCCGTATGCGCCAAATGGACAAGGACTGCAAGAAGATGGTGTCTGAACTTATACACAGGCATGCCGTATGACAAACTTTCTTTTGGATAGATCCATTTTTTCGAGGCTTTTGAATTTCAATCCCCAATGGGGAAAGGGGCGTTGTGTCCTAATTTGAACATCTTTGGATTCATATCGTGCAGACATGCGTGTGCGCACGATAAAAATCTAAAGAATATACGGAAAGACTTTGTCTGCTAATTTAAGGTAATACGAAGAAAGGCAGACACTTAAACAAGAAGTGTCTGCCTTTTATCCGTTGCGTAGGTTTTGAAACCTATGCGTATTACTTTACTAATACCTTCTTTGCCTTTCCATTCTTCTTCACGATGAACACGCCCTTGCCGGCGTTGTGTGTGGCGATGCGTCGTCCGGCGATGTCGTAAACGGCGTCGGGCGATGTATTCTCGTCGAGCGACGGCGCTGTGACGGCTGTCGGGTCGCCCCAAACGGCGCGTGTCAGTCGGCTCTCACCGGTGTTGTAGACGGCGCTCACGCTGTACGCGGCATCCTCCGTTGCGGCGTTGTCGGTGTAAGCGGTGGCAGCGATAGGTGCAGCTGTGAGCAGTTCGTCGCCGCGATAGACGTTATAGCCGAGCAACGAGAAGTTGCGTGCTGCCTTGCGGTAGGTGATGTCGTCGAGGAAGAGTATGTACTGGTCCTGCGATACGCAGCGTATTGCGAAGTGGCGTGTGCCGGCGGGCAGGGTAGCGGTGTACTGTTTCCACTGACCGGGCACGGTGATTGTGGCGCCAATCTTCTTGAACGACGCGGTGTTGCAGTCCTCGGTAGAGTAGAGCACCTCTATCTGCTCCTTCGTGTTGTAGTAGCTTGCGTTGGGGCTGAACGCCCAGAACGTGATGGTCTGCGCTCCGTCTATTTCTGGCGAGATGAGCCAGTCGTCGTTCGGTGTGAGGCGGCCAACAGAGAAGGCTGCTGCCACCTGCTTGCCCGAGTGGGCCGAGAAGTAGAGCGGATTGAGACTGACCGCCGACGTTGAACACCTGGAACGCCATTTCTGCCTCCACGTTGTCGTACTGTATGAAGTTGCCCGTGCCGTCCTGGATGCCTATGGTGTAGCGCTTGTCGCCGTCGTAGAGCGTCCACTCACCGAAGTGCTCGATGGTGAAGGGTGCGTATGACTCGAAGTCCTCCGTCACGCTTTCTGCCTTTGTGCCGTCGCTGATGCCCTTCGGCTCGCTCCATGAGAGCTTCACGCCGCCATCTGCTTTCTGTGCGTATGCTGCGTCGATGTACGGCTTGCCGGGGAGTACGGTCACAACAATCGGCTTCGACGTGTTGTCGGAGTTGTCCTCGTCGCCGTCCCATACCACCTGAGCCGTGTAGACGCTTGTCTGCTTTGCGTCGGTGTTCGGCGCATCTTTCAGTGTCACCTTTGTCCATCGGTCGGAGTTGAGTCGCTCGCCCTTAGCTTCTGTCACGCACTTGCCGTCGCGATAGAGTCTCACGGTGTAGTTGTCGGCAGGGCTCACGCCTCTGTTTTCGATGGTGGTTGAGAACTGAATCTCGTCGCCTACGCTCACCTTCGACTCGGATGCTGTAAATTCGGATAGTGCTACGTTGCTTTCGAGTTCGTCTACGATGTTGATGTTGTCGACGTAGAGTGGCACTATGGTGGTGAGGTCGTCGGTAGCGCCGCCCACACCTGTGAACACGAGGTTCACGTGTGGGTACTTCTTGTAGTCGCCGAGCGCAATCTTCATCTGCTTCCACTCGCCCTGGTAGTTCTCCATCTCGGTGTCGTTGGCTGCGAAGGAGCCGACGGTGTGCAGCTCGCCGTCGGGTGTCTGCAGCTGCACGTCGAGGCGGTGTGTGCAGTACTGCATGTTGTAGAGTGCGAACTGGAGCGTCGGGTTGTTAACATCCTTCAGCGCAATCTTCGGACCTACGAAGTGTGCCTTCTCGCCCGTTGTGATTGTAGAGAAGGCGATGAGTCCGTGGTCGCCGTCCTGCGCCTCCGTGTATGTGGCGTACTGCATGAGGTCCCACTTGGCAAGGTTGCTGCCGTAGGTGTACCATGGTCCGCGCTCGAGCGAACGTTTTGCGAACGACTCCTTGTAGGGCAGTGTGTACGGCTTGCCTACGAACATGGTGTCTGTAGACGCTGTCTCGCCCTTGCCGGTCGCGGTCTCAGGTGTGATGAGATACCAGATGAGCTTCTGCTCACCTGTCTTCATCGTGAGCTGCTCGCTGTACGAGTTGGTCGTAACCACGGTGCTGCGGAGCGACGAGCCGTCGAGCTTGCCGAGGTTGTACTTCAGGCTCGCCTGGTCGATGCTGCCACCGTTGGTTCCTGCGGTTGGAGCCGCCCACGAGAGTTCTACCTTGCCTTCGTCGGTAGCCGAGAGCTTGATGTCGGTGACAGCAGCCGGGGTGTCGTAGCCCACGTATGCTGTGACGAGCAGTGTCTTGCCCAGACCGTGCTTGTTGGTAGCCACAATAGCGTATTCGTTCGTGCCCGTGTTGGCAGGAGTGTCCTGCACGGAGAGTTTGGTGCCAGGTGCTACGTTCTCGAAGGTCTTCACAACCTTGTCGTCCGTAGTGTTCTTCACAACAACTGTCGTGAGGTTCTCGGTGAGTGCCGCGCCCTTCATGTCCTTAGACGGGGCATTGAACGCGATGTTGACACGTTTCTCCGTACCAACGCATTGCGCCGTAGCTTCGGTAGCGCAAGCCGGAATGTGCACCGAACCAATCTTTGTGATGCGCAGATTGTCGATGGTTACGTAGCTGGTGTAGTCGTACGGGCTGCACGAGTGGATGCCGATGTATGTCAGTCCGCTGTAGTCGGGCATGAACTCGCTGGTGTATGTCTTGTATTCGTCCTCAGCACCTGCGTCGCCGGCATGATAATCTGCTTGAGACTTGCTCCGCGCTGCTCGTTGCCAGCCGCAATCTCCAGCTTCTTCACGTAGCCCTGGTCGCCGTAAGCGTCGATGCTCACCTGGTATACCGAGTCGGTGCTGAGGTTGAACGGCGGCGTGATGACCCAGTCGTCGTCGTCGAGACCAGCCTCGCTCGAACCGCACATCATACAGTCGAAGAACGGCTCCCATGTGTATCCGTCCTCGTTAGAGTCGTCTATCTTGAGCGAGTTGCACTCCGTCTCGCTGTCGAACAGCATCTCGTAGGGCAGCGATGCCACTGTGCCGAGCTGCAGCTTGTCGGTCTTCACAGCCTCGCCGCTGTATCCGCCCGTCACGGCTACCACCTCGTAGTAGTGGAAGCCGTACTGCAGGCTGCCTATTGTGTTGTCCGTACACGATGTTGCCGTGCCTTCGTAAACCTTCACGTTGTCGGGTTGGCGTGTCACGACGTACTTCACGTCCGTCGGGTCATAATAGCCGTTGTGCACGCCCGCGGTCGGAGCCTCCCACACAACCTGCACGGTGTTCTTGTCCTCAATGGCTATTGCGTCAGTCGCCTTCACCTCGTCGTGCCTGCCCAGAAGTAGCAGTAAGCCCACGGACTTCTGCCAGCTGTGTTCTGTGTAGCCACCTTCAGATAGTGCATGCCGCGGTCGAGCTGTTTAGGCAGCGTAACGGTCTTGCCGGCAGTTGTCGTGCCGGTTGAGTCAGCTCAGCCTTGTCGTCTACGCAGAGCGTGTAGGTGAGTGAGCCGCCAAGCGTGCTTCCGCCCATCGTAGTGGTAGGTGCCGTGAAGCTGACCGATCCGCTGAGTGCGCCCTTCTCATACTTTCCGCTGAACGCCGTAGCTGTCTGCGGAGCGTTGTCGGCTGCGTAGGGGCTGAGCGTGTATATGCCCGTGAACTCGTAGCGCTCGGGTATCGTGGCGAGTGTTGTCGTCTTGCCAGTGTTGAGGTCGAGTTCGCATAGCTCAGGACTTTCGTTGGTGTAGTGCGGTGTCATAGCCAGAGCATACGCCCCGAAGCATAGTCGAACGTAGCGCTCTGCGAGTATTTCACCGACTTGCCCGTCTGTCCGATTTTTGTCAACTTGCCCGTCTGCTTGTCTACGCTGTAGAGCATACCGTATGCGCCTACGCCGTAGAGCATACCTTCGCGTGTAGACGCAAGCACGATGAGTTCTTCGTCGAGGTCGGCTATCTTTGAGGTGAAGCCGGTTATAGGATTTAGTGTGCCGAGGAAGTATTGCGTAGAGGTAGCAGTCTCCTTGAAACATCCGTAAATCTTGTCGGTTACGGGGTCGTAGGTGAGGTCGGACGCAGCACTGCTGTACGACTTGACGGTCTGTTCGTTGATGAGTTTCCAGTTGTTCTTGGTGTCGAACGTGCGGAACGTAACCACCTGCTCGAATTCGTAGCGCGTGAAGTCGACGAGATAGTACATGCCGTCGACGTAGACACCGCCGCCGTTAGCTTGATGGCATCGTTGCGCACTTCGAGCTTGATGGCGTTGCCGTTGTCGGCTGGCATACTGTACAGACCGTATGGTGGCGCTTCCATGTCCTCCCATTCATGTCCGAACACAACGCTACCATAAACCGTTGGATTGGTTTGCGCCGTCACGGGTGTGGTCAGCGCGAGTGCTCCGAGGGCTGTGTAGAGTAATTTTGATTTCATGATGATTTTGTTTTATTAAATTTTTTTACTCTCTCGAAAATAAAAAAAGAGAGTTGAGGGTTAAGGGCTGAAAGCTGCGTAGTGCAGGTTTCTACTGCACCGTCCTTACCTTATTTATAATAATACGGTAATCATAGCTTTCAATCCTTAACTCTCAACTCTCAATGCTTAATAGTCAGTTGGTCTTGCTAAGCTCTATTACTTCACAAGAACTTTGTATGTAGCACCAGCTACCTTCACGATGTACATACCGCGTGAGAGGCTGATGCGCTCTGTGTCGGTGGCTGTGCGCTGTGCTACGAGTGCACCATCGGTGGTGTAGACATCGATGGTCTTACCAGCTGCACCAGTGATGACGATTGAGCGATACTCAACGTTCACGTTCATGTCAGTTGCATCGATGTCGTTGATGCCTACTGTAACCTCTACTTCTGCAAGGTTAGAAGCGAGCGATTCGCCCTTGTCGTAGACTGCTGTTACTACGTAGCCGTACTTAGCCGACTCTCTGAGCGATTTGTCGGTGAAGCTCTCGCCACTGATGAGCGACTTGTTCACCTTCTTGCCGTTGCGGTAGACGTTGTAGCCGTTGAGTTGCAATTCCTCAGGTTTAGAGTCTGCCTCAACGAACTTGATGTCGTCGATGAGCAGAGCGAACTTATTGTTTGAGACGCAACGTATAGCGAAGTACTTTGTGCCAGCCGGTAAGCGGTACTGGTACTCCTCCCATTTCTGAACATTGTTCACATCCTCCGTGTCACTGAGCTTCTCGAAGTTGGCTATTGCCTTACTTGTCTTTGAGTAGAGCACCTCGAACTGCTCTGGAATAGCAGCTCCGCCCATGCCTGCCTTAGCGAAGAAGCTGATAGTCTGTGCTTCGCCATTGAGCTGTGGCGAGATGAGCCAGTCGTCGTTCTGTGCTTTGGTAGCACCGCCGTCGGTAGATGCGCAGCTGAAGCTTACGAGCATCTGGTCGCCTGTGTGTGCTTCCCATGTCTGGAACGGTATGCCAGCCTTCTCTGCGTTGAACACCTGGAAAGCCATCGGCTCGCCAGCATGGTCGTACTTGAGCGGTCCGAACATTGTGTTGAGTGTGATTTGGATAGTCTTCTGCTTGTCGCCGTCGTACATTGTCCAACCACCAACGCCGTCAATGCTGAATGTCTTGTAGTCCTCGAACGACTCCTCTGTCACTTTCGGTTTGCGGTTGAGGAGGTCGGGTGCTGTCCATGCAAGGTTTACATGGTTGCCTGCTGCTGTAGCCTTCAGAGCTGTTGGTACAGGATAGTCGGGCAGGAGAATCTTCACCTCGTTCTTCGCCGAGGCGTTGTTCTCTGGCAATTCATCCTTAGCGTAGTTGACTGTTGCGTGATATGTAGACTCCTCTGGGTCGAGAACTGATGTTACGTCCTTCATAATCACAGTCTTGACCATATCGCACGGGATGTCAACACCATCGATGCGGTTCACCTCCTTGTCGTTCTTGTAGAGCACGATGTCGTAGTCGGTGCCCTTAACGTCTGTGTTGGTGTTGTTGCGGAATGAGAATTCTACAACCGACTCGCTGCCAGCCTTCACTCTCTCCTCTGTATCGATGCTCATAGCCATGAGGTCGGCAGCGGCTTTCTCAACGATAGCTACGTTGTCGTAAGCCACGAAGTTGTCGAGGTTCTTCACCGCTTTACCCTCGAATCCGATGCGCAGGAATTTGCAATCCTTGTACGGTGTGAGGTCTATGCTGAAGCGGTTCCAACCCTTTGTGCCTTCTGCTGTAGAGATGCGGCGCACGTCTACAAACTCGCCGAAGTCTTTCTGTACGCTGATGTTCAGTTCATCGCCGTCGCCATTAAGGTATGCCCAGAAGTTGAGCACGGGACTCTTCATGTTCTTGATGTCCACCTTTGGCGACTCGCTACGTACCGACTTGCCAACAGCTGTAGCCGAGAATGTCTGCAGGCCGCCGTCGTTGTCCTGTGCTAAGGTGACGGTCGATTCGGTTGCTGCGTAGCAGTAAGCATCGCCAATCTCGCCGTTGGTCATGTTCGTGATCCATGGTCCGCTCTTCATTGTGCAGTTCTTGAACGACTCAATCATCGGAGCCTTCAATGCTGGTCCGGCGATTGCGGTTACGGTCTGCCATTGCTCGCGTCCGCCACCGCTGCTGTTCACTGCGTAGACACTGTAGCCAGTGTATTCCTGCTTGCTCTTGATATTGAGCTGCTCGTCGTAGTAGTTATTGTTGCCGAGCGATACGTCTTCGGAAGAGCTACCTATAGATATGTAGTATGTAAGTCCGGCAGGGTCGATATATCCGCCGTGCAGTCCGAGTGGTGCATCCCATGTGACGTGGATGAGTCCCTCCTTGTTGAGGTCTTCTACCGCCTTAAGGTTGCGTACTGCGCCTGGCTTGTCAATACCTACATAGACGGTGAGTGTTGCTTCCAAGCCTTCCTCGCCAGCAGCGTTCACTGCTACTACAGAATACTTATGGTTTGCCGACTCTACACCCTCGTCCTTGAATGTGCGCTCTGCACCAGGAGCGACGTTTGTAAATGTGGTGATGTTTGTGCCGTCGCGGAAGAGTTTCAATTGCACATTGCCCGAAAGCGCAGCACCAGTGATGGTTGTGGTTGGTGCCTTTACGCTGATGTTGGCGTAAGAAGCGCCCTTGTCACCTGGCACGACCTTGAAGTTAGCTGGTACCTCTGGTGCGGTTGTTGGCACCTCCGTAATCTTCATGTTGTCTACGAAGAGCGCGCTCTGGTTTGCCTCGCTCACGCTGTGAATACCGAAGTAGTGCAGACCGTCCTCCTTGGCGCGATATGTGCCAGTAAGGGTGTGGCGACGCGGATCGTATGTGATGTCGGTCGGTGCGATAATCTCCTCGGTGAGTGCCTCTGCGGTAGGCGCCAAGCCGACTGCTGCAGCTACGCGCTCCACGGGTAGGTGTTAACAGCATCGAACGAGAACTTGTAAGCTGCGTTCTTCTTCATGTTCACTGCTGGCGATACGAGCCAGTCGTCGCCCGCGTTTTCTGCGTTGTACTTATAAGTGGCTGCTTCATAGTCGCTATCGAAAGTCCAAGTCGATTTGTCGTTGTTTGCGTCGATAACTGTCAGCTGGTCGAAGAGTTCTTCGCTGTGTATAGAGTTCTCGTACGGCAACTTCACGCTTACACCGATGGTTACGTCAGTCGACTCTGCAAACTCGCTCTGCATATCGCCGTTGTTGGCTGCCACCTTATAATAATAGGTGGTGAGGTCGGGCGAAGCAATCTTGTCAGTGTATGTGTTCTCGGTCAGACCCTCTGCAAGAGTCGTTACATCCGTTGCGTCGTTGCTGTTCACACGCACTACGGTGTAGGTCAGTTTGTCGGCATCGAAGAAGCCGCCGTTGACACCTGCGGTCGGTGCCTTCCACGTTAGGGTGACGTTCTGTCCCTTCGCCGAAGCCTTGAGAGCCGTTGGCTTCTTCGGCTGGTCGTAGCCCAGGCGCACGCTCTGCGATACTGGTGCGCTCACAGCAGCTGGTGTGGTGCCGCTTGCGGCAATCTCTGCTGTGACAGAAACGCTTGTCATACCGCTGATTGTGGTGGTGAAGTCGGTTGTGACAGCTGCGCCGGCGGCTGCGCTGCCCGTCTTGGCTACAACACCATTCAAGCGCACGGTGTACTTCAGCGAGCCGCTGAGTGCTGCATCCTTCACGTCCTTTGTAGCATAGTGAACTTCACTGTGCCGCTGGTGAGTCCGGTGAGGTCGACAGAGAGGTTGCTCACTGTTTGCGGAACCGCCTTCAGCGTGAGGTCCTGCTTGATATAAAGACCCGTAATCTGGTCGTAAGCATTGTTGTCTATGAAGTTGCACACCTCAGTTCCCTTGCCGGTAGCAGGGTCAATCTCGATGATGCGTGTTGCCCAATCGTCCCTATCGAGCATAGCCCAATAGATCTTGCCTGTAGAGTAGTCGCACGTAGCGCTCTGGAAGAGTTTGAACGGTTTGTAGCCCGTATCGCCAACCACTGTTGCTGCGCCACTATACTTGTTCACGGCGTAGAGTTTACCGCTTCTGCCGATGGTGTAGAGGTCGCCACTCTTGTTGCTGGTGATAGCCACCATCGACTCAGGCAGTTCGCCGATCGTCTCGCTATTAGATGTATAGTCGTTCTCGCCCCAATAGGTTGTGACGAGTTTGCCCAATGTCTTGTACGTGCCCGTGTAGTCGTCGTCGGAGAACAGACCGTACACCTGCTGTGTTTCGGGGTCGAAGGTGAGGTCCATAGAAATGGCTGTGTAAGCCAGCTCTGGGCTTGGCTTGTCAATCTTCATCTGCCATGTATCGGTGTCGTACTCGTAGAAGTGGATAGGGAACTTAACCTGTGTATCGTTCTCCTCAAACCATGAAGACAGATAAGTGCCCTGCACGTATGTCGCAGCGTTGTAGCAGTGTACGTTGTCGCTGACAAGGCTGATGCTTGCGGCATTGTTGCTTGTGAACTTGTACAGACCCGGGTCGCGCTCGTCGCTCTGCAATACGTAGCCGTAGAGTTGTACGCCCGTAGCCTTTGCCTTTTTTGCAGCAGCTGTCGGGTTCTGCTGCTTTGCTTTCTTGTTGGCAAGACGTCGTGCCACAACCTCCGCCGGCACCTTATTGGTTTGGGCGATTGTCTCCCCGATAGGGGCAGCAATGACGGTCAGAGCCATAAGAGTCTTTGCATAAGACTTTAAACTGATAGTTTTGCTCATAAACGTTTATGTTTGGATAATTTTTACTGAACTTTCGCAAGTTCAGAGAATTCAGTAGTTAAAGGAGTTAAGAAGTTAAGCCAAATGCTTTTAATGCTGTAAATCAAGCAAAACAACTAATGGCTTAACTCCTTAGCGACCGAAGGGTGCGAGAACTCCTTAACTTCTTAACTACTTTCGCTTGCGAAACTTAAATTCTTATATGTTTTGTTTCTTGTTCTGTTTGTTAATCGGGGCTTTTGCTTTCTTTTTGCAAAGTTATACATAATCTACTTTACAAACAAGTTTCGTTTGGGTAATTTGCTACCAAAACGTTTGCGCAGCTTCTCGAATAGTGCCATAGTATCTTTCGAGAACTCGTGTCCCTTCCACGTGCTTGTGTTGGTAATGAACACCCAACATTCGCCGTCGGGGTAGCGCAGCACTATTGCGGATGTTCCGACGAGCGAGCCGGTGCGTATCCACGGCCTGCCGTTTGGTGTGTAGTTCCATCCGAGCGAGTACTGGTGGTCGGGCATCTCCTGCGTCATCAGTCGCACGGCTTCGGGCGAGATTACATCGGGCATGGTGGGGTCGCCGTCTATGGCAGCCACGAGTCGGCACAGTTCTGCTGCCGATGCTGTCCAGGCTCCTGCTCCGAGTGCCGTCGTTATGTCGTTCTCGCCGTAGCAGCGCTCCACGAGTCTGCCGGAGTTGTTGAACTCCTGCGCTGGTTCCGAACTGGAGTGCATATAGTACACCGTCTCGTTCGGGCGGCGGTCCTTGAGGTAGTTGCCGGCTATGTGGAAGTCGAAGCAGCCAGCCGGTTCGAGCACATAACGCTGCATGAACTTCTCGTAGGACATGCCAGTGCGCTTCTCGATAATGAGCGAGAGCAGCGTGTAGCCGATGTTGCAGTAGCGTTGCATCGTGCCGGGTGTGTAGCCGAGTCGACGGCGCAGCACGATGCGCAGCAGGTTGCGGTGGTCGGGTGGGGTGGCGAGACGGTTCTGCTGCATGATGTAGCGTGTAGAGAATATCGGGTCGCCAGCGTAGTTGGTGAAGCCAGCCTTGTGGCGCAGCAACTGCTCGACGGTTATGTCGAAGTGGCGTTTGTCGCGTATGGAGTTGACATAGAACGTGTCGTTCAGAATGCCCTGCGGTCCGAATACCTTGTCCGTCAGGCGCACCTTACCCATGTCGCGCAGCTTCATGATGCCCACGGCGGTGACGAGCTTCGAGACCGATGCCATGCGCATTATTTGCGACGGCTCCATAGGCTGCTGCCTGCTGATGTCTGAGAAGCCGAAGCCGCGTGCGTAGAGCAGCGAGTCGTGGCGCGAGATGGCGAGTTGCGCTCCGTTTATCTCCCAGCGTTTGAGGTAGCGGCGCATGATGGAGTCCATGGCGTGCAGCTCGGGTTGGTCGGACAGCGCGTTCGAGAGAGTGTCGTTGAGGTGTACGATATGTGTTGAGGTAGTGTCGCGGGATGTTGTGGTGTCGGGGCGCGAGCACGACGAGCAGCTGCAGCGGCAGATGCTCGTGATTATGAGTACGACAAAGGTGAGGCACCCCATGCAGGAGAGCCTCACCTTAGTGCGATATTGTTTCTTTATTCTGTATCCGAACATTGTTGTATAGTTGACGAGTCAACTCGTCTACTTAGTTTACGATAATCCTTCTATTTCGCCGCCCACGATGTCGATGTTCATCGCTGCCGGCACTTTTGGCAGACCTGGCATACGCATGATGCTGCCTGCTACGACAACAATCATCTCTGCGCCAGCGTTGATGACGATGTCGCGTACGTTCACGTCGAAGCCCGATGCTACGCAGTACTGCTTGGCGTCGGTAGAGAACGAGAACTGAGTCTTGGCGATGCAGATGGGGAAGTGCTCGTAGCCCAGTTCCTTTATCATCTGCAGCTTCTTCTTAGCCGGTGCTGCGAACGAGATGCTTGCCGCTCCGTAGATGTTCTTTGCCACTTTCTCAATCTTCTCCTCGATAGAATCGGCATCGTCGTACACGAGCTTCAGCGGCTTAGACGGCTGCTTCTCGATGGTGTCTACCACGAGGTTAGCGAGGTCGACAGCGCCTTGCTGCCTTCGGCGTAAGCATCGTTCTCGGCGAAGCCCACACCGATTTCTGCGCAGTAGTCCTTCACGATGTCGATCTCTTCAACCACGTCGCCGGCGTAGCGGTTGAACACCACAGCCACGGTCTGACCGAACGACTGCAGGTTCTTGATGTGCTTATCGAGGTTGGCGAGACCCTTCTTCAGACCCTCGCTGTTTGGCTTCTTGATGTCGTCTACAGCCACGCCGCCGTGCATCTTCAAGCCCTGTGCTGTAGCCACGATGAGTGTCAGCTTAGGCTGCAGACCGCTCTTGCGGCACTTGATGTCGTAGAATTTCTCTGCGCCGAGGTCTGCGCCGAAGCCAGCCTCTGTGATTACGTAGTCGCCGAAGGTCATAGCCATCTTCGTAGCGAGTATAGAGTTGCATCCGTGTGCGATGTTGGCGAACGGACCGCCGTGTACGAAGGCTGCGGTGTTCTCCGTTGTCTGCACGAGGTTAGGCGCAAGCGCATCGCGCAGCAGTACGGTGATGGCGCCAGCCACACCGAGGTCCTTCACGGTGAACGGTTTGCCCTCAACGGTGTAGCCGAGGAGTATGTTCTCAATGCGACGGCGCAGGTCGTCCTCGTCCTTTGCGAGGCAGAGGATAGCCATAATCTCCGATGCCGGAGTGATGTCGAAACCCGATTCGCGCACAATGCCGTTCGCCTTGCCGCCCATGCCGGTCACGATGTCGCGCAGTCCGCGGTCGTTCACGTCGAGCACGCGGTTCCAGAGCACCTCGCGCAGCGCAAAGCCGTTATCGCGGTTCTGGTACATATAGTTGTCGAGCAGTGCGGTGATGGTGTTGTGTGCCGAGGTGATGGCATGGAAGTCGCCGGTGAAGTGGAGGTTTATCTTGTCCATCGGCAGCACCTGAGTGTGTCCGCCACCGCAGCTCCGCCCTTCATGCCGAATACCGGACCGAGCGACGGTTCGCGCAGCGCACAGATGGCCTTCTTGCCGATGCGTGTGAGTCCGAGCGCAAGTCCGATTGTTACGGTAGTCTTTCCGATGCCTGCCTTGGTCGGTGTGATGGCTGTCACAAGGATAAGGTTGCTTTTCTTCACGCGTTCCTCGTCGATGAGGCGTGTCGGAACCTTAGCCATGTAGTGGCCGTAGTGTTCGAGTTCTTTTGTCGGGATGCCATACTTCGAAGCAACTGCTTCAATCTCCTCGAGCTTGGTGCTGCGAGCAATTTCGATGTCTGTCATTGTGTGTGTGAAATTTGTAGAGTTATCCTCTTGTGGTGATAGAGTGTAACCTCTTATTTTAATAAAGTATGGAGTGCGAGTGCAAAGATACAACTAAATAATTAATAATGTGAAGATTGTACTGGGTTTTTGCTGCAAATTTGCAAAACATTAAGGGCGTGCCACCTAAAGTGACACGCCTTAATGCTATAGTTTTGTCATCGGACAGCGTACGGAATCTGATTGGACGGCGTACGGAATCTGATCGGACGGCGTACGGAATCTGATTGGACGGCGTACGGAATCTGATTGGATGGCGTACGGAATCTGATTGGACGGCGTACGCAATCGTGTTACTTAACAAGCTTCTTTACACTGCCGTCAGAGTACTTAACGAGCACGATACCGCGAGTGTTGCTGTTTGCCTTCACACCATCTACGGTGTAGCGAGCCACCTCTGTTGCGTTCTGTGCAGCGTCGGTCTTGTTGATACCAGCCGAGAAGTCTACTGTTACATAGTTGGATGGTTCAGAAGTAACCTTCTTGTCGTTGTACACTCTCTGTCCATATAGCGGTAAGCGTAGGTGTGGTCGGTATTAGGCTGTGTGAGCTTGGTGAATGTGTAGCTTGTTTCCTCCTCTTCGATGGTTTCCGAGTCGTTGAGGTATGTGTACACGTGGTCGCCAGCCTTGATGTTCTGAGTGATCTTGATGTCGTCGATGATGAACGGATAGTGGTTCTTGCTTGTGAATGCAATCATATCGCTAAGCTGACCAGCTGTGAAGTCGAGCGTGAATGTGCTCCAGTCGTCGGGGGTAATCTTGCACTCCTTAGACTCGCGTGTGCTCTTGCTGTAGACGATAAGTGTTTCGTTCTGTAGCATGGAGCGTGCTTTTAGCTTCACCTGATAGCGTCCCTCGTCGTTGTTGAGTGTCAGCTGTGGTGTCACGAGTTCGCCGCTGATGTTGTAGTCGGTCAAACCAGTGCATACGAAGCAGCCCTCAGCGTAGCCACCCCAGTAGCACTGCCATCCGTTGTTGTGCACCATGTCCATGTTCACCTTCTCGTACTTGCCGTTCTGGAAGGCGTATGGCTTGTCGATAGTGACACCAGAGCCTGATATCTTAGAGAAGTCCTCGTTGAGCACAACGTAGCCTGCTACGTCTGTCGGAGCAGTGTAGAGGTCGTAGTTCTCCACGATGTAGCTTTCAGCCTTCGGCGATAGCTGCCAGTTGGCTGTGTAGCTGTCCTTGCGTACGTCTGTTGCTGGCTCTGCAACTGGAGCGGTCACGCCGATAGCGTCAAACGCTGCTGATGAAGGCGATGTAGTCTCGGCGTTGCAAGCCTTCACTACGAACGAGTAGTCGGTAGCAGGGTCGAGGCCGTCTACGGTGTAGCTGGTGCCATCTACGCGCTTGTCCTTGATGTCGTAGTGTGTGGTTGAGGTGTTCTTTGTGCTCCAAGCCATGTCGCAGAAGCCCAATGCGCAGTCGTCAGGGAAGCCTGCAAGGCGGAAGCGCGCAGAAGTACATTTGTACTTGTCCTGTTTTACGAAGCGTGTCCAGTCGAAGTCGTGGAAAATTTTGTCCTGACCATATTCGGAAGCATCGACATAGATAGTTGTAAACTTCTTCCATGCGTGTCCGTCGAATAACTCTACAATTATCTGAGCGTCGCCTATCTCCTCTGCATTCTTTGGCATCTTGCACTCAACGATGTTTATTTCGAGTGAAGTATAGTAGCCACCGTTGTCGGGCATAGTGATAACGTCGCCGTTCTTGAACAGCAATGCACCGTCTATGCCTTTGTCCGAATTCTCGAAGAACTCGGGTTCCTTGCCGCTCTGCGACTTATAACCCCAACCCTCAGGCAGTTTGCCACTGGTCTTCATCGAAGAGAAGGTCTCAAGGAAATTTTTCTCTGCGTTCTCGTTTTCCCTCACGTTGTGGAACACTGAGAACAGATAGTGGGTTGCGCCGTTCACTGCATTCCAGTGAGCTGTGAAGCCGTTAGCGTTGAAACCGCTGATGCCTACAGGTGTCGGTGCGGTGAGCGTTGTCGGTTTGCCGATTTTTACGTCGTCGATGAGCACCTGATCGTTTGTACTGAACGCAATGAGCAGGTTGCTGCTGTTGAAGGTGGTATTGTTGAAGTAGAATGTGAATTCGCGCCACTCGCTCTTTGTCGTTGTGAATGGCTCGTGGTATGTGGTCTGGTTATACTGGCTCGCAGCGTCCTCCCACAGACCGATGGTGAGCTGTGCGTTGTCGCGGTAGTTGCTTGCGAGTGTCTTTGCGCGTACTTTCACCTCGTACTCACCGATGTATGCGCCCTGCGGTGTGTAGAGCTGCGCTCCGTAGTTGTCGGGTTGATGAGTGCGCACGCACCACCTGCCTGGTGAACGCCGTAGCCGCTCCAGCCACTCTGGTGGAAGTAGCTACTTGGAATTGTGCCTGTGGCATCATTGATGGCACTCGAAGGCGAACTTTCGCTGCCTGCGGTGAAGAGGCTGAAGTCCTCTTCGAGCTCTGTTGTCGATTGTGCATACGCCATTGGTGTGGCAGTAGCAAGCGCTGCTACAAAGGTAATTGCTTTGAATGTAGAAAAAATCATGTTCTGCGGTTTTGGTTATAATAATAAGTTATAGGGTACAAAATTAGTGATTTATTTTCGTATTTAGCTTACTTTTACTAATTTTGTGCTTTAAAGTCGGTTTTTATAAACTGATGATGAAGCAATGTAACAACTTAAATTACAATAATATGAAGAAAATCTTTACACTTTTAGCAGTGGCATTTGCCACACTCGGTGCTTCGGCACAGACATTGCCGGGCTTGGATGATATCATCAAGACACAGCCCGAAGGCACACTCCACAAAGACCTCAACCACTACTTCGAGGGCGCATACGTAAATGCAACGGACAATCTCATATATGACCATCTTGGCGACGGTTATCTGTCTGATATAGTAGAGGCAGCCGATGGTAGTTTGTACATCAAGAATCCGTTCGGCTTCTTCACACATGGTGATATTTGGGTGAAGGCAGTGAAGGGCGAGGGCAACACCTACGAGGTGCGTATGCCGCAGGCTGTTTACGACAATGAGGGTGACGCTCAGGATCCGGTACTCTACGCTTGGCGCTACATCAGACAGGAAACCGGCAGCGAGACTTATGCTGTGAAGGATGCAGCATCGCAGGTTGTTAAGTTCGAGATGCGCAACGACTCGCTCGTTAAGGTGGGCGAGACAAATGCGTTCATCGGACTTGGTGCTGCCGACGGCTACTTCTATGGCTATGGCGACACAGTGTCTATATATAATAAGGTGAAGGATGCTGTGGCTGTTCCGGCTGATGCAAGCAAGGCGGTTAAGTATAACATCTACTACAACGATAGCGATGATGCGGCTGCAGAAGTTCCGGTGAAAGTAGTGTTCGAGGGCGATAAGGTATATATCGGTGGTCTCGACTACGAGTGTCCAGAACTTTGGATTAGTGGTACAATCAACGGCAACAAGCTGCAGCTCACAAAGTGGCAGTATATGGGCATCGACCGTAAGAGTGAGATGTACGGTGCTGGTCACATGTATCTCTATCCATTCGGCTGGGGTAAGTTCACAGACGCAGAAGGTGAGAAGTTCGGACTCTACGAGGTGGAGAACCCAACACTCGACTACGATGCTGCTACAAAGACATTCTCTACAACAGAGCTGACACTCGCCGTAAACCGCGGTCACAACTACTATCCGTATGTCTACTACTCTAAACCGACATTCCGCCCGGCTTCTGCCACTTCTGTAGATGGCATCGCAGTGGGCGAGGGTAGCGTGGTGAAGTACTATGACCTCAGCGGTCGTTGCATTCAGCGTCCTGCGAAGGGCGTATTCGTGAAGACAACTATCGCTGCTGACGGCACAAAGGTTGCAAAGAAGGTAATTAAGTAATCGTAGGAGGGTATGGCATCTTGTCATACCCACGCAGCCTCCGTTTCTATTCTTAAGAGATCACTGTATAACATCTGATAAGCCTAACATGACTCTGAAAGACTTTACAGACGAATGGCAGAACAACGAGCCAACGGTGCTTGTACACACCAGTGGTTCGACCGGAAAGCCGAAGCCTTTGCGCGTGGAAAAGCTGCGCATGGAGGCTTCGGCGCGTATCACTTGCGCTTTTCTAGGACTTAAGCGTGGCGACACCGCTCTGCTCTGTATGCCGCTCGACTACATCGCCGGAAAGATGATGGTGGTGCGGTCGCTCGTTTGCGGACTTCGTCTGACGGCTGTAGAGCCAAGCGGACATCCGCTTCGTGGACTAAAGGAGGCTCCCGTGTTTGCTGCTATGGTGCCGCTGCAGGTGTACAACAGTATGCAGGTGGCGGAGGAGCGGGCGCTGCTTAGGCAGATAAAACACCTCATCATCGGCGGTGGGGCAGTGAGCAGCGAGCTTGCAGCTGAGCTAAAGCACTTCCCAAACGCTGTCTGGACACATACGGCATGACTGAGACACTCTCGCACATCGCTTTGCGTAGACTCAGTGGCGAAGACGCAACCGATTGGTACGAGCCTTTCGAGGGTGTAAAGGTGAGTCTTGACGAGGCTGGTTGTCTTGTTATCGATGCTCCTGCGGTGTGTGCTAAAACTCTCGTAACCAACGATATCGCAGATATAGCCACCGATGGATGTCACTTCCGCATACGAGGCAGGCGCGACAACGTAATCTGTAGCGGAGGCATAAAGCTGCAGATAGAGGAGATAGAAGCACATTTGCAGCCGTTCGTCAACTCTCAGTTTATGATTACGAAACGCCCCGATGCGCGACTCGGCGAGACTGTGGTGATGCTTGCTGCGCCTAAGGATATTGAAACCTTGCGCACTGCGTGCAAGGAACATCTCACAAAATACGAAATGCCACGCATGTTCATAGCCGTGGACGAACTGCCGTACACCGAACTGGTAAGCCGGCGCGTGCCGAAGCATTCAGAATTGCACAACAATAAATGAATATGACAACAACAAACATCACTCGAAAACACCGCCTATTGTTCATCTGTCTCGGTAATATATGCCGCTCGCCGGCTGCCGAGGGCGTGATGAAAGCAAAGGTGCACGCTGCCAATCTCGACGAACAGTTCTTCATCGACTCGGCAGGCATCGGCAACTGGCACGCAGGACAACTGCCCGACAGTCGTATGCGCGAGCGTGGCGCACGCCGTGGCTATCGCCTCGACAGCAGAGCACGACAGATACGACAGACGGATTTCGACGACTTCGACTTGCTGCTCGTGATGGATCACGAGAACTATCGCATCGTAACGTCGAAGGCTCCCGACGAGGAGGCGCGTAAGAAGGTGCGTATGCTCACCGATTATCTGCAAGAACATCGAGGGGCTGACGTGGTTCCCGACCCTTACTATGGCGACCTCAGCGATTTCGACTACGCGCTCGACTGATTGAGGATGCGTGCGACGGACTGCTCGAACAATGTGTGCGAAACACTTCGGTAGACTAAGGTGGATAGAAATAAAGCTAAAGCGAACCCTACAACGCTGCTTGTAAATACTAAAATCAGCATAAGGCTAAATAATTGGCGTTTCGTGTGTCAGCTACATGCGAAACGCCAATTATATTTATTATAAATTCATAAAAAGGCGCACCCTTTCAGAAATATTTAGTAAATTTGCACGTGTAATTTGCATCGTTGTGTGCAGTCGGCTCAGTATGATAGCTCTACGCACAGCTTGGAACGCATTTGAAAAATAAAAAACAGAAGATATAAATATGAACGTTTTAGAACTAAGTGAACAAGAGATTGTAAGAAGACAGAGTCTTCAGGAACTGCGCGATATGGGTATTGAGCCGTATCCTGCAGCCGAATTTCCAACCAACGCCTTCTCGGAGGATATTAAGAACGACTTCAAGGACGAGGACGAAAAGCGTGAGGTAGTTATCGCCGGACGTATGATGAGCCGCCGCGTAATGGGTAAGGCGAGCTTCGTGGAGCTTCAGGACTCAAAGGGTCGTATCCAGGTGTACATCACACGCGACGATATCTGCCCAGAGGAGGATAAAACTCTCTATAACACAGTGTTCAAGCGTTTGCTCGACATCGGTGACTTTATCGGTGTAAAGGGCTTCGTATTCCGCACACAGACTGGCGAAATCTCAGTACACGCTCAGTCGCTCACTCTGCTCTCGAAGAGCCTTAAGCCGCTGCCTATCGTGAAGTATAAGGACGGCGTGGCTTACGACAAGTTCGACGACCCTGAACTTCGTTTCCGTCAGCGCTACGTAGACTCATAGTTAACGACGGTGTGAAGGACACATTCCTTCAGCGTGCAACAGTAGTGCGCACTATCCGTCGCGTGCTCGACGAGGCTGGCTACACCGAGGTGGAGACCCCGACGCTGCAGGCCATCGCTGGCGGTGCTTCGGCTCGTCCGTTCATCACCCATTTCAACGCGCTCAACATCGATATGTACATGCGTATCGCTACCGAGCTATACCTAAAGCGTCTTATCGTGGGCGGTTTCGAGGGCGTTTACGAGATTGGTAAGAACTTCCGCAACGAGGGTATGGACCGCAACCACAACCCTGAGTTCACATGTATGGAGCTCTACGTGCAGTATAAGGACTACAACTGGATGATGTCGTTCACAGAGAAACTGCTCGAGACTGTCTGCATCGCCGTAAACGGCTCGACAGAGCGCAAGGTGGGCGACAACGTCATATCGTTCAAGGCACCTTACCGCCGTCTGCCTATCCTCGACGCAATCAAGGAGAAGACAGGTTTCGACTGCAACGGCAAGAGCGAGGAGGAGATCCGCGCATTCTGCCTCGAAAAGGGTCTGGAAGTTGACGAGACATTTGGCAAGGGCAAGCTTATCGACGAACTCTTCGGCGAGTTCTGCGAGGCACATTCATCCAGCCTACATTCATCACCGACTATCCAGTCGAGATGTCGCCGCTTACAAAGATGCACCGTTCGAAGCCGGGACTCACAGAGCGTTTCGAGCTTATGGTCAACGGCAAGGAGCTGGCTAATGCCTACTCGGAGCTTAACGACCCGCTCGACCAGGAGGAGCGTTTCAAGGAGCAGATGCGTCTTGCCGACAAGGGCGACGACGAGGCGATGATCATCGACCAGGACTTCCTGCGTGCTCTCCAGTACGGTATGCCTCCTACATCAGGCATCGGCATCGGCATCGACCGCCTCGTAATGCTTATGACCGGTCAGACAACTATTCAGGAAGTGCTGTTCTTCCCGCAGATGAAGCCGGAGAAGAAGATTCCGCAGAGTTCTATCAAGGAGTGGGGCGAGATTGGTGTGTCTGAGGAATGGGCTTACGTGCTCCGCAAGGCAGGCTTCAACCTCATCTCTGACATCCGCGACGAGAAGGCTCAGGGCTTGCAGCAGAAGATTGGCGACATCAACAAGAAGTACAAGCTCGGCTACGAGAAACCGTCGGTTAACGATATCCAGGCTTGGATTGACGCTGCTGCCAATGTTGCAGTTGTAACAGAGGAAGCTGAATAATAGACATCTAAATGAAGGTGTGCCAAGGCAGAAGTTCTTGCGTAGGCAAGCGGCAAAGCCCAAACTTCTTTTTAATCCCTTTTTGGCACACCCTCGTTTTCAATTCTTAACGATAACGGTAATAGGATAAATGTTTGATTGCGGAAAAATAGCAATTATTGGCGGAGGCAGTTGGGCAACTGCCATTGCAAGATTGTGATAGGTCATACCCATCACATAGGGTGGTATATGCGACGCGACGACAGCATAGAGGAGTTCAAACGCATAGGCCATAATCCTAATTATCTTACAAGTGTACACTTCAATACCGACGAGATATTCTTCTCGAGCGACATCAACCGCATCGTGGAGGCTTACGACACACTTGTGTTCGTGGTGCCGTCGCCTTATCTGAAGAACCATCTCAAGAAGTTGAAGACTCGCCTGCGCGATAAGTTCATCGTGACAGCTATTAAAGGTCTCGTTTCCGACGACAATATCGCCTGCTCGGAGTACTTCCATGAGGTGTATGACGTGCCCGAGGAGAACCTTGCGTGCATCGGCGGACCGTCGCACGCTGAGGAGGTGGCACTCGAACGTCTGTCTTATCTCACCATCGGTTGTTCCGACCAGGAGAAGGCGCAGGCTTTTGCGACGTGCTCGACTCGGAGTTTATCAAGACAAAGACCTCGTCGGACGTTATCGGCATCGAGTATTCGTCGGTGCTGAAGAACGTTTACGCTATTGCCTCCGGCATCTGTAGCGGTTTGAAGTATGGCGACAACTTTCAGGCGGTACTCATATCGAACGCCGTTCAGGAGATGTCGCGTTTCCTTACCGCCATCAATCCTATTGAGCGCAGTGTCTACGACTCGGTGTATCTCGGCGACCTGCTCGTGACGGGCTACTCTAAGTTCTCGCGCAACCGCACCTTCGGCACTATGATCGGTAAGGGATACAGCGTGAAGAGTGCACAGATAGAAATGGAGATGATTGCCGAGGGATTCTTTGGCACAAAGTGTATGAAGGAGAAGAACCGACACATGCACGTGAACATGCCAATCCTCGATGCCGTATATAATATATTGTACGAGCGTATCAGTCCGCAGATAGAGATTAAGCTGCTGACCGACTCATTCCGATAAAACCAAATTTTCACAAATACATACAAAACAATGAAAAGCATCAGCTTAGACATTACAAAGGCTACACAGTTCCTTTCAGAAGGTGCTGTAAAGGCTTATGAATCACAGGTGGCTGCAGCTCAAGAGGCTCTTGAGAACGGCACTTGTCCTGGTAACGACTTCCTCGGATGGCTTCACCTGCCGTCTTCAATCACACCCGAGTTCATTGCAGAGCTTCAGAGCGTAGCCAACACGCTGCGTGAGAAGTGCGAGGTGGTAGTGGTTGCGGGTATCGGTGGCAGCTACCTCGGTGCACGTGCCGTGATTGAGGCGCTTGGCAACTCGTTCGCTTGGCTCGTTCAGGACAAGAAGAACCCAACTGTCGTTTTCGCTGGCAACAATATCGGCGAGGATTATCTCGCCGAACTCACCGACTATCTTAAGGATAAGAAGTTCGGTGTAATCAATATCTCTAAGTCGGGCACAACTACCGAGACTGCTCTCGCTTTCCGTCTGCTCAAGAAGCAGTGCGAGGAACAGCGTGGCAAGGAAGAGGCTAAGGACGTTATCGTGGCTATCACCGACGCTCACAAGGGCGCTGCGCGTGCAGCCGCTACAAAGGAAGGCTACAAGACATTCGTAATTCCTGACAATGTAGGCGGTCGCTTCTCTGTTCTTACACCGGTCGGCTTGCTGCCTATCGCTGTTGCAGGCTTCGATATCAAGGCTCTTGTTGGCGGTGCTGCGACATGGAGAAGGCTACTGGCAAGGATGTTCCGTTCGCAGAGAACCCTGCTGCTATCTACGCCGCTGTGCGTAACGCTCTCTATACAGAGGCTGGCAAGAAGATCGAGATTCTCGTAAACTTTCAGCCTAAGCTCCATTATATGAGCGAGTGGTGGAAGCAGCTCTACGGTGAGTCGGAGGGTAAGGATGGTAAGGGTATCTTCCCTGCAGCTTGCGACTTCACTACCGATCTCCACTCTATGGGTCAGTGGATTCAGGAGGGCGAGCGCTCTATCTTCGAGACTGTCATCAGCATTGAGACACCTGAGAAGACTCTGTTCTTCCCGCACGACGAGGAGAACCTCGACGGTCTTAACTTCCTCGCTGGCAAGCGCGTTGACGAGGTGAACAAGATGGCTGAGCTCGGCACTCGCTTGGCTCACGTAGATGGTGGCGTACCTAACATCCGCGTCTCAGTTCCGCAGCTCAACGAGTACTATCTTGGTCAGATCATATACTTCTTCGAGATTGCTTGCGGCATCAGCGGCAACCTCCTCGCCGTTAATCCGTTCAACCAGCCGGGTGTTGAGGCTTACAAGAAGAACATGTTCGCTCTGCTCAACAAGCCGGGTTATGAGGCTGAAAGCGAGGCTATCCAGAAGCGTCTTGCTGAGGAGAAGTAATGTCTATTCTTGAATAGAAATTATATCTTAATAATACAATGTGAAAAACGGACTGCAACGAATCTTTTTCGGCAGTCCGTTTTTGCTATCCATAGGAGGGTATGGCATCCTTGCCATACCCACGCACCCTTCCACGCACCCTTCCACGCACCCCTCATAAACCATCCATACAATAAAAAATGATTAAAGAAGCAATCAAACAATACCAGTCTCTCACAATTTCGACCATTTCGACCCGAAGTGCGTGCTCTTCGACATGGACGGCGTGCTCTACGACTCCATGCGCAATCATGCTGCGGCTTGGCAGGAGGCAATGGCGCAGTTCGACATCCACTTCACTGCTGCCGACTCTTATGCCACAGAAGGTGCGCGCGTGTCGACACCATCCGCCACTTTGTGCGCAAGCAGCAGGGTAGGGAGATTGACGAGGCAGAGGCGCAGCGTATGTACGACGTCAAAGCCGACCTGTTCCATCGTATGCCGACTGCTGAGATATTCCCCGGCGTGCTCGATATCATGCAGAAGATTCAGTCGTCGGGTCTTACAATCGGCGTAGTGACTGGCAGCGGTCAGCGTCCGCTTATCAAGCGTTTACTGTCTGATTTCCAGGGCTTTCTCACCGAAGACCATATCGTGAGTGCTTACGATGTGCAGCGTGGCAAACCCAATCCCGATCCCTATCTAATGGGATTGCGCAAGACTGGCAATTACGAGCCGTGGCAGGGCATTGTCGTTGAGAATGCGCCGCTCGGTGTGCGTGCTGGTTCAGCCGCCAACATCTTCACGGTGGGCATCAATAGCGGTCCGCTGCCCGATTCTGCTCTCTCTGACAACGGAGCGAATATTGTTCTTCAGCGCATGACCGAACTATGCGACTTGTGGGGCGAAATTCTCGCTGCCCGCAATTGATATAAAGTCAGCTGCATTAGCTTTCCGCTATGTGCAGCTGACTTTTTTTTAATAAAAAATGACAGGTCGCCTTAATTTTTCGCCTCTATAATTCTTATAATATATAAAGCACGCCGCAAACGGGCATGCACAATACGAAAATAACAAAGTATAAACAACTAAAAAACAAGAATTATGAAGCGAGTATTCAATCTTTTGGTAGTAGACGAGAGCGGAAGCATGGAGATTATCCGCAAGCAGGCATTGGTGGGCATCAACGAAACCCTTGAGACAATCCGCAAGATACACAAGGCGCATAGCGAACTTGAGCAGCGTGTGACGCTCATCACCTTCGACAGCACGCACAAAAAACTGTTTTATGACAACGTGCCGGCTGACGACGCGCGCAATCTCAGCATGCGCGATTATCGTCCGTGCGGTGGTACGCCGCTCTACGACACCATCGGTATGGGCATCGCGAAAATCAACGCGCAGGCTGCTGAGGGCGACAACGTGCTCGTAACTATCGTCACCGACGGCGAGGAGAACTGCAGCGAGGAGTACAGTTTGCGTATGATAAAGAACCTCATCGAGAAGCTGAAAAAGCAGGGATGGACGTTCACATTCATCGGCACAGACAACCTCGACGTGGAGACAATGGCGGTTGATATGGGCATTGACAATCACCTCACTTTCCAGGAGGATGAGGAAGGTACGAAGAAGATGTTTGCCCGCGAAAACTTATCGCGCGTACGTTATAGCGCTTGTCTGGCGAAGGGAGTGGAAATGCCGGAAGGCGGCTACTTTGATAAGAAAAAGAAGTAACGAGAGCTATGCCAATTGAGAGTTGAGAGTCATCTCAGTTGAGAGTTGAGAATTGAGAGTTGAAAGTTATGATTACCTATGTTATATCTCATACAAAAGAGTTAACTGCAAAACATATCATAACTCTCAACTTTCAACTTTCAATTCTCAACTATTCCAGTACTTTCCAAAAGCTCTTAGGCAACCAGATGTTCTCCACATAGCTCGCTACCTCGAATAGCGGCGCAATATCCTCAGGCTCGAAGCCCGCGATGCCGCAGCCGATAGGTGTCACGAGGAACGTCAGTTCTGGGTGCTTCTTGGCATAAGCGATGAAGTCGTTCACGTACGGACGTATCGTCTTTGTGCCGCCCTGCATCGTAGGTATGGCATAACTCCTGCCCTGCATACCCACACCATTGCCCATCACGGCTCCGAAGCGCAGACGCGCAATGCGAGCAGCGCCACCGCCGTGCATTCCGGCGAGATTGCTGCCAAAAACAAACACTTGGTTTTCCTGCAAATCGTCAATCCACTCTGGAGTGACGCGTCCTGTATAATTTTCTTTCATATCACTAAATATATAATTGCTGAATGCGGATGCGGACGTCGGGGCAACGCTGTAAGATGCCTTGATTTCCCTCTGTAAACCATATTCGTTCGTCACGAAATAGCGCTTGAAGTATGGCACCACCACGTCGTGCATCATGCGATTGTATCGCTCCGTTACGGCAGGCTGACTGATGCCGAGTTGTGCTGCAATCTCCTTGCCCTTAAATCCCTCTACGAAAAGCATTTGCAGGATTATAGAGTTGCGACTATCGCGTCCGTAGCAAGTGCGGCATATCTCGTTGATGGTGTTGCGGAACTCTTCTGCGAACTCGTCATCGTGCACGTCGAATCTGAGGTGAAAGTTTCCCATACGCTCCTCCAGACTTTCTTTCTGCTGTTCCTTCTTCAGCCCCTTCAGCTTGTCGAGCACCAAGAAGCGAAACCCGTTCACCATCCAGGTCTTTAGCGACATCGTAGGCTTGCGGTCCTCCAGTTGGCGGAAGTCGTGCTTGATAAGCGCAAGGTAATACTCATGGGCGAGCGAGTAGAAGTCCATGCCCGACTTGTACTGCAAGTCGTAGCAGCGGTCGTATATGCAGTATGCCACGCGACAGTATCCGTAGAAGTATTCCTTCACAATATGCTCGTCGGCGTTGCGAAAACCCTCTAATATCTCGTCGTCCGTGAGCTGCGCAACGTTCTTTTCTTCTTTTTTCATAGCCGTTTTTTGTTTCTTGTTAGGTTTTTATAGCGTAAAGTTACGAACAATAAACAGTTGAAGCAAGTTTTTTAGCGATGTTTTTTCCTGCTTAACAAGTGTTTTCTTTAAGAAAAACATCAAATTATATTCACAAATACTCACAGATTGCGTTCGCGTCTGATCGGGTGGCGAACGCAAAAAAGGGGGCACGCACCTCTCTTTTCCATCGTTCACCCCATCTCTTTTCTTCTTCATACTCCCTACTTTTGTCATCCGCATCGACCGACGCGGATGCTCGTAACGGTCGGCGCGGATGCTCGTAACGGTCGACGCAGATGCTCGTATCGACCGACGCGGATGATTTTTGTTGATGTTTCGCAGTGCCAAACCTTTACTTTCGTGCTGCCAAGCCGTTGCTTTTGCGGCTCAAAACCTCCCTTTTTACATTTTATACTCTCTTTTTCTTGCAATATCTTCCCCTGTTTTCCTCAATCAGCGGTGCTTTCCTGTTGTGTGCATCCTCTGGTTGCAGTCCTTAAAAACAGTCTCTCTCGCCTATAATAATATAATGTGTGCGTCCACAATGCGGTGTTTTAATTGTAAACAACTGTTAAAACAGGCGTAAATTTTCAACTTTTCCCTGCAAAAGTTTTGGTGGTCTACAAAAAAGCTATACCTTTGCATCCGCTTTCGAACAGCAACGGTGTCTCAAGCAAACGTGAGAGATGCGGAGCGAAACGGGAAGCGAACAGAAACAAGAGTTCTTTGAAAAGATTTACATAAGACAGAAGTAGTACAAGAAGCGAGAACGATGAACAATCGTTCTTGGGTAGAAGAAAAACGAACCGTCAAGTTTGTTTGACTTTAAACTTAAAAATGGAAGCTCGTTCTGAACAGATACAAACGAACAACGTTAGTATGCTTAGCTCGGCCTATTAAGGCTTAGTTCGGCTTATTAAAGTTGGCAAAATATTTTACAATGTAGAGTTTGATCCTGGCTCAGGA
>ENA-OQHY01000018-OQHY01000018.1-human-gut-metagenome-genome-assembly--contig:-NODE-18-length-78583-cov-8.788837_pt1 | contig 78583 bp, 91 predicted proteins | sample MGYA00242570_ERZ504733 | MGnify/ENA primary metagenome ERZ504733 (study PRJEB26092, sample SAMD00036219) | human gut metagenome | host: Homo sapiens | study: EMG produced TPA metagenomics assembly of... | reverse complement strand
AAGGGCGTTATCGTAAGGCATCTGATTTTGCCTGCCCACACAAAGAACAGCCTTGAAGTGCTTGATATTGTAAAACGCAGATTCGGCGATCAGGTTTTGTTAAGTCTTATGTGTCAGTACATTCCTAGCAGCTACAACAGTTTTCGGAGCAGGTAAAACATACACAGGATGAAATGATGACACATCTGACGGAAACGGTAAAAGAGCCTGAACCGGCAAGAACGGAAGTGTCAGAGCCTGTGGAGGAACAGCCGCAGCAGATTTCACCAAAAGCATCTGTGGCAGAGGAAACCGATAACGGAAGCTTCAACGATCAGGTACTTGCACTTCATCAAAACGGAGTGTCTGATGTGGAAATTGCCCGTAAGCTGGGACGGGGGCTTGGAGAAGTGAAGCTGGTGATCGGATTATACAAAGGGGAAGATGTCAGTGAGATTTAAATATTATTTACGTGGCTGCGGACTTGGAATTCTGGTTGCTTCGCTGGTATTTATTGTATCGTTACATGCACACGGCGGAGCAATGTCGGATGAAAAAGCTATGCAGAGAGCTTCGGAACTTGGAATGATCATGCCGGATGACACACAGACGCAGGAAGCAGAAACGCAGACAACAGAACTTCCGGTAAAGGAAACGAATCTTCCGGATACACAAAGAACGACACAGGCAGTGACACAGAAGGTTCCGCAGAACGATACACAAAAACAGACGGAGCGTGATACTTCTTCGGAACAGAATGACACATCAAAAGAGTCGGAGAAAAAGGCGGAAGAAAAGAAAAAAACACAGGACTCTCAAAAGAAAGAAGAAGAGAAGAAAAAAGCGCAGGAGACCGAGAAGGAAGAAACAAAAAAGGAAAAAGTCTCCATTACAATAAAAGGCGGAGAAGTGTGCAGGGAGATTGCACAGGATCTGCAGGAGAAAGGACTTGTCAAGGATGCGGAAGATTTCCGCAAATATATGCAGGATCACAATTATGCAAGATATATCCGTGTGGGGACATTTACGCTGGAAAAGGGAATGAACTATAGCGAGATTGCGAAAGTACTGACAAAAAAATAGTATAATAAAGCTTGCATGAAAGCCTTTGGTATGATATAATGCCAAAGGCTTTAAATTTTATTAAACACATGTATGGAAGCTGCCGGTGCCGGATCTACGCTTTTCCGGTGGCAGACTAATAGGAAGTACATGGAAGAAATCAACCAAACGGAGGTAATTAAAATGAGCGTAATTTCTATGAAACAGTTACTTGAGGCAGGTGTTCATTTCGGACATCAGACAAGAAGATGGAACCCTAAAATGGCTCCATACATCTACACAGAACGTAACGGTATCTACATCATTGACTTACAGAAGTCTGTTGGCAAGGTAGATGAGGCATATGATGCAATTTCCGATATCGCTGCTCAGGGTGGTACCATTCTTTTCGTTGGTACAAAGAAGCAGGCACAGGATGCTATTAAGACTGAGGCAGAGCGTTGCGGAATGTACTATGTAAATGAGAGATGGTTAGGTGGAATGCTTACAAACTTCAGAACCATCCAGAGCCGTATTGCACGCCTGAAAGAAATCGAGACCATGTCTGAAGATGGAACATTTGATGTTCTGCCAAAGAAGGAAGTTATTGCACTGAAAAAAGAGTGGGATAAGTTAGAGAAGAACCTTGGCGGAATCAAGGATATGAAGAGAATTCCTGACGCTATCTTTATCGTAGATCCTAAGAAGGAGAGAATCTGCGTACAGGAAGCACAGTCTTTAGGAATCACACTGATCGGTATTGCTGATACAAACTGTGATCCGGACGAGTTAGATTATGTAATCCCAGGTAATGATGATGCAATCAGAGCCGTTAAGCTTATCGTTTCCAAGATGGCAGATGCTGTTATCGAGGCAAAGCAGGGAACTGAGGAAGTTGCTGCAGAAGCTGCTGAGGAGACAGTAGAAGAATAATTTTTGCATAATCATTCGAGAATTGGAGGAAAAAAAGATGGCAATTACTGCTGCTATGGTTAAGGAACTGCGTGAGATGACAGGCGCAGGCATGATGGATTGTAAGAAAGCTCTGACAGAGACAAACGGAGATATGGATGCCGCTGTTGACGTTTTGAAAAAAAGCGGTGCAGCCAAGATGGAAAAGAAGCAGAGCAGAATCGCTGCGGAAGGTATCGCAAGAGTTGCAGTAAACGGAAATGTTGCTGTTGTAGCTGAGGTTAACTCAGAGACAGATTTCGTTGCTAAAAATGAAACATTCCAGGAGTTTGTTCAGACAGTTGCAGATACAGCACTTGCTTCTGATTTAAACGGTGGAGCAAACGGCGAAGATATCGAGGCACTTCTTGCTACAAACGGACTCAGTGATCTGCTTGTTGAGAAGACAGCAACAATCGGAGAGAAGTTATCTGTGCGCAGATTCGCAAAGGTAACCGGTGATGCTGTTGCTTCTTATATTCACGGTGGCGGAAGAATCGGTGTTGTTATCGCTGCAGACGGTGCATCTGATGATGCTGCAAAAGAGGCTCTTACAAACATTGCTATGCAGGTTGCTGCAATGAACCCACAGTATATCAGCAGAAACGATATTTCCGCTGAGGAACTTGCAAAGATCAAAGAGATCACAATTGACAGTGCATTAAATGATGCAACAACTCTTCCAAAGCCTATCTTAAACAAGTTACTGGACAAGGCAATCGGCGAGAAGGTATGGAGTGATGAGGATATCAATAACTTCGAAGAGCATAAGAGCAATATGAATTATGTCTGGAATTTCCTTTCCGATGCTGCAAAGGTTCAGCTGGGTGAGCTGGCTATGGCAGATAAGGCATCTATCACTGCTGAGAAGATGTTCGGCGGTCTTGTAGAAGGTCGTGTATCCAAGCAGTTAAAGGAGATCTGCCTTCTTGATCAGACATACGTTAAGGCGGAAGATGGCAAGCAGTCCGTAGCTAAGTATCTTGAGTCTGTTTCCAAGGATCTTAAAATCACCAAGATGATTCGTTTCGAAGTTGGCGAGGGTATGGAAAAGAAACAGGAAGATTTCGCAGCAGAAGTTGCTGCACAGATGAACGCATAATCCGTTCACAGAGTCAAGCTGTGTGAAAACACAAAAGGAGTCGTGGTTTTGGAAAAATAAAGAAACCGTGGCTCCTTTTTTATAACAATTTTACAACAACAGGGAATTAAATCTTTACAAGTTTTCAAAATATGTTAAAATAGAAAAGGATATTTCCCGGTGGAGGAACAGGATGAGTACAAAAGATTCAGAAGCTCTGGAGCAGCAGCGCCAGAGGAGAAATCGCATCAACCGTATGAAGACGGGAATCATTGTGACGATTACGGTATGGATGCTTGTCTCACTGTTGGCAATTATCCTTCTGACGGTGCAGGTAGCACGTTTGAGCAGCCATGTAAAGAGACTGGAGAAAGCGGGACAGACAACCGTTTCGCAAAATATTCCGGATTCTGAAAATGTGCAGGCTGCGGATACAGAAAGCAGTGGGCAGGAGACACAGAAATCTGCTTACGATAAAGTTGTGACGGGGATTGATTCCGGGGACAATATGGCAAAAGCGGGAGATGCACATAAAGTATATCTTACTTTTGACGGTGGACCGGATGAAAATACGGACAAGATTCTCGACGTATTGGATAAATACGGAGTAAAAGCAACTTTTTTCGTAGTAGGGGATGATTCCAAGGATATGCAGGAGGTCTATAAGAGGATTGTAAAAGACGGACATACACTTGGAATGCATTCCTTTTCCAACAAATACAGTACAATATATGCCTCCACAGAGGCATTTGAACAGGATTTTGATAAGATTTCCTCATATCTGAAAGACGTTACGGGAGTCAATAGTCTCTATTATCGTTTTCCGGGAGGAAGCAGCAATGAGATCAGCAATGTAAATATGGCTGAATTCGTTCGTGTCTTAAATGAAAAGGGAATTACATACTTTGACTGGAACGTTTCCGCAGGAGATACTTCATCGGATTATACGGTGGATGATGTTGTGACAAATGTGACAGAAGGAGTAAAAAGATACAAAACCTCGGTTGTGTTATTACACGACGGAGATGACAAGTCAACAACGGTAGAGGCTCTGGAACCTTTGATTCAGAAACTGCAACAGATGAAAGCTGAGATTCTGCCGATTGATGAAAATACAAAAGTCATTCAATATATCAAGGCAGATAGTGTTGAATAAGTAGTATGAGTGGAGGAAGCACGATGGGATTATTTAAAGATTTTAAGGATGATTTTTCTCAGGCGGTCAATGAAATGATGCCGGGAGCAGACGCTCCGGAAAAAGAAAACAAAGCAGAAGATCTGGTAGTTAACACTCTGGGAGAAGATGTGGATGTGAAATCCGAATTATCCAAACTGGATGGTTTACTGGAGCAGGTACAGAAGGATGACGGGTCTGATACACAAAAGTTAGAGTCGGAGCTTCCACCAATTCACAAAGAGGATAAAAAACCGGTGATCACACCAGCTGTGGACCCGGTAATCAATACATTTAATGAGGAGAAAAAAATTATGAGCGACACAACAATGGAAACCCCAAAGCCAACAGCACCAGTGATGAATAACAAAGTGAATCCGGATGCAGTTTCAGATGAGACATCTGTTATAACCGCAGGAACTGTTCTGACCGGTGATATCGCGTCTGACGGATCATTTGATATTCAGGGAACCATCAACGGAAATGTAACCTGTAATGGTAAGCTGGTTGTAACCGGAACCATTAACGGAAACAGTGCAGCTTCAGAGTTTTTTGCTGATGTGGCAAAAGTTGAGGGAGAAGTTGTAAGTTCCGGTACAGTTAAGATTGGAGCCGGTTCTGTGATCATTGGCAATATTGCAGCAGCTTCTGCAGTTATTGCAGGTGCAATCAAGGGTGATATCGATGTACAGGGACCTGTTGTTGTTGATACATCTGCGGTAGTCATGGGAAATATCAAATCCCGTTCCGTACAGATTAATAACGGTGCAGTAATCGAAGGTTTCTGCTCTCAGTGTTATGCTGATATTGATGTACAGGGACTTTTTGACGGAAAGTAAAATTAATCATAGGAGACAGATACGATGAAACGTATTTTATTAAAACTCAGTGGAGAGGCACTGGCCGGGGACAAGCGTCATGGATTTGATGAGCCGACAGTTACGGTTGTTGCAAAGCAGGTAAAGCAATTGGTAGATGCAGGGGTACAGGTTGGTATTGTCATCGGAGGAGGCAACTTCTGGAGAGGACGTACCAGTGAGACGATCGACCGTACAAAAGCCGATCAGATCGGTATGCTTGCTACGGTTATGAACTGTATTTATGTGTCAGAAATTTTCCGTTCCGTTGGAATGATGACTTCCGTGCTTACCCCGTTTGAGTGCGGATCTATCACAAAGTTATATTCCAAGGATCGTGCAAATAAATATTTTGCACATAACATGGTTGTATTTTTTGCAGGTGGTACCGGACATCCATATTTCTCAACAGATACGGCAACGGTACTTCGTGCGGTAGAGATTGAAGCAGATGGAATTTATCTTGCAAAGGCAATCGATGGTGTATATGACAGCGATCCGAAAGTAAATCCATCCGCTAAGAAATATGATCAGGTTTCCATTCAGGAAGTCATTGATAAAAAACTTGCGGTCGTTGATTTGACAGCATCCGTAATGTGCATGGAAAACCACATTCCAATGTATGTATTCGGACTTGGTGAAACGAACAGCATTGTAAACGCGGTAAATGGCCAGTTCAACGGAACTGTCGTTACTGTGGACTAGGAGGATATAGTATATGGACGAGAGATTACAGATTTTTCAGGATAAAATGGAGAAATCCCTTGCCAATTTAAATGAGGAGTTCGCGGGAATCCGTGCAGGACGTGCGAATCCGCATGTGTTGGACAAACTTCGTGTTGATTATTACGGAACACCGTCTCCGATTCAGAGCGTTGCAAATGTCAGTGTTCCGGAGCCGAGAATGATTCAGATTCAGCCATGGGAAGCATCTATGGTAAAAGAAATTGAAAAAGCCATTCTCAGTTCGGATCTGGGAATTAACCCGACGAATGACGGAAAACTGATTCGTCTGGTATTTCCGGAACTGACCGAAGAGCGAAGAAAAGAGCTGGCAAAAGATATTAAGAAAAAAGGTGAGGGTGCCAAGGTCGCTGTGAGAAATATCCGCAGAGATGCATGGATCATTTCAAAAAAGTAGGCAAGGCGGAGGATATTTCTGAGGACGAGATCAAGGATCTCGAAGACGGAATCCAGAAACTGACCGATCAGTATGTTGCACAGATTGACAAGGCTGTGGATGCCAAGTCGGATGAAATTCTTACAGTATAAGATGTTTAAGGGACATAAGCCTGTGGCTATGTCCCTTTTTCACTTGCAGGAAAGAGGGGAACAAGATTGATGAAAATTCCAAAACATGTGGCGATTATACTCGATGGGAATGGAAGATGGGCAAAAAGCAAGGGTATGCCACGCAATTACGGACATACCGTTGGCGCAAAGAATGTAGAAACGGTTTGTCAGGCTGCAGATGAGCTTGGAATTGAGTACCTGACACTGTATGCATTTTCCACGGAAAACTGGAATCGTCCGGACAGCGAAGTGGCTGCACTGATGAAACTGCTGGAGAGTTATTTGAAAAACTGTATCCGCACGGCAAATAAAAATAATATGCGGGTACGTGTGATTGGGGAACTTTCCAGATTATCCGAAAGTTTTCAGAAAAAGATTCAGGAACTGGAAGAAGTTTCCGCGGCAAATACGGGACTGAATCTGACCATTGCCATCAATTATGGAAGCCGGGATGAGATGCTTCGGGCCATGAAGCATATGTTTACTGATATAAAGAATGGCAGAATCACGGAGGAGGAAATCAATGAGAAAACCTTTTCCGGATATCTGGATACAAGGGAACTTCCAGACCCGGATTTACTGATTCGTACAAGTGGAGAGCAGCGGCTTTCCAATTATCTGCTGTGGCAGCTTGCGTATAGCGAATTTTATTTTACGGATGTTCCGTGGCCGGATTTTCATAAAAAAGAATTGGAATTAGCTGTGGAAGCGTATAATAAACGAGACAGACGCTTTGGCGGACTTAAGGAGGAAGAATAGGATGTTTAAAACGAGACTGTTAAGCGGAATCGTGCTGGTAATTCTGGCTCTGTTTTTGATTATTTCAGGCCATGAAATTTTATTATTTGCAACACTTGCCATTTCCTGTATCGGAATGTTTGAATTATATCGCGTGTTCAAGATGGAAAAGACCGTTCTGGCAGGCGTTGGATATCTGGCGGCAATCGTTTATTACTGTAATTTACAGTGGAAGTTTTTGCCGGATCTTATGATTTTATTTATGGCATTTTTGATTCTGTTAATGTTTGTATTTGTATTTGCATATCCGAAATTTCATGCAGATCAGGTGATGGCAGCATTTTTTGGATTCTTCTATGTAGCGGTCATGCTTTCTTATGTATATCAGATCCGTACGCTGGAGAGAGGGTTATATCTTGCCTTTCTTGTATTTTTATGTTCGTGGGGATGCGATACCTGTGCATATTGCGTCGGAATGCTGATTGGAAAGCACAAGATGTCGCCGAAACTCAGTCCGAAAAAATCGGTAGAGGGTGCAGTGGGAGGTGTGGCAGGTGCTGCGCTTCTGACCGCTTTATATTGTTTTATTTTCCGTAGCCCGATGCATCTGGAACGTGGAGAAATTGTAATTCTTGCTGTGATTGCGGCAATTGCCGGACTGATTTCCATGGTAGGGGATCTGACAGCTTCTGCCATCAAAAGAAATTATGATATCAAGGATTACGGAAAGTTGATTCCAGGTCATGGAGGAATTCTCGACCGGTTTGACAGCATGATTATTACTGCACCAATCATTTATTTCCTGGCGCTTCATATGCTGTAAGAGGTGAACGATGAAAAAGATAGCAATTTTGGGATCGACAGGGTCCATTGGAACACAGACACTTTCTGTGATTGAAGAACATGCAGATGATTTTGAAGTGACCGCACTTGCCTGTGGAAACAATATCCGTCTGCTGGAAGAACAAATGCGGAAATTTCGCCCAAAGCTTGTTGCTGTGTGGAGCAAAGAGGCAGCAGCTTCCCTTCGGTCCGCACGGCGGATCTGGGCATTCCTGTGGAAACCGGAATGGATGGATTACTTGCGGTTGCAACTTATGAAGAGTCGGAAATTCTGGTGACGGCGATTGTCGGGATGCTCGGAATCCGGCCGACCATTGCAGCCATAAAGGCAAAGAAAACGATTGCCTGGCAAACAAAGAAACGTTAGTTACGGCAGGACATCTGATTATTCCGCTTGCAGCGGAGTATGGAGTGTCCATTCTTCCGGTAGACAGTGAACATAGTGCCATTTTCCAGTCTTTGCAGGGAAACGAAGAAAATCCGATCAGTAAAATCCTTCTTACCGCATCCGGAGGACCGTTCCGGGGCAGAAAGAAGCAGGATCTGCTCCATATACAGGTGGAAGATGCATTAAAGCATCCGAACTGGTCCATGGGACACAAGGTGACCATTGATTCTTCGACACTTGTGAACAAAGGGCTTGAGGTTATGGAAGCAAAATGGCTGTTTGGCGTACAACTCGAACAGATTGAAGTTGTCGTGCATCCGCAGAGTGTCATTCATTCTGCTGTGGAATATGAGGATGGTGCAGTGATTGCGCAGCTTGGAACGCCGGATATGCGTCTGCCGATTCAGTATGCACTGTATTACCCAAAGCGGAAACATTTATCCGGGAAGCGTCTGGATCTTTTTGCTCTTCGTGACCTTACGTTTGAGCGCCCGGATACGGATACCTTCCGTGGGCTTTCCCTGGCATATGATGCTGCCAGACGGGGAGGAAATATCCCAACGGTTTTTAATGCCGCAAATGAAAAGGCAGTGGCAATGTTTCTGGACAGAAAAATCGCTTATCCGGAAATTACGGAAATGATTGAAGCTGCAATGGAAGAAGTCAGCTATATCGCACATCCGGATTTAGAGCAGATCTTAGAGACAGAGCAGGCAACATATGAATATATAGGGGGCAGGTGGTAAAAAAAATGAAAATTGTATCATTTCTTATCGCATTTGTAATATTTAGTATTGTAATTTTATTTCATGAACTGGGGCATTTTTTGCTTGCAAAGGCAAACGGAATCCGGGTAAATGAATTTTGTTTCGGCCTTGGACCGACTATCTGTGGGATACAAAAAGGCGAAACCAAATACTGCAATTTAAGGCATTTCCGTTTGGAGGAGCCTGCATGATGGAAGGGGAAGACGAAGATTCGACGGACAATCGTGCATTTGGTAAAAAGCCGGTATGGGGACGTATGAGCGTCGTATTTGCAGGACCTTTTTTTAACTTTATTCTTGCATTTATTTTCGCGTTTATCCTGATGAGCTGTGTGGGATATGATAAGCCGGTTCTTTCCGGGGTAATGGAAGGATATGCCGCAGAAGAGGCAGGTCTTCAGGAAGGGGATGAGATTATCCGGATGAATCATTTTTCGGTTCATTTCAGCAGAGAAATCACTGCATACGGAACATTTCATTCCGGTGAAACCATTAAAGTCACTTATGCAAGGGATGGGCAGAAACATACGACAACACTGGTTCCGAAACTGGATAAAGAGACCGGAAGATATCTGTACGGATTTCAGACCATGGGAAATGTCCGGGTAAAGGGAAACGTGCTCACAAACTTAAAAAACAGTTTTTACGAGGTGCGATACTGGATTTATACCACTATCCAGAGTCTGAAAATGCTTGTGACACGTCAGGTATCTCCAAACGAACTGAGCGGACCGGTCGGTATCGTAAAATCAATCGGAGACACCTATCAGCAGTCTGTAAAAAATGACGGGTATTACTATGCACTTTTGAATATGCTCAACTGGACGATTCTTTTATCTGCGAATCTGGGCGTTATGAATCTGCTGCCGCTTCCGGCACTGGACGGAGGCCGGCTGTTATTTCTGATTATTGAGGCGATCCGCAGAAAGCGGATTGATCCAGACAAAGAAGGCATGGTAAATCTGGTTGGTATTGTATTGTTGTTTGGACTGATGTTTATTGTTATGTTCAATGACATTCGAAAACTATTTATCTAAGAGGCTAGAGGCGTTATGATGGAGAGACATATCACAAAGGAAGTACAGATTGGAAACAGATGGATTGGCGGAAATCATCCGATTGCGATTCAGTCTATGACAAATACAAAGACAGAGGATGTTGCGGCAACGGTGGCACAGATTAAGCAGCTGACAAAAGTCGTGTGAAATTATCCGCTGCGCGGTTCCCACCCAGGAGGCAGCTGCGGCGCTGACGGAAATCAAAAAACAGATTACCATCCCGCTGGTTGCGGATATCCATTTTGATTACCGGCTTGCGATTGCAGCCATGGAGCACGGTGCGGATAAAATTCGTATCAATCCCGGAAACATTGGAAGTCGTGAGCGTGTAAAAGCGGTTGTGGATGTGGCAAAAGAGCGCCGGATTCCTATTCGTGTGGGCGTCAACAGCGGATCTTTAGAGAAGGGTCTCGTGGAAAAATACCATGGTGTGACCGCAGAGGGAATTGTGGAGAGCGCAATGGATAAAGTGAAACTGATCGAAGATATGGGCTATGATAATCTTGTGATCAGTATCAAATCCTCGGATGTCATGATGTGTGTCAAAGCACATGAGCTGATCGCAAAACAGACGGATCATCCGCTGCATGTGGGAATCACAGAGGCGGGAACACTGATCAGCGGGAATATCAAATCCGCAATCGGTCTGGGACTGATTTTAAACCAGGGAATCGGGGATACCATCCGTGTTTCTCTGACCGGGGACCCGTTGGAAGAGATTAAATCCGCAAAACTGATTCTTCGTACCCTCGGACTTCGCAAAGGGGGCGTGGAAGTGGTTTCCTGTCCGACCTGCGGAAGAACCCGCATTGATCTGATCGGGCTTGCCAATCAGGTAGAAACGATGGTTTCGGAATTTCCGCTTGATATCAAAGTGGCGGTAATGGGATGTGTGGTAAACGGACCGGGAGAGGCAAAGGAAGCCGATATCGGGATTGCCGGAGGTGTCGGCGAGGGTCTGATTATCAAACATGGAGAAATTTACAAAAAAGTACCGGAAGCAGAACTTCTGCCGGCACTGCGTTATGAATTGGAACATTGGAGTGAAGACTGATGTCAAAAGCATTTCGTGAAGCCTTTCCGACACTGAAACTGGAGGAAGAACTCGAAGGGCTGTTAGATACAACTGAAGTGACAAAAATAAGTGCGAATCATGAACATACTCATATTCGCATTTATTTGCGTGCAAAAAGACTTATTTTCAAAAAAAACATATGGAAACTTGAAAAAGCGATTACCGAACAGATTTTTCAGAACCGGGCCATACAGGTAAAGATCATAGAGTCTTATGAGCTTTCCGAACAGTATACCCCGAAGTCTCTGATAGAGGTGTATAAGGACAGTATTTTAGATGAACTGAATGCCTACAGTGTGCTCGAATACAATCTGTTGCGGACGGCGGACATGGAATTTCCGGAAGAGGACCGTCTGATTCTGACGATGGATGAGACTATTATTGCCAAAACCCGTACGGATGAGATTATCGAATTTTTAGAGAAAGTGATCTGTGAGCGCTGTGGAATGAATCTGAAAATATTTCCACAATACCGGAAACCGCAGGAGAGCAAATACCGGAAAAATTCCGAAGAACAGATCCGGCAGGAAGTGGCAGGAATTGTTGCGCGGACGAAGCTGGTTATGGAAGGAAAATCCCAGGAAACGGAAGAAAAAGAGAAAACTGTCGAAACAGAAGAAAAAACAAAGACAATTGCAAAAACGGCAGGAAATCGTGCAGACACTTCAAAAAATGGTACAAATTATGCAAAACCAAAGCAGAAGTTTGAAAAGCGGGGAGAGTTCCGCCGGAAATTCGAGTCGGATAACGGCAAAAAATCCATGAATCCGGATGTAATATACGGAAGAGACTTCGAAGAAGAGAGCATGGAGATTGAGAAGATTGACGGACCGATCGGAGAGGTTGTGATCCGCGGAAAGATTCTGTCGGTTGATACCCGTGAGATCCGCAATGAAAAGACCATCATTATTTTTTCCGTGACGGATTTTACCGATACGATTGTTCTTAAAATTTTTGCGAAAAATGATGATGTACCGGAGCTGTTAAAAGAAATCAGCGGGGGAAAGTTTGTGCGTGTCAAAGGTGTTGCAACCATTGATAAGTTCGACAGTGAACTTACCATCGGTTCTATCGTCGGAATCAAGAAATGCGCCGATTTTACAACGGTCCGTATGGATACCAGCGTAGAAAAACGCATAGAGCTGCACTGCCATACCAAAATGAGTGATATGGATGGCGTTTCAGATGTCAAGGATATTGTCAAGCGTGCCATGAAATGGGGGCATAAGGCGATTGCCATTACCGATCACGGGGATGTGCAGGCGTTCCCGGATGCCAATCATACCGTACCGTCCGATTCGGATTTTAAAGTTATTTACGGCGTGGAGGCATATCTGGTCGATGATTTAAAGGGGATGGTGACGGACAGCCAGAACCAGGATCTGGATGCAGATTATGTGGTATTCGATTTGGAGACAACCGGATTTAGTCCGGAGACCAACCGCATTATAGAGATCGGGGCGGTGAAGGTGCAGAACGGAAAGATCGTGGACAAATTCTCAACGTTTGTCAATCCACAAGTGCCGATTCCGTTTCGGATTGAGCAGCTGACGTCGATCAATGATTCCATGGTGATTGATGCACCTGTCATTGCAGACATTCTTCCGGAATTTATGAAATTCTGCGAGGGATGTGTTATGGTTGCCCATAATGCCGATTTCGATATGAGTTTTATCAAGAAAAACTGCCAGAGGCTGGATATTCCATGCAAGCCGACGATTGTGGATACGGTTGCCCTGGCGCGTGTCCTGCTTCCGAATCTGAACCGTTTTAAGCTGGATACGGTTGCAAAAGCGCTGGGCGTATCCCTGGAAAATCACCATCGTGCAGTGGATGATGCCGGATGTACGGCAGAGATTTTTGTGAAGTTTATTGAGATGCTCCGGGAGCGCGGTATGTCTACCCTGGACGAAGTGAATGCAATGGGAACCTCATCGGTGCAGAATGTACAAAAGATGCCGACTTATCATGCGATCATTCTTGCCACCTGCGATCAGGGGCGGACAAACCTGTATAAGCTGATTTCGCTGGCGCATATCAAATATTATCACCGGCGTCCGAGGATTCCGAAGAGTGAATTTATCAGGTACCGGGATGGACTTCTGATCGGGTCTGCCTGCGAAGCGGGAGAGTTGTACCGGGCAATTTTAAATGGCCGTCCAGAGGAAGAAATTTCTAGACTGGTAAACTTTTATGATTATCTGGAAATCCAGCCGCTCGGAAACAATGCATTCCTTGTAAGAGATGAAGATTCTCCGGTTGCGTCCAATGACGATCTGATTGAGATCAATAAAAAGATTGTCCGGCTCGGGGAACAGTTCCATAAGCCGGTGGTGGCAACCTGTGATGTACATTTTTTAGATCCGGAGGATGAAATTTACCGGAGAATTATCATGGCAGGGCAGGGATTTAAAGATGCGGATGAGCAGGCTCCCCTTTTTCTGCGGACGACGGAAGAGATGCTGAAAGAATTTGCCTATCTTGGAAGTGAAAAAGCAGAAGAGGTTGTTATTACAAACACAAACCGGATTGCGGATATGTGCGAAAAAATTTCTCCCGTTCGTCCGGATAAGTGTCCGCCGGTCATTGAAAACTCGGACCAGATGCTGCGTGACATCTGTTACAACAAAGCACATAAAATGTATGGAGATCCACTGCCGGAAATTGTGCAGGAACGTTTAGACCGGGAATTAAATTCCATCATCAGCAATGGGTATGCTGTGATGTATATCATTGCGCAGAAGCTGGTTTGGAAATCCAACGAAGACGGCTACCTGGTCGGATCGCGTGGATCGGTTGGAAGTTCTTTCGTTGCGACAATGTCCGGTATTACGGAGGTGAACCCGCTACATGCGCATTATCTGTGCAAACATTGCCAGTACAGCGATTTTGATTCGGATCTGGTAAAATCTTTTTCCGGCCGAAGCGGATGTGATATGCCGGATAAGCTCTGTCCGCGCTGCGGAAAACCGCTTTCCAAAGAAGGGTTTGATATTCCGTTTGAGACGTTCCTGGGATTTAAGGGAAATAAAGAGCCGGATATCGACCTGAACTTTTCCGGAGAGTACCAGAGTAAGGCACATAAATACACCGAAGTTATCTTCGGGGAGGGACAGACCTTTAAGGCAGGAACGATCGGTACGCTGGCGGATAAGACGGCATTCGGTTATGTCAAAAATTATTATGAAGAGCGCGGCGTACATAAGAGAAACTGTGAAATTGACCGGATCGTACTTGGATGTGTCGGGGTGCGTCGTACTACGGGACAGCATCCGGGTGGTATCGTTGTTCTTCCGATGGGGGAACAGATTTATACATTTACTCCGATTCAGCACCCGGCAAATGATATGACGGTCGATATTACGACCACACATTTTGATTATCACTCGATTGACCATAATCTTTTAAAACTTGACATTCTCGGGCACGATGATCCTACCATGATCCGTATGCTGCAGGATCTGACGGGCGTAGATCCGACGCAGATTCCACTGGATGATAAGGCTGTCATGTCGCTGTTTCAGGATACTTCCGCACTTGGCATCACGCCGGACGATCTGGTGAACTGCCAGCTGGGGGCATTGGGTATCCCGGAGTTTGGTACAGACTTTGCCATGGGCATGTTAATTGATACACAGCCAAAAGAATTTTCGGATCTGGTGCGTATTGCAGGGCTGTCCCATGGTACGGACGTATGGCTTGGCAATGCACAGACACTGATTCAGGAAAAGAAGGCAACGATTTCTACCGCCATCTGTACAAGGGATGATATCATGATCTATCTGATCAGTATGGGACTGGATTCCGAGGAATCGTTTAAGATTATGGAGAATGTCCGGAAGGGAATTGTGGCAAAAGGAAAATGTGACAAATGGCCGGAATGGAAGCAGGATATGATCGATCACAATGTACCGGACTGGTATATCTGGTCCTGTGAGAAGATTAAGTACATGTTCCCGAAAGCCCATGCAGCCGCGTATGTTATGATGGCATGGCGTATTGCTACTGTAAAGTGTTTTATCCGCTGGCTTACTATGCAGCATATTTTTCTATCCGTGCGACAGCTTTCAGTTATGAGCTGATGTGTCAGGGAAAAGAAAAACTGGAAGGATATATGCATGAGTACGAAAAGCGCAAGGACGAGCTCTCCAAAAAAGAGCAGGATACCTACAAAGATATGCGTCTGGTACAGGAAATGTATGCCAGAGGATTTGAATTTCTTCCGCTGGATATCTATAAGTCAGAACCGCATCATTTTCAGATTGTGGATGGAAAACTGCTGCCGGCGCTCAATACGATTGACGGACTTGGCGATAATGCGGCAGTTGCGATTGCAGAAGCGGCAAAAGACGGAATTTTTCTTTCCAAGGATGATTTTAGGGAACGGACAAAAGTATCAAAGACAACAATAGAACTGATGAGTGATCTGGGATTGTTTGGCGATATGCCGGAATCCAATCAACTTTCCCTGTTTGATTTTGGCGCGTAATGTTATGGAAGTTTTGAAAAACAAAAGAGGAGGAACCGCATTTTTGGGTTCCTCCTCTTTTACAGTCTTATAAATTTATTTTTTGATAACGCCGGGATGGAAAGCGGTGAGTGTTCCCGGATGATCGGTCGGTGTACAGAACATTTCTTTTGTCTTAAAATCGGTAAAATAGATGTAACTGGAAGTGACGTTGATATTGGAGTAATTGCCCTGTGCCAGTTCCTGATATCCACTGCCGTCATTTTTGATCATACAAAGGGCCGGATTGTCTTCGGAATAGCGCTGATAAAAAATACTGCTTCCGTATACATTGTAGAGATCCAGACTGTCTTGGTAAGTGTAACCGGATGACCGGATTTCATATTGGTATGTACCAGGGCGTTGTTCTGATCCACATCCATATAATAGACATTGTCATCACTGGTTACAATCGGTTTGAAAGAATTACATTCATAGACTTTGCTTAAACTGTCACTGGCGGTATCCAGCTGATAGATGGCGCCATCACTTTCCGTTCCGCTGGTATAAATATACTGACCCAGCGTGCTGCATGTAAAAATGTAAGGCGAATATACTTTTTTGCGTCCTTTGCCATCGATTCCGATCTTGTAAAGCGTTGTAGCATCCTTGTCATCATAGTGCAGATAATAAATGTAGTTTCCGACAAGCGAGGCATACAGGCAGGGATCTTTGTCTAAAATTTTAGTGTTTTCTCCATTCTGGTCAATTCTGCACAGACTGTTTCTTGCGTAGGAGAAGAAATCAAATCCGGTTCCATTATTTTCATTATTGCGTACATAGTATACATAATGGTCATCGGCGTTGATATACATGACACGGTCATAACTGAGTTTTTTCAGATGATTGCCGTTTGTATCCATGGAATACAGCCGGTAATCGTCATCCGGATTGGCAAAATAAACGGTTCCGTTTTTCTCACAAAACAAGCCGGCATTGTAAAGGTTTCCGGCAGTATTTCCGTTGACATAGCTTGTGTTGTATTTGATCTTACTTTTCTGATGGCTGTAAAATCCCAGTCCTGCAAATACTACGACCAGAACAGCAATTATAATTATGGGCAAACGTTTTTTCATAATATCGAGTCCTCCTTGGTAAGTTGTATCTTGCCTTTTATACCTTTGTGTTATAAAATTATCATAAATCATGAAGGAGCGCTATATGAAAGATTTACTAGATATCCGAAAAGATATTGATAAAATTGACGAACAGATCGTAAAACTCTATGAGGAACGGATGAAACTGACCTCGGATGTGGCTGAATACAAAATAAATACCGGGAAGCAGATTTTTGACAAGGAGAGAGAGGAATCCAAGCTGGCAACGCTGCAGAAAAAAGCGGAAAGTGATTTTACCAGACACGGAATCCGTGAACTTTTTGAGCAGATCATGCGATGAGCCGTAAGAAACAGTATAAACTGCTGACGGAGCATGGAATTATGCCTCCGCAGGAGTTTGAGCCGATTCACACGCTGGATTATTCCAATGCAAGGATTGTTTTTCAGGGACTCGAAGGTGCCTACAGCCAGCTTGCCATGGAACAGTTTTTTGGAGAAAACTGCAATAATTTCCATGTGGAGAGCTGGAAAGATGCCATGGAGGCCATTAAGAACGGGGAAGCGGATTATGCGGTACTCCCGATCGAGAATTCTTCGGCAGGAATTGTCTCGGAAAATTATGATCTTCTGGTGGAATATGATAATTATATTGTCGGGGAGCAGATCATCCGTATTGATCATGCACTTTTAGGACTGGAAGATGCGGATGAGAGAGATATCCGTACCGTGTATTCGCACAAACAGTCACTGATGCAGTGCAGTGAATTTCTGGACAGTCATGCGGACTGGGAAAAATTCAGTGTCAGCAATAATGCCGTTGCAGCCAAGAAGGTCAAAGAGGATGGGGAGATTTCCCAGGCGGCGATTGCCAGTGCAAAAAATGCCCAGATTTATGGGTTGAAAGTATTACGCAATTCCATTCAGAATAATAAAAATAATTCGACCCGGTTTATTGTTGTGACAGGGAAAAAAGTATATACCGATCAGGCAGACCGGATCAGCATCTGTTTTGAGATTAATCACGAAAGCGGTGCTTTATATCATGCACTGTCGCATTTTATTTATAATGGACTGAATATGACAAATATCCAGTCACGTCCGTTACAGAATAAAAACTGGGAATATCGTTTCTTTGTTGATTTTGAGGGAAGATTTGAGGATCATGCAGTGCAGAATGCGCTGCGCGGACTTCGGGAGGAAACAATTGCATTCCGGATTCTTGGTACGTATTAGTCAGAATTGGTGAAAGAAGGTGGGCGTATGGCAATTCACACATTTGCAGCAATTTATATTGGCACATACGATGTGAGCCTGAAGGTATTTGAGTTTACAAACAGAAAAAAGTTTCATGAGGTGGATCACATCCGGTCCCGGCAGGAACTGGGGAAAGGTGCTTACGGCACCGGGACAATCGGATATGAGCAGGTGGAAGAACTCTGTGAAACACTGGCGCAGTTTAAAGAGATCATGGAAAGCTACAAGGTAGACAGTTATGAAGTCTGTGCAGCCGCCGCACTCCGGGATACCACAAATGAGATATTTGTCCTTGACCAGATTTATCTTAGAACCGGATTCCGGGTAAAGGTGCTCAGCAACTCGGAACACCGTTTTATCAGTTATAAAGCGGTGGCTGGCAGTCCGGTGTTTGAGGAGATGATAAAGACGAGTGCAGCAGTCGTGGATGTCGGCGGGGCGAGTGTGCAGATCACATTATTCCGTGACGGGAAAATGATCACGACACAACACATGGAAACAGGCATTATGCGCCTGCGGAATCTGCTTGGAGACCGCGGATACTCCCTGAAAATGTATGAAAACCAGATTGAGGAATATGTCAATAAAAAACTCGAGGGATTTCGCTCCATGTACATGAATACGCCGGTGGATTATCTGATCCTGATCAGTGACTATGCCGGCGGCCTGGTCAAAAAAATTGAGGAAAAAGGCGGAAAAAGCCGGCAGGTAAAGCTGGATAAATTCTCTAAATTTATCGATAAACTGCTCAAAAAAACGCTGGAGGAGATCACAGCGGAATTAAATCTTTCAGATGAGAGGGAACCGCTGATCATTCCGGCACTTGTGCTGTATAAGATGATGGCACAGAATGTGAATCCAAAAGAGGTATGGGTGCCGGGAGCAAACATTCAGGATGGTATGGCATTTGATTATGCACAGCACAATAAACTGCTGGCATCGACACATGATTTTGATGCGGATGTCATTTCGGCGGCCACATTTTTATCGGAGCATTACCACAGTTTTTCTCCACACATTCAGACACTTTCCAAGCTATCCATTAAGATTTTTGATGCGATGAAACAGGAACACGGACTTGGAAAGCGGGCGCGTCTGCTGCTTCAGGTGGCTACAATCCTGCATGACTGTGGAAAGTATGTCAGCTTTGCGGAAGCGTCGGAGAGTACGTATCATATTATCATGTCCTCAGAGATTATCGGTCTGACCCATCAGGAGCGCGAGATTGTTGCACAGATCGTGCGCTACAATACTCTTCCGCTGGATCCGTATGAGGAAGTCGCTGATGTATTGAGCCAGGAAGAGTATCTTTGTGTGGCAAAACTTTCGGCAATTCTTCGTGTGGCAAATGCGCTGGATCAGAGTCATAAACAGAAGTTTAAAAATATCCGGATCGCGGTAAGGGAGAGAAAACTCGTGATTACGGTCGAGGCATTTGAGGATATTGCGCTGGAACAGGCATTGTTTGACGCAAAGACCTCTTATTTTGAAAATGTATACAGCATGAAACCTGTTTTAAAAGAGAAGCGTATTTATAACTATTAGATCGGAGGGCTTTTATGGACACAAAAATAGATTTTAAAGATCCGGCATATTATGAAAACCGTGAGCTCAGCTGGATTAAGTTTGACCAGCGTGTATTAAGTGAAGCAAGAGATAAATCCATTCCGCTTTTGGAGCGGTTGAAATTTGTCAGTATTACTTCTTCCAATCTGGATGAATTTTTTATGGTAAGGGTGGCATCCTTAAAGGATATGGTACACGCAAAATATAAAAAGCGTGATATCGCCGGAATGACCGCAACGGAGCAGCTTTCCGCCATCAATAAACAGGCGCGGGAACTGGTCAATATCCAGTACAGTACTTTCAGCCGTTCCCTGATGCCGCTTCTGCGTAAAGAAGGAATTTATCTTCTGGATGCACATGAGGATCTGAACGAGGAACAGGCGCGTTTTGTGGATCGCTATTTTATGGAAAATGTATATCCGGTACTCACCCCGATGGCAGTGGATGCGTCGCGTCCGTTTCCGCTGATTCGCAATAAGACACTGAATATTGCAGCACTTCTGACCGGAAAGAAAACGGAGGATGAGACTGTGTTTGCGACCGTGCAGGTGCCAAGTGTTCTGCCGCGTCTGGTACAGATTCCAAGCGAAGGGGAAACGAAGTCTTTCATTCTGCTTGAGCAGATTATAGAACGCAACATAGGCATACTGTTTTCCAATTACAAGGTATTGTGTGCGTATCCGTACCGGATCATGCGAAACGCAGATCTGACAATTGATGAGGATGAGGCATCAGATTTGCTGAAAGAGATTGAAAACAAATTAAAGATGCGTCAGTGGGGAGAAGTTATCCGTCTGGAAATTGAAGAGAAGGTAGACAAAAAGCTTCTGAAATTTTTAAAGACCGAGCTGAAAGTATCGGATGAGGATATTTTTCAGATTGCAGGACCGATTGATCTGACTTTTTTAATGAAAATGTATGGGATTGACGGATATGACCATCTCCGCTATAAACCGTATACGCCGCAGCAGGTGCCGGAAATTACACCGGGAAGTGACATTTTTGCCGCAATCCGCAAAGGGGATATTTTTCTGCATCATCCATACGAAACCTTTGATCCGGTTGTGGATTTCATCCGGCAGGCATCCAAAGATCCGGATGTCCTGGCGATTAAACAGACACTGTATCGTGTCAGCGGAAATTCCCCGATTATCAGCAGTCTGGCACAGGCAGCGGAAAACGGCAAGCAGGTGTCGGTTCTGGTTGAGCTGAAAGCCCGTTTCGATGAGGAGCACAACATTGTATGGGCGAAAAAACTGGAACAGGCAGCTGTCATGTGATCTATGGTCTCGTTGGCCTTAAAACACACAGCAAGATCGCACTGGTGGTCCGCCGGGAAGAGGACGGAATCCGCCGCTATGTTCATCTGGGAACCGGAAACTATAACGATTCGACGGCAAAATTATATACGGACTGTGGAATCTTTACCTGCAAAGAGTCGATCGGGGAGGATGCCACAGCGGTATTTAATATGTTATCCGGATATTCCGAACCGCTGGCATGGAATGAACTGGTGCTGGCACCATACTGGCTGCGGGATAAATTTTTGCGGCTGATTGGTAGGGAAACAAAAAACGCGCAGCAGGGAAGGGAAGCCCGTATCGTGGCAAAAATGAATTCCCTCTGTGATCCGGGCATTATTGCGGCACTGTATGAGGCATCTGCAAGCGGTGTAAAGATTGATCTGATCGTGCGCGGAATCTGCTGTCTGCGCGTCGGAATTCCTGGAGTGAGTGAGAATATTTCCGTGCGTTCCATTGTGGGAAATTTTCTGGAGCACAGCCGTATTTTCTATTTTTATAATGACGGCAATCCGGAAGTATTTATGGGAAGTGCGGACTGGATGCCGCGAAATCTTGACCGGCGTGTAGAGATTGTTTTCCCGGTGATTGAGGAGGAACTCAAAGAAAAAGCACTGCATATTCTGCATGTGGAATTGGAAGATAATGTGAAAGCGCGTGTGATGCAGCCGGATGGTACGTATGAAAAACTTGACAAGCGGGGCAAGGTTCTGATAAACTCGCAGGAGCAGTTTTGTGCGGAGGCAAAAGCAGCAGTGCCGGATCAGAATCCGGGAAACAACCAGCGGCTGTTTATTCCGGCAGAACCGGCGGAATAAATTTACAGAAAACAGTTGACAATACCGTAATCAGGTGGTATAGTCAAATGGTTGTTAAGAAACAAGTAGAGTATCCACTCTCACCTAAGCGCAATCGGGCGACTTAGTGTTCATACTTTTAGCATGTTATATGAATGTTAGATGTAATAGTGGATAGTCTGCCTATCCACTATTTTTATTGGAGGTACAAAACCATTAGCGAATTAATGATTAACGAACAGATCAGAGACAGAGAGGTTCGTCTGATCGGACCGGATGGCGAGCAGATTGGTGTTGTCTCATCCAGAGAGGCACAGAAAATTGCAGATGAAGCCGGTCTTGACCTTGTCAAGATTGCTCCGAATGCAAAGCCGCCTGTATGCAAGGTAATTGATTACGGTAAGTATCGTTATGATCTTGCACGTAAGGAAAAGGATGCAAAGAAGAAGCAGAAGACAGTGGAATTAAAAGAAATCCGCCTGTCACCAAACATTGACACCAATGATTTGAACACCAAGATGAACGCTGCAAAGAAGTTCCTCGCAAAAGGCAATAAAGTCAAGATCACACTTCGTTTCCGTGGTCGCGAGATGGCACATATGAACAGCAGTAAGCACATCTTAGATGATCTTGCTGAGCAGCTTTCCGATATCGCAGTAGTGGAAAAAGCACCGAAGATCGAGGGAAGAAGCATCGGTATGGTGTTGGCAGAGAAGAGATAACATTTATTAAGGAGGAATACACAATGCCAAAAATTAAGACAAACAGAGCAGCAGCAAAGCGTTTCAAAGCAACCGGAACCGGAAAGTTAAAGAGAAACAAGGCTTACAGAAGACATATCTTAACAAAGAAAACAACAAAGAATAAGAGAAATCTCAGAAAAGCAGCAATGATGGATCAGACAAACATCAAGAACATGAAGAAGATTTTACCATACATCTAAGATTTGTTAAGGAGGATATAGGAAATGGCAAGAGTTAAAGGCGGATTAGGCGCTAAGAAAAGACATAACAGAACTTTAAAGTTAGCAAAGGGATACAGAGGAGCTCGTTCCAAGCAGTATCGTGTAGCTAAGCAGTCCGTAATGAGAGCCTTAACAAGTTCTTATTCTGGACGTAAAGAGAGAAAGAGACAGTTCCGTCAGTTATGGATTGCTCGTATCAACGCAGCAGCTCGTATGAACGGACTTTCTTACAGCCAGTTCATGCACGGATTAAAGGTAGCTGGAGCTGATTTAAACCGTAAGGTATTAGCTGACATGGCTGTTACAGATGCAGCAGGTTTTGCAAAGCTTGCAGAAGTTGCAAAGAAAGCATTAGCTTAGTCATCGGAAAAATGTTGGGTAGAAAACTCCGGACAAGTTGTTTGTCCGGAGTTTTTTGAAAAATATACGGGGAAAGGTATTGGAAACAATGGAAAAAAGAGAACAGCTCGGAAGCAGACTTGGGTTTATTATGCTCTCGGCAGGATGTGCAATCGGATGCGGAAATGTATGGAAGTTTCCCTGGATGTGCGGACAAAACGGCGGTGGCAGTTTCATGCTTGTCTATGTGATCTGTCTGCTCATTTTAGGGCTTCCGGCAATGGTGATGGAACTTTCCGTAGGACGTGCGGCACAGACAAGTCCCTTGTATATGTATGAGAAACTTTCCGGAAAACGCAAATGGAAAATTCCGGGGATTGTGTGTCTGATTGGAAATATTGCACTGATCGCGTTTTATTCCGTTGTTGCAGGCTGGATTATTTATTATTTTGTGAAGTTTCTTACCGGTCAGAATGCGGATTTGGGATTTGAAAAAATGATCACAACACCATCCGTAAATGTTGGTTACCTGTTGATCACGGTTGTGATTACATTTGTGATTTTGAGTTTCCGGCTGCAGGGAGGCCTTGAACGCATTACCAAATATATGATGTCGGCGCTTCTGGTGCTGATGCTGGTGTTGGCGATCCACAGTTTTACGCTTTCCGGCGCAAAGGATGGGCTGGCTTTTTATCTGATTCCGGACCTTTCCAAAATATCAGGTACAATGATTGTAAAAGCAATGAATCAGGCGTTTTTCACGTTGTCGGTCGGTATGGGTGGCATGGCGATCTTTGGAAGCTACATCGGGAAAGAGCGTTCCCTTTTGGGAGAATCCGTAAATATCATTGTTTTAGATACGTTTGTAGCAGTTGTTGCAGGCATGATTATGTTTCCTGCCTGCGATACCTATAATCTTGAAGTGACTGCGGGACCAAGCCTTTTGTTTGATACGATGGCGAGTGTGTTTAACCATATGCAGGGCGGACGCTGGTGGGGTGCGCTGTTTTTCCTGTTCATGGTGTTTGCTGCCATGTCAACGGTATTTGGAGTATGTGAGAATCTGCTTGCCATGATCCGGGAACTGACGGGCTGGTCACGTCCGGTGGGATGTATTGCCTGCGGGATTGGGACGTTTCTTGTGGCATTGACAACGGCGCTGGGGTACAGTCTGATTCGTTTTCAGCCGTTTGCAAAAGGCACGGCATGGCTGGATTTGTGGGATTTTATTGTGTCTAACAATGCGATGCCGCTCGGCTCACTGATACTGGCGCTGTTTTGCTGTACACGCCGGGGATGGGGGTGGAACAATTTCCTGCAGGAGGCCAATGCGGGAAAAGGCTTAAAAATCAAGGCATGGATGAAACCGCTGTTCTGTTATTTTGTGCCTGTAGGGATTTTATTTATTTATATTTATGGAATGTTCACGTTTCCGTGGCATTAGAAGAAAAGAGGGGCAAAAATTATTCTGTCCCTCTTATTTTTATGCGATAAGCTTTGGGAGAGGCCCCTTTTTTCTTATGAAAGGTTTTTGAAAAATACAGCCCATTATCAAATCCGACGGAATTTGCAATGGCGGTGATCGAAAGATTTGAGTGTTCCAACAGATAGCATGCCTGTTTCATGCGAAAATCCGTGAGGTATTCTTTTGGGGACTGCTGCAGCACCAGTTCAAAGGAACGGAACAGATGGCTGCGGCTTAAACCGACGTAGGCGGCAATATCTTCCACTGTGATCGGGTAGGAGTAATTGGCGCTGATATATTCGATGCTCTTTTGGACATAGGTAGCGGATGTCAGCTGTGTATCTTTTTTGGCAGAAGATTTCAGAAAAAGTGCCAGAGTAGTATAGAGCCGTCCGGTCATTTCCACTGCATGCTCAAAACCATTTCCTCTGGCATCGTAAATATGCAGAAGCTGCCGCTTGACTTCTTCTCCGTTTGGCACTGCATGAATACAGGGATTTTTGCGAGAAAAATCAGTTGCCTGCAGGATGGTGGCAGCGTCGCTTCCGGTAAAACCGACCCAGGCGTATTCCCATGGGTTTTTGGCGTCTGCACGGTAGATAACCTCAGTATTAGGATAAACTAAAAAGGCATCTCCGGCGGAGAGAGAATGGACTTCGTGATGCACTTCATAGGTGCCTTTGCCGGAGATAATATAGTGAATCAGATAGTGGTCACGGATTCCGGGACCCCACTGATAACCGGCATCGCATAGTTGGTATCCGACATTGTAAACCGACAGGGAAACAAGTTCTTTTGCGGTTGCTTTATAGGAATTTTTGTATTGATCGTTCATGGAAAACACTCCTTGTACACCCATAGAGTTCATGGCTGCTTTTGTTATCTTTAATATTCAGTTTATACGTTTTTTTATGCACATGCAACATTTTTACATGTTTTCTCTACATTTGGTTCTGTACATTTGTGGATAAGAGCGATAGAATAAAGATGTCAAAAGAAAACAAAAGCACAGAAAGGGAGAGTGGAATTATGGCAATTTTAGTTACTGGTGGAGCAGGCTATATCGGAAGTCATACATGTGTAGAACTGCAGAATGCGGGGTATGATGTTGTTGTTTTGGATAATCTGTCAAACGCTTCCGAAAAGTCGCTGGATCGTGTGGAAGCATTGACTGGAAAGAAAGTTACTTTTTATAAGGGAGATATCCTTGACCGTGACATTTTAAATAAAATTTTTGCAGAGCAGAAGATTGAAAGCTGTATTCATTTCGCTGGACTTAAAGCAGTCGGAGAGTCTGTAGCAAAGCCTTGGGAATATTATAATAACAATATTGCGGGCACGTTGACATTGGTTGACGTGATGCGTCAGAACGGATGCAAGAACATCATTTTTTCTTCCTCAGCAACGGTATATGGAGATCCGGCAGAGATTCCGATCACCGAAAACTGTCCGAAGGGACAGTGTACCAATCCATATGGCTGGACAAAGTCCATGCTGGAACAGATTTTATCTGATATTTACAAAGCAGACAATGAGTGGAATGTGATTCTGCTTCGTTACTTTAATCCAATCGGGGCGCATCCAAGCGGAACGATGGGAGAGAATCCAAACGGTATTCCAAACAACCTGATGCCTTATATTACACAGGTTGCAGTTGGCAAGTTAAAAGAACTCGGCGTGTTTGGAAACGATTACGATACTCCGGACGGAACCGGTGTGCGCGATTATATCCACGTTGTTGATCTGGCAAACGGACATGTAAAGGCATTAAAGAAGATCGAAGAGAACGCCGGACTTTGCATTTACAACCTTGGTACCGGACACGGCTACAGCGTACTTGATATCGTAAAGAATTTTGAGGAAGCAAACGGCATTAAGATTCCATACAGCATCAAGCCTCGCCGTCCTGGCGATATTGCAACCTGTTACTGTGACCCGGGCAAGGCAGAACGTGAACTTGGCTGGAAAGCGCAGTACGGAATTAAGGAAATGTGTGCGGATTCCTGGAGATGGCAGAAGAACAATCCAAACGGTTATGAGGATTAATTAAAAAAGAGGGAAAAGTCTTATTTTCGAATTTGTTTGAATATTTTTGAAAAATATGAAAAATATGCTTGACGAAGCGTGGGGTGTATGCTATTATAATACACGGTTCGTTGGTCAAGCGGTTAAGACGCCGCCCTCTCACGGCGGAAACACGGGTTCGATTCCCGTACGGACTGCTGAGATATAAATCCAGTGTTTATACAGATTCTTAGGAAGCTGTTGTAGGCACTGGATTTTTTGTTTTCTTATATGGTCATATATGAAACCGAAACGTCGAGTTAGAATGTCAAAACAAGATTACCTATGAAATAATGGGGATAAAAGTTATGCACTTAGTAAAATTGGAAGAGATTCCTGGTGCTAAAGAAGAATTGAAAAAAATTCGCAAACGATTCTACGATTGGATGAAAGATCCTTCTGCATTTTCAGAGTAATTCACAAAATACCCAAGAAACCTTGCAAAACAGGGCATTTCTTGTCAGCAGGAGGTATATTATGACATCAATTCGTGTTTTATTCGTATGCCACGGCAGGGCTATGGAAAGTCAGTAAAATCAAGGCTTTAGGGGGCATTACTTGGGTATATCGTGGCAAGTGTAGTAGTAAGGGACTACGGTAATACTACGAATGAGGGAATGCAAACAAGCCGATGTAGAAGTACAAATTTTAACGGTAGTAGCAATCGTTAGAATGTAAGGGCTATCGTTATATAGTGTGCAATCGTTGAAATGTTCAGCAGTATCGTGTAAAATGAATATCTAATTGGATATGAACATATAATATTAATGCAGCCATAAGCTGCGATTTGAACTTATTTTGACATTGACAAGCGGCTCATTTGGATGTATATTTTAAGTACAGTAAGAGATTACTGCAAATGTTTGTTGCTACTCGATATGCAACTCAAACAAGGTCGAGTTCAAATGTTTGTCGCTACTCGATATGCGACTTAGAAAAGGTCGAGTTCAAATGTTTTGAGGTTCCATTCGAGAGGATGGGGCCTCTTTTTAACGATAGGAGAAGAAATGGAAATAGGACATTTTTATTATATTGATGATCAGTACTTTAAGGATTTTCCAGATCCTTATTTGATGCAGAATAAGGAAAAAGTAAATGGACAGTTGCATGACAGACCATGTTTTTACGCATTCCAGGATAGTAATACTCAGCTATTTTGGATGATTCCGTTTTCGTCACAGGTTTCTAAATTTAAGGGGATTTATAATAAGAAAATGCAAAAGTACCATAGGTGCGATACAATTGTTTTTGGAGAAGTACTTGGTCATGAGAAGGCTTTTTTGATTCAAAATATGTGTCCGATTACAGAAAAATATATGAAAAATGAGTATTTGGACTCTGCTGCCAATATACCAGTTCGTGTTGATGGTAGATTGGAAAAGGAATTGAAGGATAAGGCAGGGAAAGTATTAGCGTTGCAGAGAAAGGGCGCAAAGCTGATTTTTCCAGATGTCCTTAGTATAGAACAGGAATTATTATAATAGATGGAAATATCTATCGAATATAGAGACAGTCTGTCTGATCAAAATCAGGATAAGGACAAGTATTCGTTGGTACTTGCCAATCCACCTTTTAAGGGAAGTCTGGATGCAGAGTCAGTTTCCGGAGATTTGCTTAAGGTATGTAAGACAAAGAAAACAGAATTATTATTCCTTACCTTGTTCCTTCGTATCTTAAAGATTGGTGGAAGATGTGCTTGTATTGTACCGGATGGAGTGCTTTTTGGATCTTCTAAAGCGCATAAGGATATCAGAACAGAGATTGTAGAAAATCAGAGATTGGAGGCTGTTATTTCCATGCCTTCCGGTGTGTTTAAACCATATGCCGGTGTATCTACCGCTATTCTGGTATTTACTAAAACAGAGCATGGTGGAACGGATAATGTGTGGTTCTATGATATGAAGGCTGATGGCTTCAGTCTTGATGATAAGAGAGCTGCTGTGTCTGAAAATGATATCACTGATATCATCAAGAGATTTAAGAATCGTGAGCAGGAAATTGATAGAAAACGTACCGAAGTAGAGTACCGCGCTCTAATATATCAAACTCAAACCTATAGAAAGTGCCTGTATCTGTTGAAGAGAATGTTGTCAACTCTTCATCAGTAAAGGTGACAGAAAAGATAAGTGGTGTAGATAAAAAATGAGCTCTATACCATTATAAACTGTGTTGGAAAAATGAACCATCATATATCCATCTTGCGCTTGTACACTTTTATGGCAACAAAAATGGTGAGAATATTTACAAGGCTTTGAAAAAAGAGAAATTCGAAGCACCTGCGGTTCGATGGAAGAAAGATACTAAACTAAAGAAATTTATTGAACTTATCTTGATTCACACGAATACAGCTAATATTGATGTTCCAGAATCGTTTTCAGGGTATCTAGCAAATAACATAGTAGGCGATAAGAAGTCTATGAGTGCTAAAATCACAAAGCAATATCCAAAGAATGGAACGCAACTTAACAAGATATTCAAGCCATTTTATAAGACACTTGCAAAAATAAAGAAATAACAAGAAAGAGGCCAGAACGATAAAGGATGGCACGATATCGCCTAAGTCGAAGGCAAGTTCTTCTAACTCTGGCAATATAAAGATAAAAATATGAAAAAAGTATTTGACAAAGAGTATTGTGTATGATAGTATAATACACGGTTCGTTGGTCAAGCGGTTAAGACGCCGCCCTCTCACGGCGGAAACACGGGTTCGATTCCCGTACGGACTGTTACTATTATAAATATAATAGCCCAACCCGAAAAAATGTTGTCGTATGACAGCATTTTTTATTTAATCATAGGAAATTCCTTCCTATGATTAAATAACGCTCCGCGAGCTGCGCATCCTCGCGGAAATAAAGTTTATGATGGAGAAACGGCGGCAGAGGCTTTGGAAAATGTGGAAACAGTTATTTCCGAATGGATAGAGACGGCAAAGGCTATTGGGCGGGAAATTCCAGTGCCAAAAGGAAAATTGATGTACGCATAATGAAAAATCCAGTGTTTTCATGGAATCGTCCGTGAAAACACTGGATTTTTTACGAAATAAACTTCTTTACAATTCAATGGTCAGTTCTACCGGACAGTGATCCGAACCGAACACATCGGTATGGATAGCTGCTCCGGTGAGACTGGAATCTAACCGCTTTGAAGTGAGGAAATAATCGATCCGCCATCCGGCGTTTTTCTCGCGGGCTTTAAAGCGGTAGGACCACCAGGAATAAATGCCCTCGGCATCCGGATAAAAATAGCGGAAGGTATCCGTAAAACCGGCGTTTAAAAGTTCGGTCATTTTTTCCCGTTCTTCATCGGAAAAACCGGCATTTTTGCGGTTGGTCTTTGGATTTTTCAGATCGATCTCCGTGTGTGCAACATTTAAATCGCCGCAGAGAATGACCGGCTTTTTGCTGTCGAGCTGAAGAAGATAAGCGCGGAAAGCATCTTCCCATTCCATGCGGTAGGGAAGCCGCGCCAGTTCGTTCTGGGAGTTTGGAGTGTAACAGGTGACAAGGTAGAAGCTGTCATATTCGAGGGTGATCACTCGACCTTCGGTATCGCAGATTGCGGTGCCGATGCCGCGTGTGACCTGAAGAGGTTCGTGTTTTGCAAAGATTGCCGTGCCGGAGTAGCCTTTTTTCTCGGCGTAATTCCAGTACTGGTGGTAGCCCGGCAGATCAAGTGCGATCTGTCCTTCCTGCAGCTTGGATTCTGGATGCAGAAAAATCGGCATCTGCGGCATGAAAATAATCGAGAAATCCTTTTTGTACACAGGCGCGCAGCCCGTTAACGTTCCATGAGATAAGTTTCATTTCTGATGTCCTCCTGAGTTGCTTTTATACAAATTATATACATATGGGAAAGAAAGTACAAGTCTTGTTACTGCTTGCAGGGGAACAATAACCAGGCTTCTGAAAAAAGTACTTGACGCATGGCCTGTGCTATGATAGTATAATACACGGTTCGTTGGTCAAGCGGTTAAGACGCCGCCCTCTCACGGCGGAAACACGGGTTCGATTCCCGTACGGACTGCTGAAGTTCTTACCTGATTGGGTAAGAACTTTTTGTTTTATGAAAGAAATACACAAAATCCCTTGAAATCAGGGAAAAAGAGTGATATGATAACAAAAGTAACATAGAAACTAAGGTTGAGAGAGGGCAGATGTCCTCTCTCAAATTTTTGTGAAAATGTGTTTTATGTCAAAGAAAAGAGGTGGTAATATGTCAAAGGCAAGTACTTATGAGGCAAAGACAGAACAACTGATTCTTCCGATTCTGGAGCGTATGCAGTTTGAACTGGTAGATGTAGAATATGTCAAGGAAGGCAGCACGTATTATCTGCGGGCGTATATTGACAAAGAGGGCGGCATTACAATCAACGATTGTGAAGCGGTGGCACGTGAGATGAATGAACTGCTCGACCGTGAAGATTTCATTCCGGATTCCTATACATTTGAGGTAAGTTCTCCGGGACTTGGAAGACCTTTAAAGAAAGAAAAAGATTATGTCCGCAATATGGGCAAAGAAATTGAGATCCGTACCTACCGTGCGATCGACCGCTGTAAGGAATTCACAGGAATTTTAAAAGCGTATGATGATACATCTGTGACGATTGCAGATGAGAACGACAAAGAGACCACCTTTTTAAAGACAGATATTGCACTGATCCGACAGGCAATTGATTTTTAGGACAATGACTTATAGAGCAGTTTATAGAAAAGTCCGTTTTGCGGAGGTAAACTGCGCAGGAGATATCGCTTATGCGATACCTCATATGTGGAAAACACGATAAATATATATGGAGGATAAAAATCATGAATAATGAGTTATTGGATGCGTTAACGATACTGGAGAAGGAGAAAAACATCAGTAAAGAAACGCTGCTTGAGGCAATTGAAAATTCCCTTTTAACTGCCTGCAAAAATCATTTTGGAAAGGCTGACAACGTAAAAGTTGTGATTGATCCGGACACCTGCGAATATCATTGTTATCAGGAAAAAACAGTGGTAGAGACTGTGGAAGATCCGATTGAGCAGATCTCTTTGCAGAATGCGCAGATGATCAATGGAAAATATACACTGGGCGATATTGTTCAGGTAGAAGTAAAATCCAAAGAATTTGGACGTATTGCAACACAGAATGCCAAGAATGTGATCTTACAGAAGATCCGTGAAGAAGAACGGAAAGTGATTTACGATGAGTATTTCAGCATGGAAAAAGAAGTAGTGACAGGTGTTGTCCAGCGTTATGTCGGACGCAATGTCAGTATTAATCTTGGAAAGGCAGATGCACTCCTGACCGAAAGTGAGCAGATCAAGGGGGAAACCTTCCAGCCAACCGAACGCATTAAGGTATATATTCTGGAAGTGAAGGCAACCTCAAAGGGACCGAAGATTCTTGTTTCCAGAACACATCCGGAGCTTGTCAAGAGACTTTTTGAGTCAGAGGTTTCCGAAGTGCGGGATGGTATCGTTGAAATTAAAGCAATCTCACGTGAGGCAGGAAGCCGTACAAAAATCGCGGTATGGTCGAACGATCCGGATGTAGATCCGGTTGGCGCATGTGTCGGAATGAACGGAGCACGTGTCAATGCGATCGTTAATGAGCTGCGCGGAGAAAAAATTGATATCATTACATGGGATGAGAATCCTGCAATTTTGATTCAGAATGCATTAAGTCCTGCAAAGGTTATTTCCGTTATTGCGGACGCTGACGAGAAAGCAGCAAAAGTTGTGGTTCCGGATTACCAGTATCGCTTGCTATTGGTAAGGAAGGACAAAATGCCCGTCTGGCAGCCCGCCTGACTGGATTTAAGATTGATATCAAGAGTGAGACGCAGGCAAGAGAGTCCGGAGATTTCCTTGATTACGAAAATGATTATGAAGACGATGAGTATGATGATAATTATGAGTATGATGAGGAAGGATATTACAAAGATCCGGATGCCACAGAAGAAATTCCTACCGAAGCAGAAGCATCAACAGAAGAAGCGCCGGTAGAAGAAACATCAGCAGATGAGACTTCTTTTGAGGAGTAATTATGGCAAATAAAAATTCCATTGCGCAAGTGTGTCGCCTGTAATGAAAATGAAGGAAAAAAAAGAAATGATCCGGGTAATTAAGACACCGGAAAATGAGATTATGCTGGATGCCACCGGTCGTAAAAACGGCCGTGGAGCATACATCTGTGCAGATCCTGGGTGTCTTCGCCTGGCAAGAAAAAACAAGGGACTTGAGCGCTCCTTAAAGACTGCAATTCCACAGGAAGTGTATGAAAGTCTGGAAAAGGAGATGAGTACACTTGCATAATGATCCCGTATTATCCATGCTTGGAATAGCAGCAAAGTCTGGAAATGTTGTAAGCGGTGAGTTTTCTACAGAAAAAGCAGTAAAAACAGGTCATGCATATCTCGTGATTGTCTCTGCGGAGGCATCCGGGAACACAAAAAAGAGTTTTTGTAATATGACGGATTTTTACCATGTGCCATGCTATTGTTACGGAAGTAAGGAAGCACTTGGACGCTGCATCGGAAAAGAATTCCGTGCATCACTTGCCGTGACAGATGAAAATCTGGCGAAGGCGTAGAAAAGAAGCTCAAAGAGCACACCGTATAAAAATATAAAACTGAATAACGGAGGTAAATTCATTTATGGCAAAAATGAGAGTTCATGAACTCGCAAAAGAGTTAAATATAAAATCACAGGATATTTTGGATAAATTAAAAAATACAAAGTTTGACGGAAAAAGTGCATCCAGCAATATGGAAGATGAAGCACAGGCACTGATTCGCGGAGCTTTTGCAAAAGAGACAAAATCGGCAGCAGATGCAAAAAAACCGGAAGCTGCAAAGACTGGTGCAGGAAAACCAGCGGATGGAAAGGAACGTCCAAAGAAGAAATCCAGCATCACAGCCGTATTTAATGCACAGTACAGCAAACAGTCCAGAAAGCCGGCAAACGGAAATAACAACAACCGTGGAAACGGAAATGGAAACGGTAATAACAGAAGACGGGAGGACAATAAGCGTCCGGCACAGCACAGCATCATTCGTCCGCGTCCGGTCGGGGAGCGTGCTATGCGTCCGATCAGTGAGCGTACGCCTTCGCCGACAGCGGATCTTGAAGTAAGTAAGCCGGCAAACAATAAACCGGCAGAAAACGCAAATACCCGCAACAGCCAGGAAAACCGCGGAAACAACAATCATTCCGGTGGCGAGAGAAACAACAGACCGCAGAATGACAGAAACAATGACAGAGGCGGGGAGAGAAATAATAACCGTCATCAGGGAGATAGAAACAATAACAATCGTCCGAACGGAGACAGAAACAACAGCCGTCCACAGAACGACAGAAACAATAACGGCAGAAAGAACCGTTTCAGTAAAGAGCCGGCAGCAGTTGCAGCACCGGAAGAAATCCGCGGAAAGGACTCCCGTGGAAATAATGACCGCCGCAATAACAACAATAATCATCGGAAAGATCATGATAAACTCGGCGGAAAGAAACAGGAAAATTATGTAAACCTTGAGAAGCACGGCGGCAGAAAGAAACCACAGCAGCAGCCGAAGCCGAAGGAAGATGAAAATGTAATCAAGACGATCACACTTCCGGAAAAGATGACAATCCGTGATCTGGCAGACAAGATGAAACTGCAGCCATCTGCATTGTAAAGAAACTCTTTATGAAGGGTGAAATGGTAACGGTAAATCAGGAAGTAGATTTTGAGACAGCGGAAGAAATCGCACTGGAGTTTAACTTTATCTGCGAGCCGGAGGAGAAGATTGATGTCATCGCGGAACTCTTAAAAGAGGATGAAGAAGATCCGAAGAATCTGGTTCCACGTCCACCGGTTGTCTGTGTTATGGGTCATGTCGATCATGGTAAAACATCCCTGCTGGATGCGATCCGTTCCACACGTGTGACAGACCGCGAGGCCGGTGGTATTACCCAGCATATCGGTGCATCTGTGGTGTCCATCAATGGACAGAAGATCACATTTTTGGATACTCCTGGTCATGAGGCATTTACCGCAATGCGTATGCGTGGTGCAAATTCTACCGATATTGCAATCCTGGTTGTCGCTGCAGATGATGGTGTTATGCCACAGACCATCGAGGCAATCAACCATGCAAAGGCTGCCGGTGTAGAAATCATCGTTGCTGTCAACAAGATTGATAAGCCGAGTGCAAACATTGAAAAAGTAAAGCAGGAGCTTTCCGAATACGAACTGATTCCGGAAGACTGGGGTGGAAGTACGATTTTCTGTCCGGTTTCTGCACATACTAAGGAAGGTATCGACAATCTTCTGGAAATGATCCTTCTGACTGCAGAAGTGATGGAACTGAAAGCAAATCCAAACCGTAATGCAAGAGGTCTGGTCATTGAGGCACAGCTGGATAAGGGACGCGGTGCGGTAGCAACGGTTCTGGTTCAGAAAGGAACACTTCATGTCGGAGATTCCATTGCCTGTGGAAGCAGCTACGGTAAAGTCCGTGCCATGATCGACGACAAGGGACAGCGTGTGAAGAAGGCAACTCCTTCCACACCGGTAGAGATCCTCGGATTAAACAGTGTACCGGCAGCCGGAGAGACATTTGTTGTCTGCGATTCCGATAAGGAAGCAAAATCATTTGCAGATACTTATATTTCAGAGGAAAAGAACCGCCTGATCGAAGATACCAAGGCAAAGATGTCACTGGATGATCTGTTCTCCCAGATCCAGTCCGGAAATATGAAGGAACTTGATATTATTGTAAAAGCGGATGTACAGGGTTCTGTTGAGGCAGTGAAACAGTCACTTGTGAAACTGTCCAATGAAGAAGTGGTTGTAAAAGTGATCCATGGTGGTGTCGGCGCAATCAACGAATCTGATGTTATTCTTGCTTCCGCATCCAATGCGATCATCATCGGATTTAATGTCCGTCCGGACCCGATTGCAAAAGTTACCGCAGATAATGAGGGTGTAGATATCCGTCTGTACAAGGTTATTTACAATGCGATCGAGGATGTAGAGGCTGCCATGAAGGGTATGCTTGATCCTGTATTTGAGGAGAAAGTTATCGGTCATGCAGAAATCCGTCAGATCTTTAAGGCATCCGGTGTCGGTAATATTGCCGGTTCTTATGTACTTGACGGTGTGATGGAACGCGGATGTAAAGTTCGTATTTCCAGAGAAGGCGAGCAGATCTTCGAGGGAGATTTAGCATCCCTGAAGCGTTTCAAGGATGATGTCAAGGAAGTTAAGGCAGGATTTGAGTGTGGTCTTGTATTTGACGGCTTTAATGACATTCAGGAACTGGATCAGGTAGAAGCTTATAAGATGGTAGAAGTACCAAGGTAGGATAGAATATGAGAAAAAACAGTATTAAAAATATTCGGATCAATGAGGAAGTGATGCGTGAGCTTTCCAATATTATCCGCGGGGAAATCAAAGACCCGCGGATCAATCCGATGACCAGTGTAGTTGCAGTGGAGGTCGCTCCGGATCTGAAAACGGCAAAGGCCTATATCAGTGTGCTGGGGGATGAAAAATCACAGCAGGATACGATTGCAGGACTTCGCTCCGCAGAAGGATTTATTCGCAGAAGCCTGGCAAAGTCCGTAAATCTGCGCAACACACCGGAGATCAAATTTGTATTGGACCAGTCCATTGAATATGGAATCCATATGTCAAAAATGATTGATGAAGTGACCAAAGATATAAAGGAGAAACCGGATGAAGAAGCTTGATGAGATTCTTGCAGGGAAAAAATCGGTAGGTCTTGCCGGACATGTACGTCCGGATGGGGATTGTGTGGGCTCCACACTCGGAGTTTACAACTATATCCGGAAATATTATCCGGATGTGGATGTGCGATTGTATCTTGAGCCGATTCCCAATATCTTTAAATTCCTGAATTTTTCATCGGAAATCCGCAGTGACTATGAGGAATCCGTGGTGTTTGATTTGTTTATCGCCATGGACTGCGGGGATGAGAAACGTCTGGGGAATGCTGCACGTTATTTTCAGGAAGCAAAGCATACAGCCTGTATTGACCACCATGTCAGTAACCAGAGTTTTGCAGAGGAAAATTATATTTTCCCGGATGCAAGTTCCACTTGTGAGCTGATCTGTGAACTGTTAGATACGGAGAAGATCACAAAAGAAATCGCGGAATGTCTGTATACCGGAATGGTTACCGATACCGGAGTGTTTCAGTATTCCTGCACGTCTTCCTCCACGATGAATATGGCGGGCATGCTGATGGATAAAGGAATTGATTTCACAAAAATTGTGGATGAAGCTTTTAATCAGAAAACATACAACCAGAACCGTGCCATGGGACAGGCGCTGCTTTCCAGCAGACTTCGTCTGGGTGGCAGAGTAGTGACTTCTTTTCTGACGCTCGAAGAGATGCATGCACTCGAAGTTCTTCCAAAACATATGGAAGGAATCGTGGAGCAGATGCGCAATACCAAAGATGTGGAACTTGCAGTATTCCTTTATGAGAATGAGGATCATACGTTTAAAGTAAGTTTTCGTGTAAACGGTGCGTTTGATGCGGCATCGCTTGCGATGCATTTTGGCGGCGGCGGACATGTCAAGGCTGCCGGATGTACCGTGGAAGGACCGGCAGAAGAGGCAATTGAGCGTATTCTTGCCGAGGTTGAGAAGAGATTATAATATGATAAACGGAATTATAAATGTTTATAAAGAGCGGGGCTTTACTTCCTTTGACGTGGTAGCAAAGCTCCGCGGCATTTTACATGAGCGTAAAATTGGACATACCGGAACGCTCGATCCGGAAGCGACCGGAGTACTTCCCGTATGCATCGGAAATGCAACAAAGGTATGTGAACTTCTGACGGATAAGGATAAAGTGTATCGTACGGTGATGCATCTTGGCATTACAACCGATACACAGGATATGACCGGAACGGTGAAAGAAGATCGTTCCAGAGAGGCTGCATTGCTGAAAGAACAGACCGTGGAAGCGGCTATTTTGCAGTTCGTTGGAGATTATGAGCAGATTCCGCCAATGTACTCGGCACTCAAAGTCAACGGAAAGAAGTTATGTGATCTGGCCCGCGCCGGAATTGAGGTAGAACGGAAAGCCCGCACGGTTAAAATTTTTTCCATAGAAATTGAAAAAATCAATCTTCCTTATGTGACGATGCAGGTGCACTGTTCCAAGGGAACTTATATCCGTACGCTGTGTGCGGATATCGGAGAGGTGCTTGGCGTAGGCGCGTGTATGGAATCCCTGGTCCGGACAAGAGTGAGTGTTTTTCCTCTGGAAGAGGCACACACGTTGGCAGAAATTGAAAAGATAAGGATGAAGGAACGCTGGAAGAACTGATTCTTCCGGTGGACCGCGTGTTTGAGGGAAAGACGAAACTGACGGTTGTACCGGAAGCGTTTCGTTTTCTTCAGAATGGAAACCGTTTAAACGATGGAAATTTTACGGATGTTCCGGAAAAAATTGCGGATGGTGAGCAGGTACTGGTTTATGATCCGATGGGACATTTTTACGCTGTATATCAGTATGAGAGAGAAACAAAGGACTATAAAGTCCGGAAAATGTTTGGTGCATAAATATGATTTGCTGGAATAAGATAGAAGATTTTCATATAGAAGAACCAACGGCATTGTCGCTGGGAAAATTTGACGGAGTACACCGTGGACACGAAGCACTGATTGAACACCTTCTGGAAAAGAAGAAAGAAGGGTTAAAGGCCGTTGTTTTTACGTTTGATATTCCACCGAAAAAACTTACGGAGAATAATAATTACCGTGTCCTTTCGACCAATAAAGAAAAGCAGGAAATTCTGAAAGAGCGTGGAATTGATTACCTGTTGGAATGTCCGTTTACCAAAGAAGTCATGTGCATGGAGCCGGAGGCTTTTGTTGCATGGATTGTAAAAAGTCTGCATGTAAAGAGCATGGTAGTCGGATCGGATTTCCGGTTTGGCCATAACCGGAAAGGGGATCATATTCTGCTGGAAAAATTGTCCGCGACATATGGCTATACCCTTAGGGTGGTAGACAAGATCCAGTATGAGGGACGGGACATCAGCAGTACGTTTGTGCGGGAACAGATCATAAAAGGCAATATGGAAAAGGCAAATGATCTGCTTGGGTATCCGTTTTTTGTAAAGAGTGAAGTGATTCATGGAAGGCAGCTTGGAAGAACGCTCGGAATCCCGACGATCAATATGGAACTTGTGGCCGAAAAACTTCTTCCGCCGAAAGGTGTATATGCAACTGCGGTAGAGATTGGTGGAAAATATTACACAGGTGTGACAAATGTCGGATGCAAACCGACCGTCAATCATTCCAATAAAGTAAATGTGGAGACGCATATACTGGATTTTTCCGGTGATCTGTACGGATATGAACTAAAGGTCAGCTTTTATTCTTTTATACGTCCGGAACAGAGATTCTCGTCTGTAGAGATGTTAAAAGAACAGATGGAAAGAGACATTGAAACGAGCCGCAGTCGTATGATGTCGATAAACGGCGATATGTAAATATATTACATAAATATTACAAAAATATGTTGACATTGTAATTATTTGTTGTTATACTCGTTTTGTTATGAGATTTCATGAGACATGAGGGAGGAATCTGTGAAATGAATCGTATGACAAAAAGAGAGTTGGAATGGTACTTGCTTTTTCTCTGACACTGACCGGTGCGGCAGCCTATATCGGGATACAGCAGGGAAATACAGATAAAACAGAGGCGGCCGGATCGCTCACAGCCGGTGTTTCCGCATCTTTGAATGCAAGCGAAGTGGAGGCGCTGGATGTGACGGCAGGAGTAACCAGTCAGCTGTATGATAAAACAGATGTTGCGGTGGCTGCGAATGAAAAGCAGATGGTTGCACAGGGAATCGAAGATACGCAGACAAAAGAAGCGGTTTCGGAAAATACCACGGAGGATACCAGCATCTGTGGGTATAAAAATCTTGGAATTGCGCAGGTGCAGGGAAGCCTGAATGTGCGAAAAAAGGCATCCACAGACAGTAAAGTTGTTGGAAAAATGACGGATAAAGATGCCTGTGAGATTGTCTCGGTCAAGGGAGATTGGGCAAAGATCACCTCCGGCAAGGTGGAAGGTTATGTAAAGACAGAGTATCTTCTGACAGGAGATGCGGCAAAAAATGTAGCAAAGAAAGAAATTACAAAAGTTGTTACAGTAAATACCACAACCCTTCGTGTAAGAGAAAAGGCTTCTGAAGATTCTGCAATACTTTCTCTGGTTGGAGAGGGAGAGGATCTTGTTGTGGAAGATACAAAAGACGGCTGGTATAAAGTGGAAGTGGATGATCAGAAGGGATATATTTCCGGAGATTATGTAGAGGTAACAGAAAAACTTCCGACAGCATCGACGGTAAAAGAACTGGAATACGGAGAGGGATACACGGATTCCCGCGTTTCTTTAGTACAGTTTGCATTACAGTTTGTAGGAAACCGTTATGTCTGGGGTGGAACAAGCCTGACAAATGGAATTGATTGTTCCGGATTTACGATGCAGGTATATGCGAGATACGGAGTCGGCCTCCCGCATCATGCGGCAAGTCAACCGGCATACGGAAATCGAATCAGTGCATCTGAGGCAAAACCGGGAGATCTCTTTTTCTATGGAAGCGGAAGCAGCATCAGCCATGTGGGAATTTATATCGGAAACGGTCAGATTGTGCATGCCAGCAATGCACGTACCGGAATTAAAATTTCCAGTGCTTATTACCGGACACCAATCTGTGTCATATCGTATTTAAATTAAAAAACTGTTTACAACGATACGGATTTATGATACATTAGATTAGTATGGTTTAACCCATATTCGGTGAATGGACACTCCGACCTTTTGCTGAGTATCGGGTGCAAAAATATTTTAAGGAGGATCATAAAATGATCGCAAAAGAAAAGAAACAGGCAATTATCAATGAGTATGGAAGAACACCAAACGACACTGGTTCACCAGAAGTTCAGGTAGCTGTTCTTACTGCAAGAATTCAGGAGCTTACTGAGCACTTAAAGCAGAATCCAAAGGATCATCATTCCAGAAGAGGTATGCTTAAGATGATCGGTCAGAGACGTGGATTATTATCATACTTAAAGAGCATTGATATTGAAAGATATCGTTCTTTAATTGAGCGTTTAGGACTCAGAAAATAATTGTAAACAAAGAGCGGAGTTTTATATTCCGCTCTTCTTTTTGTTGTATGGCAGAACTTTTTTCCGGGACCACTGAAGAGGACAAAACGCTGTTTTGTATTGTTCAGTAGTTTCGGGGTTTTGACATACCGTATTAAATTTTGAAGGAGAGAATACATGTACAAAAGTTATTCAATGGAACTGGCAGGCAGAACACTGACCGTTGATATCGGAAGAGTATGTGCACAGGCAAATGGTGCCGCATTATTAAAATATGGAGAGACTACCGTATTATCTACGGCTACTGCTTCCGACAAGCGAGAGATGGCGTTGATTTCTTCCCGCTGAGCGTGGAATTTGAAGAAAAAATGTACTCGGTTGGAAAAATTCCTGGCGGATTTAACAAGCGTGAAGGAAAAGCATCAGAGAACTCTATTCTTACCGCACGTGTCATTGACCGTCCGATGAGACCTCTGTTTCCAAAAGATTACCGCAATGATGTAACCTTAAATAATATGGTTATGTCTGTAGATCCGGAGTGTCGTCCGGAGCTGGTTGCCATGATCGGTGCAGCACTTTCTACTACCATTTCCGATATTCCGTTTGACGGTCCATGTGCCATGACCCAGATGGGAATGAAGAATGGTGAATTTATTGTAAACCCATCCCAGAAAGACTGGGACGAGGGAGATTTAAAGCTTACGGTTGCATCTACAGCAACAAAGGTCATCATGATTGAGGCCGGTGCCAATGAGATTCCGGAAGCAAAGATGATTGAGGCTATTTATAAGTGCCATGATGTCAACCAGACAGTCATTGCATTTATCAATAAGATCCGGGAAGAGGTTGGCAAACCGAAGCATGCGTATACAAGCTGTGCGATTCCGGAAGAAATGTTTGCAGCTATGCGGGAAATCGTCACTCCGGAGCAGATGGAAGAAGCGGTATTTACCGATGAAAAGCAGCAGAGAGAAGAGAATATCCGTGAAATCACAGATAAATTTGCAGAGGCTTTTGCAGAGAACGAGGAGTGGCTTGCTGTTCTTGACGAGGCCGTTTACCAGTATCAGAAGAAGACTGTTCGTAAGATGATCTTAAAGGATCATAAGCGTCCAGACGGACGTGCGATCGATCAGATCCGTCCGCTGGCTGCAGAAGTAGATCTGATCCCTCGTGTACATGGTTCTGCCATGTTTACCCGTGGACAGACACAGATCTGCGATGTTGTTACACTTGCACCGCTTTCGGAAGTACAGAAGATTGACGGACTTGATGAGAACGTGACAACCAAGCGTTATATGCATCAGTACAATTTCCCGTCCTATTCTGTTGGAGAGACAAAGCCAAGCAGAGGTCCGGGACGTCGTGAGATCGGACACGGTGCGCTTGCAGAGCGTGCATTACTTCCGGTTCTTCCTTCTGTGGAGGAGTTCCCGTATGCAATCCGTGCAGTTTCCGAGACATTTGAATCCAATGGATCTACTTCCATGGCATCTACCTGTGCGTCCTGTATGTCACTGATGGCTGCAGGTGTTCCGATTAAAAAGATGGTTGCAGGTATTTCCTGTGGTCTTGTGACCGGAGAGACGGATGATGATTATCTGGTACTGACAGATATCCAGGGACTTGAAGATTTCTTCGGAGATATGGATTTCAAGGTAACCGGTACACATGATGGTATCACTGCAATCCAGATGGATATCAAGATCCATGGCCTGACCCGTCCAATCGTAGAAGAAGCCATTGCCCGTACCCGTGAGGCACGCGTCTACATTATGGATGAAGTTATGAGCAAGGCAATTGCAGAGCCACGAAAAGAAGTAAATCAGTGGGCACCGAAGATTGAACAGATCACCATTGATCCGAATAAAATTGGAGATGTTGTGGGACAGAAGGGTAAGACAATCAATGAGATCATTGCCCGTACAGGTGTCAAGATTGATATTACAGATGATGGTGCGGTTTCTGTCTGTGGAACAGACAAGGAGGCAATCGCAAAGGCCATTGATATGATAAAAATCATCACAACCGATTTTAAGGAAGGACAGATCTTTACCGGTACAGTTGTAAGTATCAAAGAGTTTGGTGCTTTTATCGAGTTTGCACCAGGCAAGGAAGGAATGGTTCACATTTCAAAGATTGCCAAGGAACGCATTGAGCATGTCGAGGATGTACTGACACTTGGAGATGTTGTGAAAGTTGTCTGTCTTGGAAAGGACAAGATGGGAAGAATCAGTTTTTCCATTAAGGACGTTCCGGCAGATCAGAAATAAAATACCGTACAGAATTAAGATCCATGAAAGATGTACTTCAGGGGCCGCACCATGCGGCCCTTTTTTCATACCATGAAAGAAAAAGGCGATGATTCGAAAAGTTCGGAGTTGAAATATGAATCGTGTCAAACAGCTTGTACATGCAGAGAATGTATATCGTATGGGTTACACGGGGAAAAATATCCGGGTGGTGACACTGGACACAGGCGTTTATCTACATCCGGATCTGCGGCAGAATGTGGTTGGATTTCTGGATTTTGTGGCAATGAAACGAGCCTGTTATGATGATAATGGACACGGAACACATGTTGGCGGAATTTTGTGTGCGAATGGCAGAATGAAGGGAATGGCACCGCAGGCACAGCTGATTGCGCTGAAAGTCCTCGGGAAGGATGGAGGAGGACAGACGGAGCGGGTGATTCGTGGCCTGCAATGGGTGCTTGCACATCATAAAGAACTGGGAATCCGGATTCTGAATTTTTCCGTAGGATTTCTTCCGGGGGCACTCGACCGTGAGCAGAAGCAGATTATGGAACTTTTAGAACAGCTGTGGGATGATGGCGTGACGGTTGTCACAGCGGCCGGAAATAATGGCCCGGGAGCCGGGACAGTCACGGCTCCCGGTATTTCGAGAAAAGTGATTACGGTGGGGGCAAGTGATGACCGGAGTTCTCCTGGGGAAAGGCGTGGTGGCTACAGTGGCAGTGGTCCGACCGGATGCTGTATTATGAAGCCGGAAATTTTAGCACCGGGGACGAATATTGTAAGTCTGGATCATCACGGAGCACTATATTCCAGAAAAAGTGGCACCTCTATGGCAACCCCTGTCGTATGCGGGGCACTGGCACTTGCATTACAGAAAAATCCAAAGCTGCGGCCGGAAGAACTTAAACTGAAATTATATGAATCGGCGCGGAAAGAAACGGGAATGTCCATGGCGTGGGGCGTTCTTGATGTTGATAATTTGCTGGCATTGGTATAAAATACTCTCTAAAAGCCTGTCGGTGACATTTTATGAGAACCAAAGGAGGAGACAGATGAAACGAATATTAAATAAACTCTTCAGTAAACTTGTCCTTGGAGGATTGATTATTATATTGCAGTTCAGCTGGTTTGTCTATCTGTTGTACAGTGCGACCGTATACAGTTCCATGGTAGATGCATTGTTTAAAATTGCATCCATTGTGCTTGCATTGTTTGTCTCCAGCAGGGATATGCGTTCCACATATAAAACTTCCTGGATTTTTCTGATACTGGCACTTCCTCTGTTCGGAATTCCGGCATACTATCTGTTTGGCCGTCCGGGACTGACAAAACGGACCCGTATGAAGATGGACGTGGTCAGCAGCAGGATACGGGCATACAGTTCTCCTTCCGATGATGTGATGTCTGCTTTAAGGGCAGAGGATGATTCTGCCGGACAGCAGGCACAGTATCTTACCTGTTATGCAGGGTATCCGGTGTACCGTGAGGCGGATACACAGTATTATTGCTGTGGAGAAGAGATGTATCCGCAGTTTCTGGAAGATTTAAAAGCGGCAAAATCTTATATCTTTCTGGAGTATTTTATTGCGGAACCCGGCAAGATGCTGGATGCAATTGTTGAAATTCTGGCACAGAAAGTAAAAGAGGGTGTGGATGTGCGATTTATGTACGATGGAATCGGATGTATCCAGACACTGCCGAATAAATATTATTGTTATCTGCAGGAAAAGGGAATCAAATGTGCCTGTTTCCAGCCATTTCGCCCACTGATGTCAATTATCCAGAATAACCGGGATCACCGGAAGATCACGGTGATTGACGGAAAGGTTGCCTATACCGGGGGAATGAACCTGGCGGATGAGTATATCAATGCCAGAGTGCGTTTTGGGTATTGGAAGGATGCGGCAATCCGTCTGACCGGAGAATGTGTCTGGAGTTTTACAAGCATGTTCTTGGAACTGTGGGATTATATTTTGAAAATAGAAAGTGATTATACATTTTATCGGGCAACTTCCATGGAAAAACACAGGTTGCAGGAAAAAATCCATGCAGATGAAAAAGGATTCGTCCAGCCGTATACCGATTCTCCACTGGATCACGAAGATGTCGGCGAAAATGTATATCTGAATATCATCAGCAGGGCAAAAAAATATCTTTACATCTTTACTCCGTATCTGATCATCGGATCCGAGATGCGTACGGCACTTGTAAATGCGGCAAAATCCGGCGTGGATGTGCGTCTGGTTGTACCGGGAATTCCGGATAAGAAACTGGTGTATTTCCTGACACAGTCGAATTTCCCGTATCTGATCAAAAACGGAGTGAAAATATACACATATACGCCAGGTTTTATCCATGCAAAATGTTTTGTGTCGGATGATGTACAGGCAACCGTGGGAACGGTAAACATGGATTACCGCAGTCTGTGTCTGCATTTTGAATGTGGCGTCTGGATGTATCGTACCCGGGCAGTTTTGCAGGTAAAAGAAGATGCGTTAAAAACATTTGCGGAAAGCCACGAAGTGACCCTGGAGGAATTTCAAAGAAAATCGTTTCTTGTGCGTACATTTATGGGAGCATTGAAATTGTTTGCCCCTCTTCTGTAAAACACTAAATATAGTAAATTGTCCTTGCATTTTCTACAACATAAAGATAAAATATAGATTATGACAGAAAGGACGAGAGGGATGGAACTGACCGTTAAACTCCAGGTATTTGAGGGACCGCTGGATCTGCTTTTGTATCTGCTCGAAAAGAATAAAGTGAATATCTATGATATTCCGATTGTGGAGATCACGGAACAGTATATGGAGTATATCCGGGAAATGAAACGGCAGGATCTGGAGGTGCTCAGTGAGTTTCTGGTTATGGCTGCAACACTGGTCGATATCAAATCACGCATGCTTCTCCCGTCGAATCCGGACAGTGAAGAGGAAGAAGAAGATCCGCGTGCGGAACTGGTACAGCAGCTTCTGGAATACAAGATGTACAAATGTATGGCGTATGAACTAAAAGACCGGCAGATGGATGCCGGTCGTGTTATGTATAAGAAGCCGACGATTCCGGAGGAAGTGCGTGCGTATGAACCGCCGGTTGATATCCACGAACTGATATCGGACATTACGCTTTCACGCCTGCATGAAATTTTTGAGAGCATTATGAAAAAACAGCAGGATAAAATTGATCCTCTGCGGTCAAAATTCGGAAAGATTGAAAAAGAAGAGGTATCGCTGGAAGACAAGATGGAGGATTTGAAAAAATATGCGGCCGGACACAGACATTTCAGTTTCCGGGGACTTTTGACGGCACAGTCATCGAAAGTGGAAGTGATCGTTACGTTTCTTGCGATTCTGGAGCTGATGAAAATGGGAACGATACGGATTTCGCAGGAACATATTTTTGATGATATCCAGATTGATTCGAAAGTTGCAGCATAGATTATCATGTATTGCAGGATGGACGGAAAATATGGAAGAAAAAAAATACAAGGCAATTATAGAAGGAATTCTGTTTTCTATGGGAGAATCCGTAGAACTGGAAAAAATTGCAGGAACTCTTGGACTTGATCAGAAGAAAACAAAGGACCTGATCGATGAAATGAGAAACGAGTGGGAAGAACAGAAACGCGGCGTTACCATCACGGAACTGGATGGAGCCTACCAGATGTGCACCAGACCCGAAATTTACGAATATCTGATTAAAATTGCAAAGCAGCCCAAACGCCGGGTTTTAACCGATGTTCTTTTGGAGACGCTTTCCATTATTGCATATAAGCAGCCGGTGACAAAGATGGAAATAGAAAAAATACGTGGCGTGTCATCGGATCATGCGGTAAACAAACTGGTGGAATATCATCTGGTGTGTGAACTTGGAAGACTTGATGCACCGGGGCGTCCGTTACTTTTCGGAACAACAGAAGAATTTTTACGCAGTTTCGGCGTACATTCAATCGATGATCTGCCGGTACTCAGTCCGGTACAGGTGGAAGAGTTTAAGCAGGAAGCAGAAGAAGAGATGCATGTGAAACTGGACGTATAAAAGAAGCAGGAATAATCATATACATAGAATAAAAATGTATATGGTTATTTTTTTATGTTTCAAAAAAGAATCTGCACAAAAATAGTAAGTCTGTTGCTGGTAATCGGATGTCTGATGAGCGAACCGGTTTTGGCAGAAAAGCAAAAAGAACCCGAAGCGCAGACACTGTATTCAAAATCCTGCGCCATGGTGGATGGTGACAGTGGGCGCCTTTTGTATGGAAAAGAGGCACAGACAGCACTGCCGAATGCAAGTACCACAAAAATTCTGACCTGTATCGTGGCGATGGAACAATGTAAGCCCGATGAAGTGGTCACATTCAGCGCAAAAGCGGCATCACAGCCGAAGGTACATCTCGGGGCGAAAAAAGGAGAACAGTTCTATATGCAGGATCTGTGGTATGGGCTGATGCTGGAATCCTATAATGACTGTGCATATGCAATCGCAGAACATGTGGCGGGATCTGCGGAAAAATTTGCAGCACTTATGAATGAAAAAGCAAAGAAGATCGGGTGCACCGACAGCCATTTTGTGACACCGAACGGTCTGGATGCAAAGGATGAGCAGGGGGAACACCATACCACAGCATATGATCTGTGCAGGATTATGAGTTATTGCGCATGGAAGTCTCCGGTAAGCAAGCAGTTTCTGGAAGTGACGCAGACCCGGTCACATACATTTCAGAGCCTGGAGGGAACCGGATATGCTGTTTCCAATAAAAATGCCCTGCTGGATATGATGGATCATGTGATTACCGGAAAAACCGGATATACGTCCAAAGCCGGATATTGCTATGTGGCTGCACTTGAAGAAGGGGGGAGACATTATGCAATCGCACTTCTTGCCTGCGGCTGGCCGAACCACAAAAATTATAAGTGGTCCGATGCAAAGACACTGTTTCAATACGGAATGGATGCCTATCATCTGTATCGGGGATCGGAAGCATCCATGGAGCTGCCGGATATAGAGATTGCGCAGGGCTGTCGGAAAGAAACACTCGAGGAATGGGCTACCCATGCCAAACTGCCGGTTTATGTTGATACGGATATCACAAAACTGACGTTTTTGAAAAAAGACGGGGATACCGCTGAAATAAAGAAAGTATGGTCTGATCCGATAAGCCTTCCGGTCAAAAAAGGGCAGACGCTTGGACGTGTTTCCTACTGTATGAACGGCAGGGAAATTTACTCCGGAAAAATTAAAGCAGAGGTTTCCGTAAAAAAATGGTCTCCTGAAAAGTTTTTTCAAATTATGTGGAAAGAGGCACTGTTGGCAAATAGGAAATTAGTCACAAAGAATTAGTGAAAAAATTAACAAATTATGTTGAAAAGAATTGGGAAATGAGATACAATACAAACTAGCGGAAATTTTTATTTTTTATAGATGGAGGGCATAAAATGAGTAGTAACAATGAAAACTTGGCAATTCAGCGTATTGCTAAGTTGGTCGATGAGAACAGTTTTATGGAAATCGGTTCTCTCGTAACAGCACGTAGCACAGATTTTAATCTTACCGCTGCAAAGACCCCTTCAGATGGCGTTGTAATCGGTCATGGACTGATCGACGGCAATCTGGTATTTATTTACAGCCAGGATGCATCCGTATTAAACGGTACCATCGGAGAGATGCACGCAAAGAAGATTGCGTCTGTGTATGACATGGCAATGAAGATGGGAGCTCCTGTCATCGGTCTGATTGACTGTGGCGGCATTCGTCTTCAGGAGTCGGTTGATGCATTGGATGGGTTTGGAACTATTTATGCGAAGGAAGTAGCAGCTTCCGGTCTTGTACCTCAGATTTGTGGTGTATTTGGCAATTGTGGCGGCGGCCTTTCCGTTGTCCCGGCACTTTGCGATTTCGCGTTCATTGAAGAGAAGAAAGGACGCATGTTTGTAAATGCTCCGGATGCAATCGAAGGCAATAACACAGAAAAATGTGATACAGCCAGCGCAGCATTCCAGAGTGAAAACAACGGATGTGTGGATTTCGTTGGTTCAGAAGATGAAATCATGGAGCAGATTCGTCAGCTGGTATGTATGCTTCCAAGCAACAATGAGGGAGATGTCTATACAGATGACTGTGAAGATGATTTAAATCGTGCCTGCGAGAGCATGGAGAATATGAAGGGTGATCCAAGATATCTGTTATCCCAGATTTCAGATAATAACGTATTCTTCGAGACAAAGGCAGATTATGCCAGGAATATGGTAACCGGACTGATCAAGTTAAACGGAATGACAGTCGGCGCTGTGGCAAACTGTAGCGAAGTATATGATGCAGAAGGCAAGAAAGCAGAGAGCTTTGACAAGTCCCTGACCGCGCAGGGATGCAACAAGGCAGCTGAATTTGTTCAGTTCTGTGATGCATTCTCAATCCCGGTACTTACCATTACAAATGTAAATGGATTGAAAAACTGCATGTGCTCTGAGAAGAAACTTGCAAAGGCACTTGCGAGAATGACTTACGCATTTTCCAATGCAACCTGTGCAAAGGTAAACCTGATCACAGGAGAGGCTTACGGAAGTGCTTATGTATTTATGAATTCCAAGTCTGTCGGAGCAGATCTTGTATACGCATGGAGCGGAGCAAAGATCGGTGCGATGGATTCTACTCTGGCTGCAAAGATTATGTATCCGGAAGCTGGTGCAGATGAGATCAAGCAGAAAGCTGCTGATTATGAAAAACTTCAGGATTCTGCCGCATCTGCTGCTGCAAGAGGATATGTGGATCGTCTGATTGATCCGGCAGATACCAGAAAATACCTTGTAGCTGCTTTTGAAATGCTTTATACAAAGTATGTAAGCGAGCCAGAAAAGAAACACGGTACCAAGTAGAAAGGTGAAGTTTTATGAAAAAGAGAATTGCTTTTGCACTTTGCATGATCCTGATGGTTCTGATGCTTGGTGCATGTGGAACAGACCCGACTACCGTGGATTACAATGGAAAGTCCTATTCAGATCTTCAGTCTGAAATGGATACCAATGCGGGCATGGTACAGAGTCTGGCTCAGTTGTTCAAAGAAAACAAACTGACAGCAGATACTCTTCCGGACGATGTAAAGGATCAGCTTACTTCAAGCTACGGTGTCACAGAGGCACAGATTGAGGCAGCTGCAAAGTGGCAGGATACTTTGGATGAGTTTGGTAAAATGAAAAAGATCGAAGACGATACTTTTAAGGTTACCAAATCCGGTAAGACACTTACCACAGATATGACCATCAAGTTCGCGAAGAAAGATGTGAATTTCGAAGTAGTATATGATTACTATTCCATGGATGTTACCGGCATTTCGGTAGATCCGATTTATACACTCGGTGAGAAAATGGAAAAGGCAGGACTGAATACTGTAATTTCTATGGCAGTTGTATTTGCTGTATTGATTCTGATCAGTCTTCTTATTTCCTGCTTTAAGATCTTCCCTTATCTGGAGAAAAAGAAAGCTGCCAAAGCAGCCGGACAGGCTCCACAGCAGGAAGAGACACCAGCCGCAGCGCCGGCACCTGCCCCTGTTGCAGCACAGACAGATGATACTGAACTTATCGCAGTTATTGCAGCTGCAATCGCTGCAAGTACCGGAACTTCTACCAGTGATTTCGTAGTTCGTTCCATCAATCGTAGATAGGATAGAAAGAAAATTTAGGAGGAACATATTCATGAAGAATTATACAATTACCGTAAATGGTAACGTTTATGATGTTACAGTAGAAGAGACCGGAAGCACATCCGGCGCAGCAGCACCGAGACGTACAGCTGCAAAGCCAGCTGCAGCACCGGCAGCCGCACCAGCTGCTTCAGCAGGAGCCGGAAGCATTAAGATTGAAGCAGGAGCTGCCGGAAAGGTATTCAAGATTGAGAAGAAAGTCGGCGATGCTGTAAAGAAGGGAGATGCCGTCCTGGTTCTTGAGATCATGAAGATGGAGACACCAGTCGTTGCTCCGGAAGACGGAACTGTTGCAAGTATCGATGTAGCAGTTGGTGATGCCGTAGAATCTGGTGCATTACTCGCTACATTAAACTAATCCAAGGAGGAAAACACTGTGAGTTATGTAGGTGAAACATTATCGAACCTCCTGCATCAGACAGCCTTTTTCAATCTGACCTGGGGAAATTATGTTATGATTTTAGTGGCATTTATTTTCCTGTATCTTGCGATTAAGAAAGGTTTTGAGCCATTACTGTTAGTTCCGATTGCATTTGGTATGCTTCTGGTAAATATTTACCCGGATATCATCGCAAGCCCGGAACAGACCAGCAACGGCGTGGGCGGTTTACTTTATTACTTTTACACATTGGATGAGTGGTCTATTTTACCATCTCTGATCTTTATGGGTGTAGGTGCAATGACAGACTTTGGTCCGCTGATTGCAAACCCGGTCAGTTTCCTTATGGGAGCTGCCGCACAGTTTGGTATCTTCAGCGCATACTTCCTTGCAATTATACTTGGATTTAATGACAAGGCTGCCGCTGCCGTATCTATCATCGGTGGAGCGGATGGACCTACTTCCATTTTCCTGGCTGGTAAGTTGGGACAGACCGGTCTGATGGGACCGATCGCCGTGGCTGCATATTCCTATATGGCACTTGTGCCGATCATTCAGCCACCTATCATGAAGTTATTTACAACAAAGAAGGAACGTGCGATCAAGATGCAGAACCTTCGTCCGGTCAGCAAGCTGGAGAAGATCCTCTTCCCAATCGTTGTTACCGTTGTTGTCTGCGTACTGCTTCCTACCACAGCACCACTTGTTGGTATGCTGATGCTTGGAAACCTCTTCCGTGAGTCTGGCGTTGTTCGTCAGCTGCAGGAGACTGCAAGTAACGCACTTATGTACATTGTCGTTATCTTACTGGGTACCTCTGTTGGTGCAACTACCAGCGCAGAAGCTTTCTTAAATGCAAGCACCTTAAAGATCGTTGTATTAGGTCTTGTTGCATTTATGGTTGGTACTGCTGCCGGAGTTTTATTTGGTAAGTTATTATGCTGGATTACCAAGGGCAAGATTAACCCTCTGATTGGTTCTGCCGGTGTATCTGCTGTGCCTATGGCAGCCCGTGTATCCCAGAAGGTTGGTGCAGAGGAGGACCCTACAAACTTCCTGCTCATGCATGCAATGGGACCAAACGTTGCCGGTGTTATCGGTACTGCAGTAGCTGCGGGATGTTTCATGGCTATATTTGGAATTTAATAAGGAGGAAAAGTCATGTCAGAAGTGGTAAAAAAACCATTAAAAATAACAGAAACTGTTTTGCGTGATGCCCATCAGTCACTGATCGCTACACGTATGACAACAGAGCAGATGCTTCCGATTATCCCAAAGATGGATAAGGTTGGATTCAATGCTGTAGAGTGCTGGGGTGGTGCGACATTCGATGCCTGCCTGAGATTCTTAAAAGAGGACCCATGGGATCGTCTTCGTAAATTAAGAGACGGATTTAAAAATACAAAACTGCAGATGCTGTTCCGTGGACAGAATATCTTAGGATATCGTCCGTATGCAGATGATGTGGTAGAGTATTTTGTACAGAAGTCAATTGCAAACGGAATTGACATCATCCGTATTTTTGACTGCTTAAATGATATCCGTAACCTGCAGACAGCAGTTACTGCATGTAACAAGGAAAAAGGTCATGCACAGGTAGCTCTTTCTTACACCCTTGGAGATGCTTATACTCTGGATTACTGGATGGAGATGGCAAAGCGTGTAGAGGATATGGGAGCTGATTCTCTCTGTATCAAGGATATGGCAGGTCTTTTAGTTCCTGCTAAGGCTACAGAACTTGTACAGGCACTGAAGGATTCTACCTCTCTTCCGGTAGAACTTCATACCCATTATACTTCCGGTGTAGCTTCCATGACATATATGAAGGCAGTAGAGGCCGGTGTAGATATCATTGATACTGCAATGTCTCCATTTGCTCTTGGAACCAGCCAGCCTGCAACAGAGGTTATGGTAGAGGCTTTCAAGAACACACCATACGATACCGGTCTTGATCTGAATCTGTTAAGTGAGATCGCAGATTACTTCCGTCCGTTACGTGAAGAGGCACTTGCAAGCGGTCTGATGAACCCGAAGGTACTTGGTGTAAACATCAACACTCTTCGTTATCAGGTACCGGGTGGTATGCTTTCCAACCTGATTTCCCAGCTCAAGGAGCAGGGAAAAGAGGACAAGTACGAGGAAGTGCTTGCAGAGGTTCCGCGTGTGCGTAAAGACCTTGGTGAGCCACCGCTTGTTACTCCGTCTTCCCAGATCGTTGGTACACAGGCTGTATTTAACGTATTGATGGGAGAGCGTTATAAAGTCGCAACAAAGGAGACAAAGGATATTCTTCTTGGTAAGTACGGCCAGACCGTTAAACCATTCAATCCGGAAGTTGTTGACAAGGTTCTCGGAGAGGATAAAAAGAATGCAATCACCTGTCGTCCGGCAGATCTTCTTGAGCCGGAGCTTGGTAAGATTGAAGCTGAGATGAAACAGTACAAGCAGCAGGATGAGGATGTATTATCCTATGCATTGTTCCCACAGGTTGCTACTGATTTCTTCAAATACCGTGAGGCACAGCAGACTGGCGTAGACGCAAAGACTGCTGATACAAAGAACGGAGCATATCCGGTATAGTCATATCCGGTTTCTACGAAAAAGACGCATCAGATCTGGTGCGTCTTTTTTTGATGGGAAAAATTCTTTTTGCATGAAATCTTGCATTTTCCGGTTAAAGTGATACAATCAAAAGTGCTGTTTGTGACACAGCGTTTATGGAATAAAGAGGAGAATATGATGTCAAATACCAATGATCTGTTAAACCGGATCAATAATTGTTACAGTTCGATGAGCAAGGGACAGAAACTGCTTGCAACTTATATTACAGATAATTATGATAAAGCGGTATTTTTAACGGCCGCAAAGATGGGGGAGACGGTTGGTGTCAGTGAGTCGACCGTTGTACGTTTTGCAACGTATCTGGGATACAAAGGATATCCGGAATTTCAGCGTGCCTTAGAAGAACTGGTGCGCAATAAATTAAACTCCGTACAGCGCATGGAGGTAACCTACGGAAGAATCAGCCAGTCGAAGATTTTAGAGACAGTTTTATCGGCAGACGCGGACAAGATCAAAACGACACTGGAAAAAATTGATCACAGTGCGTTTGAGGTGGCCGTCTCGACAATCCTTGAGGCAAAAAATATTTATATTGTCGGGATCAGAAGCTGTGCGCCGCTTGCAAGTTTTCTCGGATTTTATCTGAATCTGATGTTTGATAATGTGCGTCTGCTTACGACAAACAGTTCGAGTGAACTGTTTGAACAGATGGTAAGAATCGGGGAAAATGACGTTATTATCGGAATCAGTTTCCCACGATATTCCATGCGGACATTAAAGGCATTGGAATTTGCAAATAACCGGAGTGCAAAAGTAATTACAATTACTGACAGCATACATTCACCGATGAATCTGTATTCTTCCTGCAATCTCATTGCGGACAGTGATATGGCATCCATTGTGGATTCCCTTGTCGCACCGCTTTCCGTTATCAATGCGCTGGTAGTGGCTCTGTGCATGAAGAAACAGAAAGAAGTGGCGGGAACACTGACGATGTTAGAAGACATCTGGATGAGTATCAGGTATATGAAAACGATGAGATCAATTATATTGATGATTCGATTAAGGTACATTATGCAAAATTAGGGGATATCGATAATGAGTAAAGTAATCGTGATCGGTGGAGGACCGGCGGGAATGATGGCTGCGTATGCGGCAGCGGAGAGCGGACATGCAGTGACGCTTTTAGAACAGAATGAAAAACTCGGGAAAAAGCTGTTTATTACGGGAAAAGGGCGCTGCAATCTGACGAATGCCAGTGATATGGAACAGCTGTTTGCCAATGTAGTCAGCAACCGTAAATTTTTATACAGTGCTTTTTACTCCTATGACAATGAGCAGGTGGTTTCTTTTTTTGAGAGTCATGGAATGCCTACAAAAACAGAGCGTGGGAACCGGGTATTTCCCGTGTCGGATCATTCTTCCGATGTGATTGCGGCGTTATCCACCGCATTGCGGGGGCAGCATGTGGAAGTATTCCTGCATACAAAGGTAAAGCGTCTGCTGCTTGAAAAGAGGGATGAAGAAAAGCGTGTTACCGGTGTTGAGCTGGCTGATCATACAAAAATGCATGCGGACGCAGTGATTGTTGCAACCGGAGGAATTTCCTATCCTTCAACAGGGGCAACGGGGGACGGTTACCGCATGGCAGAAGAGAGCGGACATAAGATGGTATCGCCGACTCCGGCACTGGTTCCGATGGAAATGAAAGAACCGTGGGTCAGGGATCTGCAGGGCCTTTCGCTGCGCAATGTCCGTATGTCGGTTACCCGGGGAAAGAAAAAACTGTATGAGGATTTTGGAGAGATGCTTTTTACGCATTTCGGCGTCAGCGGTCCGCTGGTATTGTCGGCAAGCGGATGTATCCCGGCAAAAGCATTTGACCAGGAGCTTTCCATGACGATTGATCTGAAACCGGCACTGGATGTGGAACAGCTTGATCACCGGATCTTAAGGGAATTTGATGAAATGAAAAATAAGCAGTTTAAAAATTCTCTGGGGCATTTGCTCCCGGCAAAAATGATACCCGTTATGATTGCGTTATCAGGCATTGATCCGGATACAAAGGTGAATGAAATATCCAGGGAACAGAGACAGAATCTGTTACATCTGTTTAAAAATATGCCGCTTACAATTACAGGGCTTCGCGATTTTAAAGAGGCAATTATAACAAAGGGCGGTGTTTCCGTGAAAGATATCAATCCTTCCACGATGGAGTCAAAACTTGTGCAGGGGCTGTATTTCTGCGGCGAGGTGCTGGATCTGGATGCACTTACCGGTGGCTATAATCTTCAGATTGCCTGGTCCACCGGACACCTGGCGGGAATATCCGTTTTGTAATTTCAAAGATAAATAATTTATTTTAAAGGAGAATAGAAAATGGCATTTAATATTGCAATTGATGGACCGGCAGGAGCCGGAAAAAGTACAATCGCCAAAAAACTTGCGGCGGATCTGGGGTATGTGTATGTGGATACCGGTGCAATGTACCGCGCGATGGCATATTATTTTTTACAGAATCATATCGATGCTTCCGATGAGCAGGCGATTGCGGCTGCCTGTCCGAAGGTAGACGTGACCATTCAGTATACGGGCGGAGAACAGCAGGTGATCTTAAACAAAGAGAACGTAAACGGCGTTATCCGGAAAGAGGAAGTCGGCAACATGGCCAGCGCGACCAGTGTTTATCCAGTGGTTCGTACAAAACTGGTAGAATTGCAGAGGCAGCTTGCCGCAAAGGAAAATGTGATTATGGATGGAAGAGATATCGGTACGGTTGTCCTTCCGGATGCCAATGTAAAAATTTATCTCACTGCAAGCTCGAAAGTGCGGGCAAAGCGCCGCTTTGATGAGTTGACAGCAAAAGGTGTATCCTGTGATATGGATGCGATAGAAAAAGATATTATTGAGCGCGATTACCGGGATATGCACCGGGAAACTTCTCCGTTAAAACAGGCGGAGGATGCTGTCCTTTTAGACTCATCGGATCTGGATATTGACGGCGTTGTTGAAGAAATGAAAAAAATAATCAAGAAGGCGGAATAGACAAAAATGAAGCTGACGATTGCAAAAAGTGCCGGGTATTGCTTCGGCGTGAAACGGGCAGTAAATATGGTATATCAGGAAGCAGAAGAGGCAAAAGTTCCGGTATATACGTATGGGCCGATCATTCACAATGAAGAAGTAGTCAGGGACCTTAAACAGCGTGGAGTTCATGTGGTCAGGGAGCTCAAAGAACTTGAGAATCTTCCAAAAGGAAAGATTATCATCCGTTCACACGGTATCAGCCGCAGAGAACATGAAGCAATGAAGGCATGCGGATTTGAAGTGCTGGATGCAACCTGTCCGTTTGTCCTGAAAATTCACCGGCTTGTGGAGAAGTACAGCAAAGAAGGGTACCGAATTGTGATTGCCGGAAACGAACATCACCCGGAAGTGGAAGGAATTCTCGGATGGGTGGAAGGACAGCCTGCCTATACGGTCACAAGTCAGGAAGATATTGAAAAATTACCGTTAAAAGAGGGAGAAAAAGTCTGTCTGGTGGCACAGACGACATTTAACTACAATAAATTTCAAGAATTAGTTGAAATTATAAAGAAAAAAGGTTATGATATAAGTGTTTTAGATACAATCTGCAATGCAACGGAGGAAAGACAGACGGAAGCACGCAAAATTGCTGCGGAGTCGGATCTCATGATTGTCATTGGTGACAAGCATAGCTCCAATACGCAAAAATTGTATGAAATATCTAAAAAGGAATGTGCAAATACTTACTATATACAAACGAGTAAAGATATGGATTATCATCAGATACAATCCATCAATAACGTAGGTATTACCGCAGGGGCTTCAACCCCAAACAATATCATCGAGGAGGTTTCAAAGAATGTCAGAAATGAGCTTTGAACAAATGTTGGAAGAATCTTTAAAAACAATAAGAAATGGAGAAGTGGTAGAGGGTACCGTTATTGATGTTAAGCCAGATGAAATCATCCTGAATATCGGCTACAAATCAGATGGAATCATTACACGTAATGAATATACAAACGAGCCAAATGTAGACCTTACTACAGTCGTAAAAGCCGGCGATACCTTAGAAGCCAAAGTTGTAAAAGTAAACGATGGTGAGGGACAGGTTCTCCTTTCTTACAAGCGTCTCGCAGCAGAGAAGGGAAACAAGAGATTAGAGGAAGCATTCGAAAATCAGGAAATTTTAAAGGCAAAAGTCAGCCAGGTACTTACCGGTGGTGTATGTGTCAATGTAGATGAGACAAGAGTATTTATCCCGGCAAGCCTTGTATCTGACACATATGAGAAAGACTTAAGCAAGTTCAAGGATCAGGAAATCGAGTTTGTTATCACAGAGTTTGATCCTAGAAAGAGAAGAATCATTGGTAACCGCAAGACTTTATTACTTGCAAAGAAGGCAGAGCTTCAGAAAGAACTGTTTGCAAAGATCAAAGTCGGCGATGTAATCGAAGGAACTGTAAAGAATGTTACAGATTTCGGTGCATTCATCGACCTGGGCGGAGTAGACGGATTACTTCATATCTCAGAGATGTCATGGGGCAGAGTTGAGAATCCTAAGAAAGTATTTACTGTTGGACAGAAAGTTCGCGTATTTATCAAGAATATTACAGATACCAAGATTGCACTCAGCATGAAATTTGAGGATGAGAATCCTTGGAATGGTGCTGCAGAGAAGTATGCCGTTGGCAACGTGTAAAAGGAAAAGTTGCACGTATGACAGATTTTGGTGCATTCGTAGAGCTTGCTCCTGGTGTTGATGCATTACTTCACGTATCACAGATCTCCCAGGAACACGTAGAGAAGCCTTCTGATGTATTAAAGATTGGTCAGGAAGTTGAAGCAAAGATCGTAGACTTCAACGAAGAAGAAAAGAAGATCAGCTTAAGCATTAAGGCTCTTGCAGCTCCGGCTGAAGATGCTGAGACAGAGGAATAATTCACTGTAAATTTTCATAGGTAAGAAGTTGCCTTCGGGCAGCTTCTTATTGTTTATAGGGGGGTAAAAGTCTATGTTTGACAATTATGAAAAATTCAAAAAAGACGTCTATGCTCTGACAAAAATCGATCTGAATTATTACAAAGAAAAACAGATGCGCAGACGAATTGATACGATTGCGACAAAGCATGGTTGTAGCAATTATGATGAGTATATCCGTGTGCTGAAGACAGACAAGGACAAATTTGAGGCATTTGTCAATTTTCTTACAATCAATGTCTCTGAGTTTTACCGTAATCCGGATCAGTGGAAGCTGATGGATGAGAATGTTATTCCGAAACTTATCAAACAGCATGGAAAAAATCTGCATGTGTGGAGTGCAGCCTGTTCGACAGGAGATGAACCGTATTCTCTTGTCATGGCATTATCCAAACATATTCCGCTTTCCAACATTCATATTACGGCAACCGATCTGGACAAACAGGTTCTTCAGAAAGCGCAGGTTGGTCTGTACAATGAAAAGAGCATTGCAAATGTGCCGCCGGAATTTAAACGCAAGTATTTTAAACAGATCGGAAAATCATTTCAGATTTCGGATGAAATCAAGCGTTGCGTGACATTTAAAGAACATAATCTGTTAAAAGATCCGTATCCAAGGGATTTTGATATGATTCTTTGCAGAAATGTGGTTATCTATTTTACAGATGATGCGAAAGATATGATTTATCAAAACTTCCATCAGTCACTGAAGAGTCATGGGGTTTTATTTATCGGAAGTACAGAACAGATTACCAATTATAAAGAACTTGGATTTGACAGACTCAGCAGTTTTTATTTTGAAAAGAATGTTTAAACCAATAAAAATGCATGTTTTTATGCCTGAAACATAAGAACATGCATTTTTGCAGTCTTAAATTATTATTTTTTTCCCATCATATTTTTTAAGATGTGATCAATATAGCGGCGCAACATGATATCAGAGGTACAAAAATCATCCGTCATCTCAAAATAACTGATTTTATCCTTATACTCTTTACGGAACTCCGGTTGCATAACATTGTTGTATTGCGGAAGAAATTTGCCGGATTTGCGCGTATAACAGTTACTTGCTTTTGCATTTTCCCGGTATTCTTTGTCTACAAATGAGGCAACACTTTTGTGTATTGCCATATCTTCTTTTTTCAGATAATAGTAATCCCTGTAATTGGAATAAAAATAATGCAGTTCACCTTCGTAGACCGGAATACGAAGAGAAGTGCGGTTTTTTCCGATCATCAGATAAAAACAATCCTGTTTACAGGAAAGCTGGCGCGGAACGGGATAGTCGTTTTGCATGGTGATGATCCATTCCTCCCCTTCGGTTCCGTCATATGTGTGGTAATGGTCGATCCGGTGGGAGAGGATGGTGTACTGACCGTTTAATACTTCCAGATAAGATAAAACAGAGAGCAGATCAATCATGTGCAGAACATCTTCGTAATTATGAATACGAAGAAGATGCATCGTTTCTTCTGTCGGATGTTTCACATGCGTGAAATATACATGGATCAGATCCTCTCCCGTCTTTTCGTCTTCTCTTTTAAGACCCAGAAAGGATTCTATGGTTTTTTGCTTATAGTTTTCAAGTTTCAATAAAAATTTGATCGAAGAAACCGATTTAAATATATCCAGGTATTCAAAATCCCGAAAATGTTCCGGAAACTTATAATGGTCTGCTTTTGCCTTCAGGTAAGGAATGTCGAATCCCACACCGTTAAACGTAATGATGGTGGTATATGGTGACAGCATCTGAAAAAATGCGGCGAGGATTTCAGCTTCTTCTTCCGGTTTTTCAGCAAAAAACTGGTCAATACAGATCCGGTTGCTTTTGCGTCTGGCACATCCAATCATATAGAGTGTGGAAGCTGCAGGTGAAAACCCGGTAGTTTCTATGTCAAAAAATATAGAGTGTTCATCAAAAAGCTGGTCGGTGAGAGCGTCCTGACAGAGATCGGGGATTTCTTCATGAAACGTTTTCATAAATTCTCCTTTATATAATGTTTGGATTTTGTCTGTGTGTCTGGATTATACCATAAATCTCATTTTTCGTCATGTTTCTTTGTATTAAAAAGAATACAAAATATTCAGAAAAAATTAAAAATTTTACTACATATATGGTTAAAAAGTGCTATAATTTAATGTGAATTATGTTATAAACTATATGGTTTAGACAAAAAAATAAGGAAAGAGGGCACAAGGATGGGTTTGAAAACATTTATAGGCGGCGTACATCCCTATGAAGGCAAAGAACTTGCCAAGGATGCGCCAATCAAAGAAGTTCTACCCAAAGGAGAACTGGTTTTTCCATTGTCACAGCATATTGGTGCACCAGCCACTCCAATTGTCGCTGTAGGGGATAGCGTAAAGAAAGGGCAGAAGATTGCAGAAGCCGGCGGCTTTGTATCTTCTCCGATTTATTCTTCGGTATCCGGTACAGTGAAGAAAATTGAACCACGGCGTGTGGCAGTCGGTGATATGGTGAATTCCATTGTAATCGAGAGTGACGATCAGTTTACGGAGTGTGAGTATTCACCGGTGGATGATGTGACATCCTTATCCAGGGAGAAAATCATTGAACGGATTAAGGAGGCCGGTGTGGTTGGTATGGGAGGCGCAGGTTTCCCGACACATGTAAAACTGTCTCCGAAAGAGCCGGAAAAAATCGAGTATATCATTGCAAACTGCGCGGAATGCGAGCCATATCTGACTGCAGATTACCGCAGAATGATCGAAACTCCGGAAGATCTGGTTGCAGGTATGAAGATCATACTGCAGCTGTTTGACCATGCAAAAGGTGTGTTTGGCGTCGAAAATAACAAACCGGATGCAATTGCAAAACTAAAGGAACTGATTAAGGATGAGCCCCGGATGGAGGTCTGTGAATTGCTGACAAAGTATCCGCAGGGAGGAGAGCGTCAGCTGATCTACGCAGTGACCGGACGCGAAATCAATTCCAAAATGCTTCCTGCAGATGCAGGCTGTATCGTGGACAACGTAGAAACCATGATTGCAATCAAGCATGCAGTAAAAGATGGAGTGCCTGTGATGAAGCGAATTGCTACAATCACCGGAGACGCAATTACCACCCCGTCAAACTTTTTGTACAGTATGGGTACACCATACGAGCAGCTGGTGGAAGCTGCCGGAGGATTTAAAGTACAGCCGGAGAAACTGGTATCCGGCGGTCCTATGATGGGATTTGCCATTTTTGGACTGGATGTTCCTACCACAAAGACGACTTCTTCTCTGTTATGTCTTGGAAAAGATGAGGTGGCAGAGTTTGAACCGCTCGCATGCATCAGCTGTGGCCGGTGTGTGGAAGCGTGTCCGGAAAAACTGATTCCAAGCAGGCTTGCAAAGTTCAGTGAGCACGGACAAAAGGATGAGTTTGAACGCTGGCATGGATTAGAGTGCATCGAGTGCGGAAGCTGCAGTTATGTATGTCCTTCCCGCAGACAGGTGGCACAGTCCGTCAAGACAATGAAGAAACTCGTATTAGCAGATAAGAGAAAGAAAAAATAAGAGAAAGAGGTGGATTGTTGTGAGTGAGAAATATCAGGTTTCGTCTTCACCACATGTGCGTGCCAAGGACTCCACAAGCAGAGTTATGCTGTATGTGATCATCGCGTTGCTGCCGGCAACCCTGTTTGGTATCTGGAATTTTGGAATGCATGCATTACTTTTGATTTTAGTTACCATCGCAAGCTGTCTGGCTTCCGAATGGATTTTTGATAAGATCGTACATAAAAAAAACAGCCTGCCGGATCTGAGTGCGGTTGTCACCGGACTTCTTCTGGCACTGAACCTGCCGGCAGGACTTCCATGGTGGGAGGCTGTGATTGGCAGTGTATTTGCCATTGTCATTGTAAAGATGATGTTTGGCGGACTGGGACAAAACTTCATGAACCCGGCACTGGTGGAAGATGTTTTCTGCTGATTGCTTTTGCCGCAGACATGACAAATTTCAAGAGTTCTAAGTTTGAGGCATATTCCGGGGCAACACCGCTTGCATGATCAGAAATGAAGGACTTTCTTCCGTCAATGTCATGGATATGCTGACAGGAAAGATTCCGGGAACCATCGGTGAGACATCCGTGATCGCAATCCTGATTGGTGCGATGATCCTGATTCTTCTGGGCGTTATCACATTACGGATTCCGGCTGCTTACCTGATTACATTTGCGGTATTTATGCTGATCTTTGGCAAGGAACCGATGAATGCCAATTATCTGGTTGCAGAACTGTGCGGTGGTGGTCTGATGCTTGGTGCATTCTTTATGGCAACCGATTATGTGACTTCACCGATTACACCGGCCGGTCAGATTATTTACGGTATCTGCTGTGGTCTGTTAACCGGTATTTTCCGCTGTTTCGGAGCAAATGCAGAGGGTGTTTCTTTTGCAATCATCCTGAGCAATATTTTAGTACCGATTATTGAGAAGTTTACAATTCCGAGAGCTTTTGGACTGGCAAAGGAGGCAAAGAAGAATGAATAAACAGATTATACATGACGCTTTGGTTTTGACAGCCTTTACCCTTGTGATCGGCGTGATTTTAGGAGCTGTATATGGAATTACAAAGACTCCGATTGACAAAGCCAATGAGCAGACCAAAAAAGAAGCGTATCAGGCAGTGTTTGCAGATGCCTCCGGGTTCAACCAGCAGGAGTATGATGCGGATGCCGCAGACAAAATGGTTGCAGATGCAGGATATGACGATACGATTGACGATGTCGAGCAGGCCGTAGATAAGGATGGCAATGCACTGGATATGTCATTACCGTTACTGCAAAAGACGGAAGTCAGGGAAGTATTACATTTTCCGTTGGTATCAAAAATGATGGAACCGTCAACGGATATTCGATTACCGATATTTCCGAGACACCGGGACTTGGTATGAAAGCAGAAGAGGAAGATTTCTACAGCCAGTTTGAAAACAAAACGGTAGACAAGTTTACGGTTGTAAAACAAAAACCGGCATCGGATGATCAGATTGAGGCAATTACCGGATCTACCATTACTTCAAAGGCAATGGCAAATGGCTGTAATGCTGCCATCTATTACTTCCAGAATGCGTTAGGAGGTGCTCAGTAATGAACAAGTATGTAGAACGTTTGTACAATGGTGTGATCAAAGAGAATCCTACCTTTGTCCTGATGCTTGGTATGTGTCCGACACTTGCGGTTACATCTTCAGCGATCAACGGACTTGGTATGGGACTCTCTACCCTTGTGGTATTGGTATTTTCCAACCTTTTGATTTCACTGTTCCGTAAGGTGATTCCAAACGGCGTGCGTATGCCGGCCTATATCGTGATTGTGGCATCACTTGTTACGGTCGTACAGTTTCTGATGCAGGCATATCTTCCAAGCTTTCTAAGGCACTTGGTGTGTATATTCCACTGATCGTTGTAAACTGTATCATTCTTGGCCGTGCAGAAAGCTATGCATCCAAGAATGGACCAATCGAATCTATTTTTGATGGAATTGGTATGGGACTTGGATTTACCATGGGTCTGACTATCATCGGACTGATCCGTGAGATCCTTGGTGCCGGAACCTTTTTCGGACTTCCGTTCCTTTCCGCAATCAAAGGATTTACTCCGATCACGATTTTCATCATGGCACCGGGAGCATTCCTTGTACTGGCATTCCTTGTAGCCGGAATGAATATTATCCGTAAAAAGATGGAAGCAAAGGGCAAACCGCTTGCAGAGCCGGCAGGATGTTTATCCGGAGACTGTGCACACTGTGTCAGTCCGCACTTTGTACAGGAAAGAGTGCAGGAGCTTCTGATCAGGAACAGGCATAAGGAGGGAGAGAGACGATGAGTACATTAGCTGAACTGGTTTTGATCGCGGTAGGTTCTGCGATCGTAAACAACGTAGTATTGAGTCAGTTCCTTGGTATCTGTCCGTTCCTTGGTGTATCCAAGAAAACAGAGACAGCTGCTGGTATGGGAGGCGCCGTAATTTTCGTTATTACGATCTCTTCTTTCATTACCGGACTGATCTATAAATTTATTCTGGCCAATCCGTTTCTCGTGAAAAAGGGAATTGATCTGACCTATTTAAAGACCATTGTATTTATTCTGGTTATTGCAGCACTGGTACAGTTTGTAGAAATGTTTTTAAAGAAGAGCATGCCATCACTGTATCAGTCACTGGGTGTTTACCTGCCGCTGATTACCACAAACTGTGCGGTACTTGGTGTAGCCTTAAACTGTGTTACTTATGATTACAATCTCTTAGAGGGTGTTGTTTACGGATTTTCCACAGCATTTGGTTTCTTTATCGCAATCGTATTGATGGCGGGAATCCGTGAAAAAATTGAGTACAATGATATCCCGAAGACATTTAGGGGTACAGCGATTGTTCTGATCACTGCCTGCCTGATGTCCATTGCCTTTATGGGATTCTCAGGAATGATTTAGGAGGGAAAAGACGTATGATAACTGGAATTATTGTCGCAGCTGTTGTTGTCGGCTGCGTAGGAATTATTCTTGGATTTTTCCTTGGAATCGCCGGAGAAAAGTTCAAGGTAGAGACTGATCCGAGAGAGGATGCGATCTTAGAAGTTCTCCCGGGAAATAACTGTGGTGGCTGTGGATATGCCGGATGTTCCGGACTTGCTGCGGCAATCGCAAAGGGAGAGGCGCCGGTCAATCAGTGTCCGGTCGGTGGAGAGCCGGTTGCCGCAAAGGTTGGCGAGATCATGGGTGTTTCTGCCGGGGCTTCGGTAAAAAAAGTCGCTTTTGTCAAGTGTGCCGGAACCTGTGAGAAAGCAAAACAGGATTACGAGTATACCGGAGTGGAAGATTGTGCGGCAATGGCATTTGTTCCAAATGGCGGACCAAAGTCCTGCAATTATGGATGTCTGGGATTTGGAAATTGTGTGAAAGCATGTCCGTTTGATGCGATCCATGTCGTAGATGGTATTGCAAAAGTCGATCCGAAGGTCTGCAAGGCCTGCGGAAAATGTGTGGCTGCATGTCCGAAGCATCTGATTGAACTTGTACCATATGAGGCAATGCACCTCGTACAGTGCAGTTCCAAAGACAAGGGCAAGGATGTCATGAGTGCATGTTCCGTTGGATGTATCGGCTGTCATCTCTGTGAGAAGAACTGTCCGTCCGATGCGATTCATGTGGTAGACAACATTGCATACATCGATCAGGAAAAATGTACAGGCTGCGGAATCTGTGCAGAAAAGTGTCCGAAAAAGATTATTTTATAACAAGAAATAACCCCATGCAGGGTCAGCCTGCATGGGGTATTTTTATGCAGAGTTTTTCAGAACACGAAAATCAGGAGGCATGAAACTGTATGGAATCATCCCGGTTGATTCCGGAACTGCATGTAATTGTTCCGTCATCGGAGACAAAGATGGCTTCCACGCCATCGGTCTGTTCCACCAGCTGCATTCCCTTTTTTAATCCGAGGGAAAAACAGGTTGTGCTGAGTGCATCCCCGTCCATGGAGATGTCACTGATGATGGTTACCTGATAGAGATGGTTCTCGACCGGATATCCGGTCGAGGTGTCTAAAATATGGTGATACAGTTTGCCGTTGACCCGGTAATAGCGCTCATAAATACCGGAAGAAACAACCGAAGCATCGGATACGTTTAAGGTGCCAAGTGACGTACCGGTTTCGGAAAATGGTTTCTGGATACCAATGGTATAGGAAGAGTGATCTGCCTTTTTCCCAAGAGTCAGGACATTTCCCCCAAGGCTGATCACGCCGGAGGTGATTCCTTTTTTGTTCAGGAAACTTCGCATTTCATCCGCAATGAAACCTTTCGCAATTCCGCCAAGGTCAATTTTGGCCTGCGGATCTTTCAACCGCACCTGATTTCCTTTGATCTCAATATTTTTATAGTTGACATGTGCCAGTGCCGCTTCAATTTTTTCCGGGGAAGGGACAACCGATGCATCGACTTCGTTCTCATCGGATTTTGCGGTTTCTGCAATCTCTGAAAAATTCCACAGATCCGAGAGGGTACCGATGGTAATATCAAATGTTCCATCACTGATTTTTCCATACCGGATACCATCTTTGATCAGGGAGAGGGTATCGCTGCTGACTGTCACAAACTGGCTGTTTGCCTCGTTAATCTTTGAAACTTCACTGTCTGTGATGGTGTTTGAAAGTTTCTTTTCGTAGTTTCCTGCCAGGGAAAAGCAATCATCCAATATCTTTTCATCACGGGTTCCATAGAGGGTAACCGTGATCATCGTATCAAAATAAAATCCCGTTTTGGATATTTTCCCGGAATTGGCAGAGCAGCCACAAAAAAGTGATGCAATAAGGCAAAGAAGCGTTGTGGGCAACAGAATGTATCTGATGTATTTTTGTTGTTTCATAAAAATCCTCTCCGTAAAATTTTATACAGATTAATATACTCCATTTTATGGCAGGCGGCAAGCTTTGTTGTTTTTTTTCGGAAGATATGGTAAAGTATTTAAAGGTATGCATAAGTAAAGAAAATCGAGGAATAAAGTACAATGGACAGTAAACTGAATTATAAACGTATCGTGATCAAAATCGGTTCTTCCTCTCTGACGCACGCAGAGACCGGCCGTTTAAATCTTGCCAAAATGGAACACCTGGTCAGGCAGCTGAGTGATCTGCACAATCAGGGAATGGATGTCTGTCTGGTAAGCTCCGGTGCGATTGCCGTGGGAAGGGCTGCCATGGGCGTGAAGGAACGTCCGTCCGAGACATCGGTAAAGCAGGCGTGTGCGGCTGTGGGACAGGCAAAACTGATGATGGTTTACCAGAAACTGTTTGCGGAATATTCACAGACCGCAGGGCAGATTCTGCTGACAAAAAATACAATGGTAAATCCGGTATCCCGTGCGAATGCAAAGAATACATTTGACGAACTGTTCCATCTCGGGGTGATCCCGGTCGTGAATGAGAACGATACGGTCAGTACCTATGAGATGCAGTTTGGTGACAATGATACGCTGTCGGCACTGGTCGCTTCCATGGTGGGGGCAGATCTTTTGATCCTGCTTTCCGATATTGACGGACTTTATACAGATGATCCGCACAAAAACCCGGAGGCAAGGCTGCTTAAAGTCGTAGATGCTATTGATGAAAACATTTATGGAATGGCAAAAGAATCTACCGGCAGCAATGTCGGAACCGGCGGGATGGCGACAAAACTTGCTGCAGCAAAGATTGCAACATTATCCGGAACGGATATGATCATTGCAAATGGCGGGGATGTCCGCATCCTGCAGGATATTTTCGAAAATGATTATGTGGGAACGTTATTTACGGCTAATGAAAATGCAAACTTTAACCTTGCAAATTATATTATGGAGACAATAGGCTGATGACAAACGAAAAAATTGCACGCATCAATGAATTATACAAAAAATCCAAAGCAGAAGGATTGAGCGAAGAAGAAAAGAAGGAACAGGCACTGCTGCGTCAGGAATATGTCGCTTCGGTAAAGGCAAATCTGCGCAATCAGCTTAACAATATTGACATGATGAATGCAGATGGATCTGTGGAAAATCTTGGAGAAAAATATGGATCAAAAACAAGAACTTCGTAAACGGATGAAGGAAAAGAGAGACCGGATTTCTCCGCAGGAGAGGCGGCAGAAGAGCGCAAAAATCTGTGAGCGGCTGCTGTCGGCACCGGAATATGCCAGATTTCAGAAAATTCTGGTTTATGCCGCGATTAGAAGCGAAGTCGAATTGCAGCTTTTCTGCGATCAGGCACTTCGGGACAGAAAACAGATTTTTTCCCGAAGGTGTGTGGGAAGGAAATGGAGTTTTACCGGATTGAGAATCCCGGACAGTTAAAAAAGGGAATGTTTTCTGTCCCGGAACCGGATGTCAAACAATATCCGCTTTCTTCTTTTGCAGAGAATGGGGAGGCATGGATTCTTGTCCCCGGTGTTGCATTCGACGAAAAGGGGATGCGGCTCGGATACGGAGGAGGATTTTACGATCGTTACCTGAAGCAGAAAGAAAATCTGCACAGGACAGGAATTGCGTTTGGAGAACAGATCGTCAAAAGAATTCCAACGGAAATACATGATCATCCTATGGATGATGTGATCACAGAACAACAATGGTATCGTCCGAAACGGACAACAGGAGGAGAATGACAATGGATGCAAAACTGCAGGAACTGTGCCGGCAGGCACATGAAGACCGGATCAGGGTTGGAATGCTGGATACCGATACAAAAAACAGAACACTCGAACTGGCTGCGGACGCGCTTATGGCACATGAGCAGGAAATTTTAGAGGCCAATGCAATAGATATGGAGCGGGGACGTGAGCGCAATATGCCACAGGGACTTTTAGACCGCCTGAAGCTGGATCATGACCGTCTTCTTGGAATGGCAGACGGACTCCGGCAGGTGGCAAAACTGGAAGATCCCATCGGGGAAGTGATGTCCATGCGAAAACGGCCGAACGGACTGATCATTGGAAAAGTGCGTGTAGCCATCGGTGTCGTTGGCATTATCTTTGAGGCCCGCCCGAATGTTACTTCTGATGCGTTCGGTCTGTGTTTTAAGTCCGGAAACTGTGCAATTTTAAAGGGTGGAAGCGATGCCATCCATTCGAACATTGCGATTGTTTCTGCCATGCAGGAGGCACTTCGCAGGATGAATATTCCAAAAGGGGCACTCAGTCTGATCGAGAGCACAGATCGGGAAACCACCAATGCGTTTATGAAAATGAAGGATTATGTGGATCTGCTGATTCCAAGAGGCGGCAGGGGACTGATCCAGAGTGTGGTAAATAATGCGACGATTCCGGTTATTGAAACCGGAACCGGAAACTGTCATGTTTATGTGGATCAGTTTGCTGATCAGGAGATGGCGGTCAATATCATTAAAAATGCAAAGACACAGCGGATCGGTGTATGCAATGCCTGCGAATCCATTGTGGTGCACCGGGCAATTGCAAAAGAGTTTCTTCCAAAGCTGTATGCAGCATTAAAAGAGTATGATGTGGAGATGCGCGGTGATTCCTATGCCGTCGAATGTCTGGGACCGGATCAGCCACTGGTAAAAGATGCGACAGAAGAAGACTGGGGAACGGAGTATCTGGATTATATTATGTCGGTAAAGATTGTAGACAGCCTGGACGAGGCAATCGCGCATATCAATAAGTACAATACCTCCCATTCCGAGGCGATTATAACCAAAAATTATGATGTGGCACAGAGATTTTTAAATGAAATTGATTCTGCCTGTGTCTATGTGAATGCATCCACCCGTTTTTCCGATGGAAATGAATTTGGTCTTGGCGCAGAGATCGGAATCAGCACACAGAAATTACATGCCAGAGGTCCGATGGGGCTTGAGGCACTTACCAGTTATAAATATATTATTTATGGAAACGGTCAGGTTCGTCCATAAAAGAAGAGCAGGAAAATAAGAGGATTTTATGAGAGATTTAGAAATAAATGGATTAACCGGGGAAGAAGAAACCAGACGGCAGTACGAATACATAGAAAAAGCCAGACAGTATGTGGCACAAAAGGAAAAAGAAGCGGGGCGCAAACTGACCTGCTGTGTCCATACGTTTGGGTGTCAGATGAATGCGAGGGACTCGGAGAAACTTTTAGGAATCCTGACGGACATCGGTTATGTGGAGACAGAGGATGAGCACGCGGATTTTGTGATTTACAATACCTGTACGGTGCGTGAAAATGCAAACAATAAGGTGTATGGACGCCTGGGGTATCTGTCAAACTTTAAAAAGAAAAATCCGCATATGATGATAGCACTCTGTGGCTGTATGATGCAGGAGCCGACGGTAGTGGAGAAAGATTCCGCAAATCCTACCGTTTTGTGGATCTGGTATTTGGGACACATAATATTTATAAATTTGCGGAACTTTTATGCAATCGTATGGAATCGGATTCATGATCATTGATATATGGAAGGATACGGATAAAATCGTGGAAGATCTTCAATCCGGCGGAAGTTTTCTTTTAAATCCGGTGTCAATATCATGTTCGGATGTAATAATTTCTGCAGTTACTGTATCGTTCCTTATGTCAGGGGCCGCGAGCGCAGCCGGGAACCGAAAGATATCATCCGTGAGATTGAAGGACTGGTGGCAGATGGTGTGTGTGAAGTCATGCTGCTTGGACAGAATGTTAATTCTTACGGGAAAAATTTAGAGCAGCCAGTTACGTTTGCAGAGCTTCTCCGGGAAGTAAACAAGATCGAGGGATTAAAGAGAATCCGGTTTATGACTTCTCATCCGAAGGATCTGTCGGATGATCTGATCCTTGCCATGAAGGAATGTGATAAGGTATGCAAGCATATGCATCTGCCGCTGCAGTCCGGAAGCTCACGGATTTTAAAAATCATGAACCGGCATTATGATAAAGAACAGTATCTGACGATTGTAAAGAAACTTCGGGAGGCAATTCCGGATATTGCGCTGACGACCGATATTATTGTCGGATTCCCTGGAGAGACAGAAGAAGATTTCCAGGAAACGCTTGAAGTGGTAAAACAGGTGGAATATGACAGTGCGTTTACGTTTATATATTCCAAGCGGACTGGCACACCGGCCGCAGCCATGGAAGATCAGTGCGATCCGGACGAAGTGAAACGGCATTTTGATCTGTTGTTAAAGGAAGTACAGCAGATCAGCGCAAAGAAAGCCATGGCACTGGAAGGAAAAGTGATGGAAGTGCTGGCAGAGGAACAGAATACGCAGGATGCTTCCCTGATTACCGGACGGCTTTCAAACAATTCGGTGGTGCATTTTCCGGGAACCCCGGATATGATTGGAAAACTGTTTATGGTAAAACTTACGGAATGTAAAGGTTTTTATTATCTGGGAGAGATCGCAGAGAATGCATAGAAAATTTGGCAAAAAAGATGTGATTTTTATCGGTGTGCTTCTTGGTATCTGTCTTATTGTACTGGGCGTCTGGTATTTTGCCGGAGGGAAACAGGGAGCTTTGGTGGTGGTGACGAGAGAGGGAGAAGTGTATGGAACCTATTCCCTGTCACAGCCGCAGACTGTAAAAATTAAAAATTCCAAAGGAAAAACCACGAATGTTCTGGTGATCCGCGATGGAAAAGCAGATATGAAAGAAGCGGACTGTCCGGACAAACTGTGTGTGCATCAGAAAGCGATTTCCGCGGAAAATGAAAGCATTGTCTGTCTGCCAAATCGTGTGGTAGTGACCGTAACGAATTCGAAAAAAGAAGGGATGGATGGATTTGCACAGTAAACAGCTTTGGAGAAAACCAGCGTTTATGGGAGTGTTTCTCGCACTTGCCATGATCTGCAGTTATATAGAGATGCTGATTCCCTTTGATTTTGGAATTCCGGGAGTAAAACTCGGACTGACGAATATTGTGGTTGTTTTAATGCTGTATTCGATTGGAACGAAGGAGGCATTTTGTGTCTCTGTCATAAGAATTTTCCTTGTCGGCATTTTGTTTGGCAATCTGATCGGAATTTTGTATTCCTTAGGCGGGGGAATCCTCAGTTTTCTTGTGATGGCACTCTTAAAAAAAGGAAACCACCTGGGCTGTATTTCCGTCAGTGTGGCCGGAGGAATTGCTCATAACATCGGGCAGATCCTTATAGCGGCGCTTGTTGTGTCCAGCCATTATGTGTTGTATTATTTTCCGGTACTTCTGATTGCCGGACTTCTTACGGGATTTCTGATCGGGCTTCTTGCACAGGAACTGATCGTGCGTCTGCGTTCTGACCGAAAAATATCACGAGTAGAACATCTGTTTGCATAATTGTATCTGCTGTGTTATGATAAATACCGTGAACGAACGAAAATGAGGAGAATGTTTTATGTACGCATATATCAAAGGTGAGCTTGCAGAAACCAATCCGGATCATATTGTGATAGAGACCGGGGGAATCGGATATCAGGTATTTATTTCAGGACAGACGTTTGAGTATCTTCCGGCAGTCGGTGAGGAGATTAAAGTGTATACGTATCTGTATCTGCGCGAGGATGCCATGATTCTCTATGGTTTCCTGACCAAAGACGATCTGGAGCTTTTCAAACTTCTGATTTCTGTCAGCGGAATTGGTCCAAAGGGAGGACTTGCAATTCTTTCTGCGCTCAGCGCAGATGATCTGCGGTTTGCGGTATTGTCAGGAGATTCCAAGGCAATCTCGAAAGCTCCGGGAGTAGGAGCCAAGACAGCCCAGCGTGTGATTTTAGAATTAAAAGATAAGATGTCTTTGGAAGATGCTTTTGAAAAGAAGAGTGAGCATGTACAGACTTTAAAGATTTCCGGAAATGGTCAGGTCAGAAATGATGCGGTTATGCACTTACGGCACTGGGATATTCCTCGGCGGAAAGTTTAAAGGCTGTATCCGCGGTGGAGATCACAGAAGAAATGGATGTGGAAGCAGTGCTGAAGGCAGCACTGAAACATATGTCGTTGTTGTAGTTTCGAGAAAGAAGATTTGGTATGGAAAAACGCGTGATTTCCACGCAGCTGCAGGAAGAAGATTATAAGATTGAATCGTCCCTTCGTCCGCAGAGGCTGGAGGATTACATTGGACAGGAAAAAATAAAATCAAATATGAAAGTCTACATTGAGGCGGCAAAAGCCCGGCAGGAGTCTTTGGACCATGTACTGTTTTATGGACCACCGGGACTTGGAAAGACAACGCTTGCAGGGATCATTGCAAACGAGATGGGTACCCACCTGAAAGTGACCTCGGGACCTGCAATTGCAAAACCGGGAGAGATGGCGGCGATCCTGAATAACCTTGCAGAAGGTGACATTTTGTTTGTGGACGAAATTCACCGGCTGAACCGTCAGGTGGAGGAAGTGCTGTATCCGGCAATGGAAGATTATGTGATTGACGTGATGATCGGAAAAGGAGAATCTGCCCGTTCCATCCGGCTGAATCTTCCGAAGTTTACGCTTGTCGGGGCTACGACACGGGCCGGAATGCTTTCGGCACCGCTTCGTGACCGTTTTGGTGTCGTCAGCCACATGGAATATTATACGGTGGAGGAACTTCGCACGATTATTTTGCAGTCGGCACAGGTACTGGATGTGGAAATTGATGAAAAAGGCGCTTACGAGCTTGCCCGCCGTTCCAGGGGAACTCCCCGTCTGGCAAACCGTCTGCTCAAGCGGGTGCGTGATTTTGCCCAGGTAAAGTATGACGGGAAGATTACCTATGAGGTGGCGGCGTTTGCACTGGATCTGCTTGAGGTAGATAAGATGGGACTGGATCAGAACGACAGGAACATTATCCTGACAATTATCGACAAGTTTGACGGCGGTCCGGTGGGACTTGATACGCTGGCAGCTTCGCTTGGTGAGGATTCCGGAACCATCGAAGATGTTTATGAACCGTATCTGGTCAAAAATGATTTCATCAACCGGACACCGAAGGGGCGCGTTGCAACGGCATTTGCCTATGAACATTTCGGGAGGACACCAAAATCCGAATAAGAGGTTGCTTTTCCTACTGCGGAATATTATAATAAAAAATATGACAGCAAAGAGGATGGTCCAAAACGGGAGGATAGGTTATGTCAGCAAAGACAAGTGCGGAAGTGGTAATTGATGGAAAGGTATATACGTTAAGCGGCTATGAAGGAGAGGAATATCTCCAGAAAGTAGCTTCTTATATTAACGGAAAGATCAATGAGTTTACTTCCATTGAAGAATACCGGCACATTCCTCTCAATATGAAAAATACACTGATCCAGCTGAATATTGCGGATGATTATTTTAAAGCAAAGGATCAGGTGGAAAAATTAGAACGGGACCTTGAAAATAAAGAAAAAGAAATTTACGATTTAAAGCACGATCTGATCTCTAATCAGGTAAAGACGGAGACGGCAGAAGAATCATTGAAGAAACTGGAACGGGACAATAAAGAACTTCTCCTGAACAAGGCGCGGTTAGAGGCAGCACTTGAGGACAAGCTTCTGGATGGAAAAGACAGCCCGAAAGAGTCTGAAAAAGAGAACACAAAGAAAAAATAAGAGGTTTCGAAACACAAAGGAAGGTATTCCTTTGTGTTTTTTCATCATAAGGAAAGAATATGAAAGAAAACAATCATACGACACAACAAAATACATTTGAACTGCTTGCACCGGCTGGATCGTTAGCCATTTTTAAGGCGGTTGTCGCGGCCGGTGCAGATGCCGTTTACGTGGGGGGAAGCAAATTTGGAGCCCGCGCATATGCAGATAATTTTTCCGATGAAGAATTACTAGAAGCATTGGACTATGCACATTTGTATGGACGCAGGGTTTATCTTACGGTCAACACGCTTTTAAAAAACAGTGAGATCGAACAGGTCTGTGCGTATCTGCAGCCGTTTTATGAACACGGTCTCGATGCGGTTCTTGTACAGGATTTTGGAGTCCTGACAGCGATCCACGAGAGATTTCCGGATCTTGCGATTCATACAAGTACGCAGATGACAGTCACCGGTGTGGAGGCGGCCCGGCTTTTTTCCGGATACGGAGTGACCCGTATGGTCATGGCACGGGAACTTTCCCTGAATGAAATGAAACGGATCCGTGAAGAGACCGGTATGGAACTGGAAGCATTTGTACACGGGGCGCTGTGTTACTGTTATTCCGGACAGTGTCTGTTTAGCAGTATGCTTGGAGGAAGAAGCGGAAACCGCGGCAGATGTGCGCAGCCATGCAGGCTTCCTTACGCAGTGCTGGATGAAAAGCACAGGGAATACAAAAAAGATGCTTATGTCTTAAGCCTCAAGGATATGTGTGGAATAAAGGATCTGCGTGGGCTGGCAGATGCAGGAGTCTATTCCTTGAAAATTGAGGGACGCATGAAACAGATCCCGTATGCTGCCGGTGTGGTTTCTTATTACCGCAAATATATCGACCTCTTTTTATCGGGACAGGAGACACAGATTTCGGAAGAAGATTACCGGGCAGTGCTTGCACTGGGAAACCGCTGTGGATTTACCGACGGATATTACCACAGGCACAATGGTTCTGATATGGTGACGTTTACAAAGCCAAATTACGAAAAAACGAATGAAGCCCTGCAGCAGCAAATTTTAAGAACCTATGAAAATGGTGCTGCCAAAATCCTGTCCGGGGAGAGCTGGTTTTGCATCAGGGACAGGCTGCATATTACCGGGTAAAGACGCAAACGGTGTCTGTGGAGATTTCCGGCATGGAAGTTATGCAGGCGCAAAAGAAACCTCTTCTGGCAGAAGACGTAAAAAGCCGTATGGAAAAGACGGGGGATACCCCGTTTGTTATGGAAGAGTTGTCCATAAAAATAGAGGACGGAGTGTTTCTTCCAAACGGAGCACTCAATCAGCTGCGCAGGGAGGCATTGGCAGAACTGCAAAAAAAGATGCTGAAACCTTACCAGAGACAGGAGCATCCGCAGAAGGCGGCAGGGGAAAAACTTCCGGAGGCATGTGAGAAACGGGAAAAACGAAAGGAATGTGTTTTTGCAGTGACCGGGGAGCGCAGACAGCTTGCACCGGTTCTGGAAAGTTCCTGTGTCACTTCTGTCTGTCTGGACATGGAAGCTTATGACCGAAGCACAATTATGGAAGAATTAAAAGAAGATGCAAATGCTGTTATGCAAAAGGATAAAGAGGTTTATCTGGCGATGCCGCGTATCTTCCGTGCCGGAACGGCAGAATGGGTGCGGCAGATACTTCCGGATATAAAAAGAATGGGATTTGCCGGAGTTCTTGTGAGAAATTATGAAGAACTGGCATTGGCAAAGGAAACATTTTGGGGAAGTGAAATCATAACGGATCACAATCTGTATTGCTATAACGATCAGGCGGTCCGTGCATTTGCCGGGCAGGGAGTGACAAAAAATACGGTTCCGCTGGAACTAAACCGCAGCGAAATAAAACGGAGATATAACGAAGAAAGTATGATGATGCTTTACGGATATTATCCGCTTATGACAAGTGCACAGTGCGTACATGCCAATACCAGAGGCTGTGACAAAAAACGGGGGCTTTCTTATCTGAAAGACCGGTATCAGGTACAGTTTCCGGTAAAAAATTTCTGCACGTACTGCTATAATGTTGTTTATAATTCCCTGCCGGTTTTATTATTTTCCAATTTAGAGGAATTAAAAAAAGCAGGCATCCGTGATTTCCGGATGGATTTTACCATGGAATCTGCAAAAGAAACCAAAGCAATTCTGAAATTATATGAAGAGTTTGCAGACGGCAGCCGCAGACAGTATCCGAAAGAATGGGAAAACCGTTATACCAACGGACACTATAAAAGAGGAGTGGAATAATGATCCATCTGATTGTTCAGGCTTCAAAATATCTGATGATCTTTTTGTTCCTGGTTTATACATTTGAGTGTTTTCATGTGTTTAAATTTGAGGGAGAGGAAGAAGAACAAAAACATATTTACCATGTACAGAGAACTCTGTTGTTTCTTTTTCATTTTGATGCCTTTCTTGTTTTGTATATTACAACAAAAAATTTTCAGCTGATCGGATTTTATCTCATGCAGGTGATTATCATTGCGGCAATCATCGGAACATATCATCTGTTTTACAAGCATGCATCCGAGCTGGTTCTCAATAATATGTGTATGTTACTTACGATTGGATTTGTTATCCTGACACGTATTTCTTTTGAAAAGGCATTCCGGCAGTTTATCTTTGTGTGCGCGGGTTTTGTGATTTCCCTGCTGATTCCCATGGTCTTGCAGAATATGACGCTGTTCCGTAAACTGACATGGGTGTATGTGATCGTAGGTGTCGGTGCACTGGGCGTTGTTGCGGTTGCCGGACAGACAAGCTATGGGGCCAAACTGTCCCTGTCGATCGGTCCTTTGACCATCCAGCCTTCGGAGTTTGTAAAAATTATTTTTGTCATGTTTATTGCATCCATGCTGTACCAGCGCCAGGATTTTCATCAGTCATGGTGACAAGCATTTTTTCGGCTGTTTTTGTTCTGATGCTGGTAGCATCCAAAGATCTCGCGGAGCCCTTTTGTATTTTTTTACTTACCTGGTTATGGTTTATGTGGCGACGCGCAGATTTGTGTATTTCGGAGGTGGAATACTGGCAATGATCGTGGCGAGTCTGCTTGGGTACCGGCTGTTTGACCATGTACAGGCACGTGTGCAGGCATGGTCGAATCCGCTTGCAGTCATTGACGGGGCGGGGTATCAGGTATGCCAGTCTCTGTTTGCAATCGGTACCGGAGGCTGGTTTGGACTTGGTCTGGGACAGGGACTGCCGGAAAAAATACCGGTCGTGACAAAGGATTTTGTTTTTGCGGCAATCTCGGAAGAACTCGGGGGAGTCTTTGCACTGTGTCTGATCATGGTCTGTGTCAGCTGCTTTTTTATGATCATGAATGTTGCCATGAAACTTCGGGACAATTATTATCGTCTGACAGCGGTCGGACTTGGAACACTGTATGCTTTGCAGGTGTTTCTGACCATCGGCGGGGTCATCAAATTTATTCCGTCAACCGGAGTGACACTTCCACTGGTCAGCTATGGAGGCAGTTCTCTGTTATCGACTATGATTGTGTTTGGCATTATACAGGGACTATACATCATGCAGTTTGACGGTCGGACGCAGAAAAAAGAACAGAAACGAAGAAGAGGCAGAAAAGAATGAGAAGAAAAAAAGAAGAAGACAAAGAAAAGTAATAAAGAATTTCTTGTTATTATGTATCTGTTCCTGGCAGTGTTTCTGTCTATGATGATTTATTTTGTCTATTTTCAGGTATGTAAGAGTGAATCGTTTATCAACAGTCCGTATAATTCCTTGCAGGATCTGTTTTCGGATCATGTGATCCGTGGGGATATTGTATCTGCAGACGCAAAGTACTTGCCACAACAAAAGTATCCGCAGACGGAACACAGACCAGAAGCTATCCGCAGGGACGCATGTTTGCCCATGCAGTTGGTTATGCGGTGAATGGAAAAGCGGGACTGGAAACCAGGAAATTTTTCTTTGTTGCGTTCCCATGAGTTTTTCCTTAAGAGAATCG